>ERZ795055.1715-NODE-1715-length-17401-cov-9.820247_pt1 | contig 17401 bp, 15 predicted proteins | sample MGYA00375139_ERZ795055 | MGnify/ENA primary metagenome ERZ795055 (study PRJEB30184, sample SAMN05720283) | anaerobic digester metagenome | isolation source: active sludge of municipal wastewater-treating anaerobic digesters | place: USA | collected 2015-01-23 ... | reverse complement strand
TGCCTGCGAGCCGCATAAAAAATTAAAATAAAATTTCAATCTATTTCAGCGTTTCGACTAATTAGCAATTCGAGTTAGTTAATATAACAAATACCTGTTACCGTGAACTTGTTTAAGGATTCAGCATAACAAAAAGGCGGCATGGCGTAATTTAAAAACAAGGGTTTAAATTCCAAAAATATTTGTTATAATAAAACTAAAGGGCGGGGATGCCCTGCTAAGACATCCCCATTAAAAGCCCCATTTAGATTAGGTGTAAAAGACTTAGTATTTCTACTAGGTCTTTTCTACTTAGCAGAAGAAGAAGCAAAATAATAAATATTATTAGCTCCCTTTCCTTGAAAGTAAACTTAACCTTCATCCGGCACCACCTCCTTTCTTCGACTATCCCACGTTTAGAGCGTGTCCGAAGAGGAAGTAATCAGGGGCTTACCCCGCTTTTTATGATATCTTATTTATACTATTTCCGCAATGATAGTTAATATAAAGAAGAACTGTTACCGTGAACTTGTTTAAGGATTCAGCATGACGAAAAGGGCGACATTGCGTAATTTAAAAACAAGGGTTTAAATTCCAAAAATATTTGTTATAATAAAACTAAAGGGCGGGGATGCCCTGCTAAGACATCCCCATTAAAAGCCCCATTTAGATTAGGTGTAAAAGACTTAGTATTTCTACTAGGTCTTTTCTACTTAGCAGAAGAAGAAGCAAAATAATAAATATTATTAGCTCCCTTTCCTTGAAAGTAAACTTAACCTTCATCCGGCACCACCTCCTTTCTTCGACTATCCCACGTTTAGAGCGTGTCCGAAGAGGAAGTAATCAGGGGCTTGCCCCGCTTTTTATAATATCTTGTTTATACTATTTCCGCAATAATAGTTAACTTGAGTTGCTAATTATTTTTTTTAAGCGTCATTCTGAGGGCTTTAGCATTATGCGTCATTCTGAGGGCTTTAGCCCGAAGAATCTTGTTGTATATAAGCCATGAGATGTTTCGCTTCGCTCAACATGACGTTTTTTACGCTCAGGATGACGTTTTTATATAAAAAGCCCGGTGTGTGAAGCCGGGCATTAAAGGAAGAAGTGTCAATACCTGAAAAGGTCATCGACACGCTTATTTAAAATTTGATAATTAAAGACGTATTGTTTAAAAGCCAGAAAGTTAAACTTAATCCCATAATGTATACTGACCAAAAATTGGGAATTACCAGCAACATTGCCGCAGGCATTGTAATTCGGTAAAACTTGTATCCGCATATAAAGATGGAGAGCCAGCACAGCAGGGATATTACAAACGCGCCAAAAAGAGATTCGAACCGGAAAAATATCGGCAAAATAAAGAGGCTTAAAACAAGCGCGGCGCCAAAAATGATTAATGCCGGCATTTTGCTTTTTTCGGTTTTTTCAATGACTGCAAAAAATAAAGCGATACCCATAAACAGGTACATCATGCCCCATCCGGCAATAAACAGCCAATCCGGCGGCATTAATGCGGGCTTGAAAAGGAATTGGTACCACATAAGGGAGAAATCGTTTATTGCCAACTTGCTTGTTATGAACGCAATAATCCCTGCTGTTACGCAGAGGAGTATTGAGCCGATGAGGATTAGCAGGTTTTTACGCTTCGACAGCGCGTTTTTTATCTTTATTTTTTCAATTATTTCCGTAAAGTTCATTGTTATCTCCTTTTGTATTATTGCCATGAGATCCTTCGCTTCGCTCAGGATAACGTTTTTTGTTTCTGTCAAAAAACTCCATAATTCACCAAAACAAGCTTGGAAAAATTAATATCAGGTTGAATAAAAAGATTATTAACCAGATTGCATAAATCTATGCGGATTTTATACCCCTTCGCCTGACGCAACATTCCAAGATAACTATTTATAGTGGATCGAAAACTCTTTAAAGTGTCCGTATTGAATCTGGCAGAGTTGCTTTGCCAATCTTTTACAGAACGAAAAGCCCGCTTAATTGTTAATTTGCGTAAATAAATGCGGTTAGGTTTAACTATAAACCCGACAAAATCAATTCCTGAAAAAACAGTGTTTATAGCCTTTTTATAAGGATGTAGTTTTAATTTAAGGCGGTTTTTTGTAAATTCGTTTATTTTATTGTACCATTCATTCAATTGTTGCGGGGAGTCGTGCAGGAGAACGAAATCATCGACATATCGGCAATAATGCCTGCATTTAAGTTCATGTTTAACAAACTGGTCAAGTATATTTAAATAAACATTGCTGAAAAACTGGCTTGTCAGATTGCCTATAGGTAAGCCGTATGAAGACGGGGTGTTCCATAAGCTTTTATTATAAGGGATAAGCCTGAATAATTGCGGCGGAGATTTAAGGAACACGTTTTTTCTAGGGTCGTGGTAAATTATTTGTTCGAGAAGATTAAGAACCCAGTCTTCGTGGACATAACGCTTTAATTCCCCGAAAAGTATGGATTTGTCAATGCTCATAAAGAAATTAGCTATATCTGCCTTGAGATAATACGCTTTTTTAGTGTAGTTTTGAGTTGCGCTACGGGCGAAGCGCTGTAAACGTTTGCAAGCCGCAAGAGTTCCTTTTTCGGGGATACAGCTATAGGAGTCATAAATAAAACGTTTATAAAACCGTTCTTTAATTGCGTTATAGACAAGGTGATGAACTATCCTGTCCCTAAAATCGGCTGCCCATACTTCGCGGGGTCTGGGTTTTGTAACCACAAAGCTGATACTGCGTCCTATTTTGTATGTTCCGTTTTTTAACTGTTCATAAAGTTCCATAAGGTTTTTTTCCAGCTCAAATTCAAACGCAAGAGCATTTATAGTATTGCGTTTATTGCGCCTGCAATCAAAATATGCGTTAAATAGATTTAAAAGGTTCATAATTTTACTTTCTTTGTGTTTGATTTTAAGCTGTTAAATTCAGTTGGCGGGAAGTTAATCCCATTTCCTGAGGCAGCGGACACGGTATGTGTTGTTCTTGTTGTTGTTGTTCTGTCCGCCATCGCTGAAATTCTGGTTCCACGCGTTGTTGTTATTGTTCTCTGTGGACGACCAATAGTTGGCGTACTGTGGGGAGCTGTGTGACTGCCGACAGCGAGCTTTCACTTTCGGCAACTTCCGCTCTCTTTCGTCATCCTTGTATGAGCTCAGAATGACGAAGTATTGAGCTTCTACGTTGGTTGTTCATGACAACCGTCCCCGACGAAATGGGAAAGTCCTCTCTGCTTAGCCGTAACTGAAGCAGACTCTGAACCCTTCCCGTCAAATGAATTTAACCAGGCTTGAGCTTGTTTTGCCACTCCTTGTGTCATTTCCACAATTTGCGCATAATGTTCTCTCGATAAAATTTGCAAATCATGGCTTATACGCAGGAATAGCTCTATAAACTGTACATGTTCAAGGATAGATTTTATATATTCGGTTTTATTATGAGCGCTGTTAGCTTTGTAAATACAAATAACAAGCTCAATTGCTTCGTTTTGCAGTTTTTCGCCGAGCGTATATTTGTATTCACGGGCAAACCCTTTTATTGCCTGCGTAATGCGTAAAAGCAGGTCATAGGATGCTTTATAGATTTTCAGGTGTTTATATTGCGCCATAATTAAATTTTTTCTCCTTTGTTCGCTGGATAGATTGCCGCGTCGTCGCTTTGCTCCTCCTCGCAATGACAATTCTTTTCTGTTATTGTATTTTCCATATTTTTCTCCTTAATAATTGTATTATTATTGATGTTGTGGTATAATTTTACTTGTAAATAGTTGATCTGAAAGGGTTATGATGCCTATAAGCTGATATTTTTTTACGGCGAGCGCCTTCGGCGCAAATAATTAAATAATTTAATCTTTCCTGAGGCAGCGGACACGGTATGTGTTGTCCTTGATGTTGTTGGACTGTCCGCCATCGCTGAAATACTGGTACCACGCGAAGTTGATACTGTACTCTGTGGACGACCAATAGTAGGCGGCGGCGAAGCCGCCTATTGGGGTTTTGTTAAGATATAATAAGTTCAGCTCGCTTTTCGCCGGCAGGAACCAGTCGTTATGTCCTAAATATCCGCTTGGAGAGTAGGTTGTCGTATTGTTCAACCCCTGACATGCCACCGCCGCGTAATAAGGCGCTCCGGCGTCCGCAAGCCCCAACAGGATACTTACGTTAGGCTCTCCTTCGTTCGCATTAACAGCGCCGGTAACCGTCCAGTTCGCTGACCCGTTATTCCATGTATATGTGCCGGTAAGATCCGCCGGCGTGGCGAAGTAGTTGTGCCCAAGATAATCCCCCGCAAACTTTGTCCCGTCCGCGCAGGTGGAACCCGGCGCGCTAGTGCACGCCGGAATAATTGAATCATCACGGAGGCAGCGGACACGGTATGTGTTGTGCTTGTTGGTGAGGTTCTGTCCGCCATCGCTGAAATTCTGGAACCACGCGTCGTAGCTACTGTACTCTGTGGACGACCAATAGTAGGCGGCTGAAAAATAACCTATGGTTGTTTTATTAGTGTTAAAAATGTTTAGCTCGTTTTTTGAAGGCAAATACCAGTCGGTTTTTCCTAAATGGGCTGATGTATTTAACGCTTCGCATACCTGTACTGCTCTATAAGGAGCAGGAGAAGGAGTCAAAAGTCCTTTAAGCGCGTTATGGTTAATTTCGCCTCTGTTGTTGTCAACAGCTCCTGTTACCAGCCAATTGCTTGATCCGTCGTTCCAGGCTATACCTGAGCTGCTATCGTCTTCCGTCGTGAACAAATATCTTACCGGCGTGTCAAAGGCTCCGACGTATATCTGATTTAAATGCTCGGCGTCGGTGCATTTTGTTCCTATGGCAACGGCTGGAGCCGTAGCGGGAGGACCCGTGCAGTCTCCTTCCTGGCGGGTTGACAAAACGATTGAAGGCGGCGAAATGATTAAATTATTCCTGAGGCAGCGGACACGGTATGTGTAGTTCTTGCTGCCGTAGGTCTGTCCGCCATCGCTGAAATTCTGGTACCACGCGTAGTTGTTAACGTTCTCTGTGGACGACCAATAGATGGCGGAAGCAAACGGAGCATTAGTTGTCAAGGCAACCTTTCTTGTATATAATGCGTTTAACTCCTCCCTTGCGGGCAAAAACCAATCAGTGTAGCCAAGATAATTCGCATCATTCAAATCCTGGCATGCCTTTGCTGCTTTATAAGACGCATCGGCTATTCTGCCGGTAAAATACGTCCCGTTTCCGGATTCGTTCCATTTATTTATTATATATTGATTATATTTTCCACTTGCTATAGAAGTCGGCAAAGCTGGAAAACCGGCGTATCTTGTTTGCCAGCTTGAACTTCCGTCGTTCCATGTATATATTGATCCGTTTCCGACGTCTGTGGTGGTTGTAAACATTTGCTCGCCGTTATAAGTTCCTGCGTAAACTGTTCCGTCAGGACACATAGCTCCTATTGTATCTGTGCAGTTCGGATCAGCGCCGGTACAAGCTGTAGATACCGGTAAAGCAGGCGGAGCTCCGCCTGATGTTAAATTATACAGCCCTGTTTCCACAAGGGGCCAGGCGGCTGCAACCTGAGCGCATGACCGGTTATAGTTAGTGTTATGCCCTATAAAACAGTCGTTTGAGCAGTCGTCTGTCCCTGCATCGGTAGTTGCGCAATTATACGCAAAATTGCCGGTCATAGCATTACAGCCTGTTATCGCCGCGCTTGCAGCGCTGTACATGTTACAGCTTACGGTTACAGTGTCATCCGCTCCTTTAAAAGTCAGTTTGTAATTATCTGTTGGAGCGGCAGTCCAGGCCGCTTTAATCTGGGAACAACTTTTGTTGTAATTATTATCATACGCTTCTTCACATGCGGCCGTCGAGCCTCTGTTACAACCCTCTATATAAAGCCATGGTCCTGACAAATCGCAGGAAAAATTATCGTTTAAATTTTGACCGTTATCAGGTTGTTGAGCGTTACCGCAAGCATGAACCACTTCGTTTACAAGCCCGGGCATCCATTTCGGAAGCAAACTTTCCACTTGATCTGCTATATAAGTCGCTCCCAAATTTTCGTTAGTTTCGGCATTTTTATGCAAATAATATGTTATATCAAGAAAACTTGTTGTGTCATCACAATATGGGGCAACAGTATTGCCGTTTTTCCAGCAGGTGTTGATAAAATAATCGCAAGATTTTTCCCCGCCCAAATCACACGAGGCTCTAAGTATTTTTTTCGCGAGGATTTTTTGAGATGCGTTTCCTTTGTCGGCATACCATGTTGCGGTTTCAACAGCTCGTCCCCGATTATGCCTGGCGTCCAATACAGCGGCATAGCATACGGTTCCTGATGCAGGAGTTGCGGTTTCGCCGGTTGCTTCTGTGTACCATCCGCTTGAGGAGTTGCTTTCAATACATGTTATAGTATTTTTATCAGTGCCGGTTCTAAGCTGACTCATTTTTGTCATAACCGGAATTGTCGCCGCAAGAGAAATCCCGACGAGCAACAGCGATATCATCCCGCCCATCATAGAAAATCCTCTACGGGATGAAGAAAGCGTCATTGCGAGCCGCTTAGCAGGGATTATACTTGTAAACCAGGAATTGTCATTCCGAGCGAAGGCGAAGCCGAAGCGTGGGAATCTTTCCAGCGCAACTAAAATGCTTGTAAATGCTTGTTGGATAGATTGCCACGTCGGGGCTAAAGCCCCTCCTCGCAATGACAAAGCGTTGAGCTTTGCGTTTTTCTCGCAATGACAAAGCGAGGCTGAAATGCCCGCAAATGAGCGCCGGATAGATGCTGAAACAAGTTCAGCATGACCAATACAGAATTTAAATAAACTTTTTTTCTCTCCCCCTATTGACTTTAGCTCATTTTTATGAAGAAATGGCCTGTCTGTCTGTCTGTCTGGATTATTCATGCTCATATATATTTACCCCTATATTCCTTTTGTATTTTATATTATTTATTCCTTCTGCGGAACTTTTTTAAACATGGGTGTTAAGTTTTGTAACGCATGTTTATTATATAGGACAATTCAATTTTATGTAATAAAAAAACGTCATTGCGAGCCAATGAACGAGGATTATATGCAAACAATTAACTTGCGAAGCAATCTTCCCATGCGCCATGCCGGAAGATTGCTTCGTATGTTCATTTTCTTTTTTATATGCCTGCTTAGACGCCTCGCAATGACAAGGTGGCGCCTAATTGCCCTGTATTAGCAAATGAAATTGCCTTTATATTTCTTCTTCTTCCGCTTTTTTAGGGATATTGTTTAATGCGATTGTTGCTCCTGCGGCAGGGTCTTGAGCCATAGTGTTTATATTGTTTACAGCTTGCTGAAACCCCTGAGGCATTGCGTCCAGTAAGTCATGAGGCACATCAATTGCTGTTTTGTCAGCATGTTGGGGGTAAAAAGCCTCTTTTCCGGCTGTTTCTATGGCGCCGGCTGTTCCTATCGCATGAACTCCGCCTAACGCAACTGTTAACTTTTCTGAATCGTTCAAGTTTTTAACGATATTGCTGACTACTTTCGGCGTTGCTTTTATGCATTCAGCATAAGATTTAAACATTTTCATATTTTCCGCGCCGGCTATTATATCACTATTTGCCGTTGCGACATTTTTTGCGGGCAAAACTGATAATGCCGTTAAAATTGCGCCTTGACCCATATCATAAAAACTTTTTTCTTTTGCTTCGGCTGTATCGGCTTTAGCAAGTTTTAAAACACCTTTTCCCATAGTATATGCAGAGATTGCCCCGGATAACGCAACTGCGATAATTCCGATTCGTTTATAACTGCTGACCAGTTTTTTAAGACCGATTCCGCCTAAAACTGTTGCTCCCGCGCTAAGAGGATTATTAATAAGCATTTGGACCGGAGAAGTTACGCCTTTCCAAAAATTATCGCCCGCATTTTTGAAACTGAATTTTCTTTGCGAGATTTCAGGATTTGTTTCATTTACCTGATTTAAATCAAAAGAATCCGGTTTTTCTTCTCCTTTTTGCTGCGCGCGCTTTTCATTGCCAAAAGGAATCTGAGTATTATTTTGAAATGATTTTATGGGCTGACAATTTAAATTCATTCTTTCGATCATTTTCTCTAAATCCCCTGTCTATTAATCTTCTTAATCATCAATTACTTAAAGATGCGTGAAACAAAAAGTTGATATAAAAAAGAAAATACAAGTTACAAAAATTAATAGAATTCAGCCCCTTCCTGCGCCCACAGCCGTTTTTTATAAATCCTTAATTATACCAATCATTAAAAGAAATCGGTAAATGAAAAAGATGATATTTGTAAATTCTTAATTGGCGGGCGTTTCGGCTTCGCCGAAACGCCCGCTATACCCTTACCTAGCCCGCGCCGCCCGCAGGGCGGCGCGGGCTATAGATATTAGCTTTTTAACAAATTAAAGAAAACTTATTTAGATTGGTATAGCTTTATAAAGGATTTGTTGGGATTGGCGAAGAAATCGTGGTTTTATAAAACAATTCATCAAAAAGTTGAGAATTATTTAACTGCTGTTCGGCTTTTGTAACATAAAAACTTTTATAATTACTATTAACGCCAACTTTTGCTTTCATCATGTCTTTATATTCGCCAAAAGCCTCGCTTAAAGCTATTAATTCTATAAACGAAAATATATTTTCATTTATTTTGTTATAATGCGATAATAGATTAAAGTCCTTAATGTCAATAATTCCGTCTTTATTTCTGTCTAATGCGGTCTTTATGTTGTTTGCGTCTATTCTTTTGAAATATTTATTGTCTTTATAGGCGGATTCATTGGAAAAAATGCTTTTATGAGCGTCATTAAGATTTATTTTTGCCAGTTCAGAATCATTAACTTCGCCGTCATTGTTCAGGTCAAAACGGTTAAGAACACTGCCTTCTGTTTTAGCGATCTTATTGCAGGAGCATAGATTCAACATAAAAACACCCTAAATTTTGATATAATTCCTAAAACTTTAAACCTTAAATATATATGTTTTAATACTTCCGTATATAAATAAAAACTTTTTAAATATAATTTTTATAAGTTATTAAAATTTTTTTACTTTTCTTAATAATTGTTTTATACTCAAACATGCTGTTTTGTTAATGAATGTCTTGAAAAATGATCAATCATAGAGAAAATATAAAAAATTCAAAGAGAATAGTTTTTAAACTTGGCACAAATATAATTACGAATGAATGCGGAAATATTGCTCTGTCAAGAGTTTATTCTTTAATAGAGTCGATTGCCAAATTAAAAGAAGAAAACAAGGAAATTATACTGGTAACTTCTGGCGCTGTAGGAATGGGAGCAAAAATCCTCGGCAATCCCAGGAATCATGACCCTATAAGCTTAAAGCAGGCTTGCGCCGCTGTTGGGCAGGGAAGATTAATGCAGTTTTACGAAGAAGCTTTGGAAAAATTTAATATCAAAACAGCTCAGATTCTTCTTACCGCTGATGATTTTTCTAAAAGAAAAAAATATTTAAGCGTCAGAAACACTTTAAATACGCTTTTAGCGTTGGATGTAATTCCTATAATTAATGAAAACGACGTTATATCAACAAGTGAGCTTGAATGTTATAAGGAAGATAATGTTGCTGTTTGTTTTGGCGACAATGATAAGCTTTCTGCCCTTGTCGCAAGCAAACTTGACGCTGATATTCTTGTAATACTTTCCGATGTTGACGGGCTTTATAACGGAAATCCCAAAGTTGAAAAAAATCTGAAAATGATTTCAATTGTTGAGGAAATAACGCCGGAAATAGAGTCTTTTTGCTTTTCAGCTTCCAAAGGAGGCAGAGGAGGAATGAAAACAAAGATTGAAGCGGCTAAAATTGCCGCTCATTCAGGTTCTATGGTTGTGATAGCAAATGGAAAAGACGCGAATATAATTAAAAAAATCTTTAACAGCGAAGATGTAGGGACGTTATTTTTGTCGGTGGAACAGCTTTCCGGCAGAAAAAAATGGATTGCGTTCGCAACAAATATAAGCAGTTATATTATGGTTAATGAGGGAGCCAAAAAAGCTCTTATCGAAAAAAAAGCCAGCCTTATGCCTATAGGCATAATTCAAATAAAAAATTCCTTTAAAAAAGGCGATGTAATAGGCATTATTGATGAAAATAATCAGGAATTCGCAAAAGGGATAACAAATTATTCCAGCAAGGAATGCAAAAATGTTATCGGGAAAAATTCTGAAGAAATCGAAAAGATTTTAGGTTTTAAAAACTACGATACTGTTATTACAAGAGATAACATTGTAATTTTATAGAGGCGCAAAGCGTCATGCTTGTTTCAGCATCTTTCCAGCATGCTTCCCGTTTCTTCATTTTCTTTCTTTTTGAACGCAAAAAGAAAAGAACCCGCAAAGCGGGACACTTGGGACTCAATCCAAGTAACATTTCCCTGTGAATGCGCCTTAGGCGCGCAAAAGAAAGAAAAACTAACAAGCCAAACTGACATATCGGTCAGGGGCAAGCCCCCGAACCCCCTTGTATTCAAATGCTTACTTTTCGTCCTTTTTTTTGTTTTTTACATAAAAAATATTATCGGTCTGTTTTTTAAAAATTTTGTTTAAAAACTTTAATATTAAATTTTTATACATTTATTTTCATAAAAATTTTTATTTTCTTCTTTTATTCTATAATACACTTAATGATATTACATGCCTCAAAAATAAAAGGAGATTTTAAAACATGAGCGATTATATTTTCAAAATGAAAAAAGGCGATATTGAAATCGAATTAAAATCAGATGATTCAAAATTTATCGAAGATCAGCTCGACAAATGGAGAGATGCTCTTATTAAAGAAGATAAATAATTTTTTGAGCGGGGAATTTTAATGCCATACTACAGTTTTAAAATTAAAAAAGGAAAAGTTGAACTCGAAGTTCTTTCAGAAAATAAATACTTTATCCTCAATAAATTTGACAATTTTTACCGTGATCTGACTGAAAAAAAAGCATCGCCTAAAAAAATTGACAGCATTGTTATTCCCGCTGAAAAAAAAGCAGAACCTGCCAACTCTGAAATAATACAGCCTGTTGAAGAAAAACCTTCAACTGTTCCTGAAATTGAAAATAAAAAACCGGAACCGGAAATTTTAGAAGAAATAGAAACGGCTGTTTTAGAAGAAAAAACTGATACAGAACAAAAAGTTTCTGAACCTGTTGAAATTATAGAAGAATCAGTTCAAAAAGCAGTAAAACAAGACATAGAAGAACTGTTTTCCTCAAAAAAAATTGAAATAAACCAATCAACAGAAGATGAAGAGGATGAAAAACAGGAAGAGGATGAAATAGAAGCTGAAACGATCGAAATACAAAATGAGTTTCAGAAAATTATTGAACAAAAAATGCAGGAAGACATTGAAATAACCGATTTCCCTGAAGAATCTGAAGAAGAAGTTGAAGAAGACGAGGAAACAGAAGAAGAAACACAGGAAATTGAGGAAGAATTAAAAGAAACCATAACTTTCTATGAAGACACTGAAGAAGAAGTTGAAAAAGACGAAGAGATAGACGAAAAAATACAGGAAAGTACTGATTCTGAAGAAGAAGAGCTGGCTGAAATTCTGCGCGAAAGCTTTGAAGAAGAGGAAAAGCCTAAAAAAAACTCGAAAGTCTATGATATTCTTCAGGAAAAACTGTCTTCTCTGCCGGAAGAAGAAAAAAGCAGGCTTAATTTAAACAGAGCGCCTTCTGAATATAAAAAAGCATCTTCCTCTATTAAATTTAAAGGGCTTGAAGATTTATTATACTTAAAAAAGCCTCAAACCAAGCTTGATTACTTGTTAATAACGTCTTATTTCTTACAGGAAACGGAACAGAAGGAAAAATATTCTTTAAAACAAATTAATTCTAAAGTTATTCCTCATTTAAAAGAACCCGTTGACCATTCTGTAATACATGAAGCGGTTGCTCACGGTTATTTTAAAGTAGTTCCGGATTATTCAGGAACATCGGATATAACAGAATATGCAATTACGTCAGAAGGCGTTGATTATTTATTAAATGAACTTTAAAAATTAAGCTGTTTATTATGTCTGAATTTGAAAATACCAATAAAAATAAAAAAGTTGTTGTTGCGATGAGCGGAGGAGTAGACAGCAGTACAACCGCTTTATTGCTTCTTGAACAGGGATATGAAGTTGTAGGATTAACCGCAATAATGACAAATGCGGCGCAGATTGCCGCTAAAAATGCTGAAAAGGTTTGCAACACGCTTGGAATTGAGCATAAAAGCCTGGATTTAAGAACAAATTTTCAAAATACTGTTATTAATTACTTTGAAGAAAGCTACAAAAACGGCTTAACGCCGAATCCGTGCGTTTTTTGCAATAAAGCGGTTAAGTGGGGATTCATGAAAGATTTTGCTTTTAATGAGCTTCAAGCAGATTTCTACGCAACCGGTCATTATGCCGAAATAAAAAGAATTAACGAAACTTACAGACTTTATAAAGCTCAAGACCCTAAAAAAGACCAGTCATATATGCTTTATAAGCTGGATCAGGCTGATCTTGCAAGAACACTTTTTCCTCTGGGAGAATTAAACAAAACAAGAATCAAGGAAATTGCCGCAAAAAATGGAATTGCTCCGGCTGATAACAAGGAAAGTCAGGATGTCTGTTTTATTATTCCGCCGGAAACCGTTTCTTTATATTTAACAAAAAAATTCGGACCCAAAGAAGGGAATATAATTGATTATAAAACCGGCGAACTTCTTGGAAAACACGACGGATATTATAATTACACAATGGGTCAGAGAAAAGGGATAAAAATTTCAGCTTCTGAGCCGCTTTATGTTATTTCTGTCGACGCTGAGCAAAATACAATTTATGTCGGACAAAAACAGCGTCTTTTTTCCGAAGAATTTGACGTAAAAGAAATTAACTGGCAACAGGAAGAGTTTTCAACAAAAAGCAGTTTTAATGCGATGGTTAAAATAAGATATAATTCCTCTGCGCAGGAAGCGGAGATATTTGTTTCAGGGGAAAAAACTGTTCATATTAAGTTTAAAGAGCCTAAATCAGCAATTACTCCCGGTCAATCCGCTGTTTTTTATGATTTAAACAATGAATATGTAATAGCTGGCGGGATTATATGCTGATAAAATTTGCATATAGCTGTTTACTTAAATTGCTAATTAGCCGAATTCGTCATCCTGAGCAAAGCGAAGGATCGCAACCAATTACCAAAATCATGCCAACTTGCAATTCATCATGTAAAATAGCTTAAATTGTCATTGCGAGCGAGCGCAGCGAGCGTGGCAATCTATCCGGCTAACAACATAAGCATTTTGTCCAAAAGGGATAGATTGCCGCGTCGGGGCTTCGCCCCTCCTCGCAATGACAGCCACAAAATTGCAGTTATAATTGCGACTTGGTATAAGACCCTCAGAATGACGATAAAAAACAATTAGCGATTTGTTAAGTTAATTCATTGGGTTGAGCGAGCGCAGCGAGCGAAACCCAAAAAGAAACAAAAGCCCCTTCCCTTTGAAGGGAAGGGGTTGGGGATGGGTAGATAAAAACCTCAAAACTTTTTGTTACCTGCTTGCCTACTTATAACAGGCATTTACGTCTGTTTTTAAAGAAATTTCTCCACCTTTCGTATGAGATTAATTTGAAATGTTAAAGAATGTAAACAGCTTTTCGATAAATTAAGTGTAAGAAAAAATACAGGGAAAAAATTAAATATAACTAAACAGGGAGAACATTCGGAGGTTTTCTACATAGTTTTTACATATCCAAAAATAAATTTACTGTGAAGAAAAATATCCGGAACAGTTCTTTTAAAAAAATAATAAGGGTAATCAATAATTATACTAAATGTAGAAATATTGACGGCATTTACTATAAAAATTGTTGAACTGAAAGCCTGAGCGCATTCGGAAACCTTTAAATATTTAAGAAAAGCAAATCTTTTTCAAACCGGCTCATGTGTCTGTTAGGAAAACTCTTGCTGCAAAAATACAGGGAAGTAAATAAAAAACAAGGAGAGTATGTATGTCTGTAGTTGTAAACAACAACGTTGCGTCTTTAATTGCGCAGAGAAATTTAAATAAAAACACTGACAATCTGGTAAGATCCATTGAAAGATTATCATCAGGCTACAGAATTAACAGATCCTCAGACGATGCGGCGGGTTTGTCAATTTCTGAAAATTTACAGGCTCAAATAAGAGGAAACAAACAGGCAATTAACAATATTCAGGACGGCATTAACCTTTTACAAATAGCAGAAGGCGGGCTGTCTGTTATGAATGACAATATTCAAAGAATAAGAGAATTATGCGTTCAGGCGGCTAACGCAACTAACGGAACTTCTGAAAAAACCGCTATTTTGTCAGAAATTGACGCTCGTATCGCAGATATCGACAGAATTTCACAAGCAACAAGATTTAACAGTATAAATTTATTGGATGGTTCATTATCCAATTTCACTCTTCAAATAGGCGCAGGCGCCGCCTCTATAAACACTCTTGATTTATCAAGCGTTCTTACGAAAACAAATGCTTCAACAATGGGAATTGCTTTAAACACAACAGGTTCAGTATGGACCGCAGACAATATAAGAAGTTATCTTAACGATTTAGATTCAGCTCTTAATATAATAACCGGCAGAAGATCAGAGCTTGGAGCGTACCAAAACCGACTTGAAAGCGCATTAGACAACCTTAGTATTATGACAGAAAACCTGCAAAGCGCGCAATCAAGGATAAGAGATCTTGATATTGCGGAAGAAACCGCCAATATGACGAAATATCAAATATTGCAACAAGCATCGGCAAGCGTTCTTGCGCAGGCGAATAGAATTCCTCAAATCGCTTTATCATTACTTCAATAAGCAAAACCGTCATCCTGAGCGAAGCGAAGGATCCCATGGCATAAATACAACAAGATTCTTCGGGCTAAAACCCTCAGAATGACAATAAAAAAAAGGAAATAATAAACAACGTTATGAAAAATTATAAGGAAATAGATTAAGAAAACAAGGAGAGTACTTATGTCTGTAGTAGTAAACAACAACATTGCGTCTTTAATAGCGCAAAGAAATCTTAACGGCAACACTGACAAACTTGTAAAATCAATCGAACGTTTATCGTCCGGCTATAGAATTAACAGGGCGTCAGATGATGCAGCCGGTCTGTCAATTTCTGAAAACCTGCGAGCGCAGATAAGAGGCAACGCAAAAGCGATGAATAACATTCAGGACGGCATAAATATGCTTTCAATTGCAGAAGGCGGCTTATCTGTAATCGGAGAAAACATTCAGAGGATAAGGGAATTATGCGTTCAGGCGGCTAACGCAACCAATGCGACTAACGAAAAAACCGCTATTTTGTCAGAAATTAATGCTCGTATCCAAGATATAAACAGAATTTCAAGTTCCGCGCAATTCAATAAATTAAGCTTGCTGGACGGAACTTTATCAAGCGCAAAACTTCAAATAGGAGCAGGATCAGCTTCCTTAAACGTGATAGATATATCAACAGTTCTTTCGACTTCAGCAGACGCTTCCGCAATAGGGATTAGCCTGACGGCAACCGGAGCGACCTGGTCAGGAGATTCTATAAGAAGTTATCTTAATAATTTAGATTCAGCTTTAACAATAATTAATTCAAAACGCTCAGAACTTGGAGCCTATCAAAATCGGCTTGAAAGCGCTTTAGAAAACCTTAGCATAATGAATGAAAACTTAAGAGCGTCAGAATCAAGGATCAGGGACCTTGATGTAGCGGAAGAATCCGCGACAATGACGAAATATCAAATATTGCAACAAGCGTCAGCAAGTGTTCTTGCGCAGGCTAACAGGCTTCCTCAAATAGCCTTGCCGCTCATTTCGGGATAAAATCCCTTCTTTTTGAAAAATAAATTATTTATGTAATATAAATCTCCCACACACAATACTCTCCCTGTAATAATACCCTGACCGGCAAAAAGCCGGTCTTTTTATTTCTGCTTACAAGGCGGTACGGACCCTCTATACCAAGTCAGACTGTATGAGAAATACTTATAACATTTTCTAGATAATTTAAAAATTAACTGCTTAACCACGCTAAAAATGTCATGCTGAACTTGTTTCAACATCTTTTCAGCCTACAATACTTACCGTTTCTTCATTTTCTTTTCTTTTTGAACGCAAAAAGAAAAGAACCCGCAAAGCGGGACACTTAGGACACAATCCAAGTAACATTTCCATGTGAATACGCCTTAGGCGCGCAAAAGAAAAGAAAAACAAACATGACAAACTGACATATCGATCAGGGGCAAGCCCCCGAACCCCCTCATATTTAAATGCTCACTTTTTGCTTTTGTCTTTTTGTTCAGGTTTTATTTCTCACACAGTCTGACTTGGTATAAGAAAATAATAAAAAATTCTTATGTAAATTTTTTTTATGGATGAGTTAAAATATCTTTAAGGAAAACTTTTTAATAAGCAAAAATGCAAAAAATTTTAAAAATTAAAAATTTAGATATAAGTTTTAATATTGAAGGAGAACTGTATAAAGCAGTTCATAACATCAATATTTCTCTTTCAAAAAACCAAGTCCTTGGAATAGTAGGCGAATCCGGTTGCGGAAAATCTGTAACCGCAATGTCTGTTTTAAAACTATTAGCTTCTAACGCTGTAATTGAATCAGGAGAAATTTTATTTAAAGGACAAAATCTTCTAACTCTTTCAACAAAACAATTGCAGGAAATAAGAGGCAGTAAAATCGCATTTATACCTCAAGACCCGCTTAATTCGCTCAATCCCCTATACACCGCAGGAGATCAGCTAATGGAAACAATAATATTTCATCGACATGTGTCAAAAAAAGAAGCGAAAAAACTTGCGATAGAGGCTTTAAAAGATGTAAAGATTCCTGAAGCTGAAAATAGACTTAATGAATACCCCCATCAATTTTCCGGAGGAATGTGCCAGCGGGTTTTAATAGCAATGGCTTTATCCTGTGATCCTGAAATAATAATAGCTGATGAGCCGACAACAGCTCTTGATGTTACTGTTCAGGCGCAAATTCTGGATTTAATAAGAAAAATCCAGAAAGAAAGACAAACTTCCCTGATTTTTATAACGCATGATCTTGGGGTAGTTGCGGAATTTTGTGATTATATCGCTGTAATGTATTCAGGTAGGGTTGTAGAGTATGCTGATGTTAAATCCATTTTCAAAAATCCTTTGCATCCTTATACAAAAGGGCTGTTAGATTCCTTGCCCAGCCAGGAAAAGAAAGAATTAAACGTTATAAAAGGTCAGCCTCCGGCGATTACAGATAAAACAACAGGTTGTGTTTTTCATCCCAGATGCTCATGCAGAATGGATATTTGCGATAAGATTATTCCCGAAAAAACAGAGCCCGCCTCTGAACACAGCGTTAGCTGCCACTTGTATAATTAACTCGAATTGCTAATTAGTCGAAACGCTGAAATAGATTGAAATTT
>ERZ795055.1714-NODE-1714-length-17407-cov-175.957527_pt1 | contig 17407 bp, 27 predicted proteins | sample MGYA00375139_ERZ795055 | MGnify/ENA primary metagenome ERZ795055 (study PRJEB30184, sample SAMN05720283) | anaerobic digester metagenome | isolation source: active sludge of municipal wastewater-treating anaerobic digesters | place: USA | collected 2015-01-23 ... | reverse complement strand
GCAACCCCGAGCACACCGTCACCATGACCATCAATAACAGCAACCCCGAGCACACCGTCACCCTGAACACGGAAGGCTTCAAACCATTCACCCTGAAAATCGACTGCAAAACCGAAGGTTTTGCAATCCAGCTCTGGGGGGCGCTTGCCGGCGGCACCGAGCCCCAACGTCGCGAAATTGAACGCCACGCCGCTTTCGCCGCACTGGCCAAGTTCGAAGAACATGTGGCCTTGGGCTTCAGCGAGGGTCTGTATCCGGTTTTCAGCGCACTGGATGACATGCTGGTGGCGCAGGGTGTGATCGTCAAGGTTAAACCTGTATCCCTCACCCTTGAACCTGAAACCGATCAACCCATCACGGGGCGCAAGCCGAGCGATACGGAAGCAGATATCCCGATCTTCGAGTAAGAGGACGAAACCGCTGCCCAGCAAGGCAGCGGTCTGCCGGTAAGGCCGGCACTGATGAGTCCAACCAACCAACCAAGGGGCATGACACCATGAAACCTTTCGCCGTGCAGTTCCAATGCAGGACAGAAGGCGAAGCCTTACTGGTTTGGGCTGCGCTTGCCTGCCGCTGAGTAATTAACGCTTGACAACCAAGGTGAGACCTGCCATAATGGGGTTTCGCTATCAACCAAACTGGAGAATGAGCATGACCGCACCGAACTTCACTGTTGTACTCCGAGGCAATGGCCTGCTGCTGATCTCTTACGTCACGCCGGTCGCCTTCTTCAAGGATGGCATCCTGTACCGCACGGATCGTCGCTACTCCATTACGACCACTCGCCACATTGGGCGCTTTGCGAAGCACTGCAATTATCCGGAACAGCGGGTTGTTTCGCAGTCCGAGATCAATCGCTTGGCTGGAGCATGAACATGACCACCTACAACAAGCTCAGCTGCATCAAGGAAATCGGAAGCATCGAACACAGGTTATCAGATACCACGCTCAGCCCCGCCCTGCGCCGCGACATCATCCAGCGCCATGTGACCAACCTGATCTGTGACCTGACAGGCACACCGAGCAACAGCGCCAAGTTCGGCGGTATCCTTGAACGGCTGGCCAACCGCCACACCAGCGACACCGAAATCCTTGCTGGATGTGTGCTGTTGCGAAGCATGCTCCCCATGACGCTCGGGGCCGTGCCTGCTGGAAACATGATCCGGCTGCCCGGTGGCGCAGTGGTCACGAAAAGAAAGCAAGGGTTGGAGCTGGTGAACGGTCGAATGCTTGAGCACCCCGCCCCCGACACCCCTGTAACCGTAATTAACCACTAGGAGAATGAAGATGCGTAACTTGCAACCCGTTGAAGCCGCCGCCCCCACGATGCAGCACGACGATCGCCGCGCCGCCATCTACACCGGCCACCTTCCCGGCGGCAACCCTGTCCAAGCGCATTCGGCAGATGCCCTCTACGCCCAGCACGGCGCTGTCATCTTCGCCGTCGAAAGTGAAACCGGTCGCCGCCTGTGGAAGTGCCTACATCAAGGCCACATCATCGCCAGTCACCCCAACCACAACTCGTGCCAGCTTCTTGCTTGGGCACGCCTCACCGGAGCCTGAACATGAGCCTCACCAAAGAAATCAACGCCGCCATGAAAGCCTGTGACAAGGTGCCGCTGGCCAAACGCTGCACTCTCTGGACACAGGCATGGGATGCCGCCCGTTCTGCCGCTGCAGCGAGCCGTGCTTACCAGCACACCGAAGCCCGGCAACACATCCGCATTGCAACCACCGCCCTCAAGGCCCACAAGGAGAAGCACAAGTGAAACTTGACCAAGAATTTTGGGATTGCCTGTCACCCAAAGTGAAGGAAATAATCCTTCATGTAGCAAGGTATCCGACCGAGCGCAATACCTGCTACGCCGCCGGCTACATTCGGGGTGCGAAAGAAGCTGGTGGTTTGCTCAACCAGCATTACAGCGTGTTGCTCACCATGCTTTGGGACGAAGGCCCGACGCCCGATTGGCACGCCACTGTGAAGGGGTTCCGATAATGCTTATCGGGATCATTACCATCAAGCGGGGTGCTTTTGCCGGTCGAAAGTTCAAGCTGGTGAATGATGGGGAGGATAGTACAGCTTGTGACCATTGTGCCATTGAACCTGAATGCACTTTCAACCACGGGTTCTGCCCTTTGCGTGAAATCGGAATCACTTGCGCACCAGACCCTGCAGAAAACTATTTTCATTTCGAGGATGCTGACCATGCCACTGATTGACCCCAAGAAACCGCTGCCCACCATCGTGCGGCAGGGTGCCTACCAGGATGCGATCGAGTTTTCCCTGCCTGATGGCACCACCGGGTTTGCCATTGTGGTGAGCAAACCTGTTGGCGTTGCCGCTGACGTGGCTCAAGCCATGATCGAACGCTACAATCACCATCCTCATCTGGTTGATCTGCTGCAGCGTTTGAACGATGCTGTGCAAGCACTGGATGGCACCTCCGTGGATAATGAGGCGTTGGTCGATGAGTACAATGCGCTGCTTGCGGGGTTGTCGTCGTGAGAATCCACATCTACATCATCAAATCCAACCCGCCGCGCCGCTACTGTACCAAGGTGGTGCCGATGCGGTTGGCCATACCTTACGGGGTGGCGCCGATCAATTACGTTGCTGTCTTCAACCACCTCAACCACTTGAAAGGATGACAGTATGACCCACCTCACCACCGATCCCGACACCCAGCGTCCCTACATCCCGACCAAGCAGCGCACCGCCCGGGAGCAGCAGGCGGCTGGGGTCAGCTTGCCATATTTCGTGGAGGACTTGGACAGCCCGGTCAATTACAACCTGACCTTGGTTGTCCTGTCACCGGAGAATCTGGACAAGCTTGTGCTGATTTGCCGCAAGAAGGCGGCCGATGTTGTACCGAACCCGCTCGACAATCGGACGAACCTCGACTATCCAGTCACGGATCGTGAGCGCCACGGCTTCCTGCGCCACTGCGGTCTCAATCGTACCCCTGGTAACATGCGCACCATGAGCGGCTACCTCGGGAGCTACGATTCAATTATCCATCGGATCAACAAGAAAGGGGTGGATGTCGAGCATCGTGTGGCCCAATTCAAGAAGCACGTTTGCGCCCTGATCTCAACCACCTATCCCAACCTCGCACTCGAATCCAGCTATTACCTATGGCGCACTGAACACGGAGTAAGACCATGAACATCACCCACACCCAAGCATGGCAGCGCCTGAAAGATCAGCGCCTGTTGATTGCAGCCATCGTCGTTGGCTTCACCCTCGGCTTTTGCAGCCGGCCCGCTCCCGCCGATGAGGTGGAAGACCGCACCGAGCGCCAGTGGCAGCAGTACCAGCAGGATAGTGAGCGCTACCGCGACCGGCTGGAAGCGTCGCAAAGGGAGCAGGAGCGGGCCAACGCATGCCTGCTGGCCGGCGAGCGCTCAACCATCTGCCGCGCCTATGGTTCGCCCGATCCCTACCGTCGCAGGGATGATCGTCGCAATTAACGCTTGACAGTTGCTGTTTGATGCGGTATCATGTTGAAACTGGCTCAGGTCAGAACGCATCGCATCGTAGTGCATCGTAGTGCATTGTACCGCAACGTAAAGCAGTGAAGTGCAATGAACCGCGATTGGCCTCTTCGCGAGAGGGGGTCAATCGAGTCTCATTGGCTCGGGTGCAGGGGTGTGCAAAGTACCGTACAGCACCGCGCGGCAAGGCGATGTAGTGAAATGCGTTCAGGGTTTTGGCGACAGAACCCTGTTCAGATTTGACTTTGTAATCGATTGGATTTAGAATGGGGGTTCTGCTCGTCCTCGAAAACAAGCACGGGGCACACCCCGCTGATCCCGGATCAGTGTGCCCCACCCCTTCCACTCAACCATTCGAGGGCGCTTCGAGGAAACGACATGATCCCAAACTCCCAGAAAATTTTGACCCAAGCTCGGCTCAAGGAACTGCTGCAACGCGCTAATTCAGAGTACATGCACAGGCCCATAGACAAGACCGAGCATTACACGATTCCACTCTACTCCCCGAAAGGACTGAAATGATGTATCGAGAGGCCGTTTGTCGTAAGTGCCACACCTCGTTTAACTGCAACATCAGAACCTGCTGTCCTAAGTGCGGAAGTAGCGACTACTGGTGTCCGTGAAGGAACTAAAATGACAATGCCGAAATTCGAGCCGGTTGCTTGGCGATATGAGCTGAAAGCTGGCGAATACACCTTTGCTGAGAAGCGTTACTTTGACGAAGCATATGTACAAAGAGTAATCGCGCTTCACACCGCCGACCAACTCGCCGAAGCCTACGAGGCCGGGAAGCGGGAGCACGCCGCGCAGATCGAGATGATGCGGGAGGCGCTTGGATACAGAATTGACCACCCGAAAGTAATTGAAGCACTCTCCACCACCCCCGACCAAGCCCTTGAGCAGTTCGCCGCCAAGGTGCGGGAGCAGTGCGCTCATGAGGGGTGGATTGCGGCAAGCGGAGACTGCGAGGATCGTGTGCGCGCCGCAATCCGCAACATCAAGGGGTTACCGAAATGAAACTTACCATCACAGCCCTCGCCATCGGCCTGACCGTTGGCTTCTGTTCCCCTGCCCCGGCCCCGGCGCAAGAGCTGCGTGATCCGTACCTCGACGCGCTGCAACAGGACCGTACCCGTGCCGACCAGCGTGACGCCGAGCGTGACATGCAGGACCGGCGCGAACGGTATGAGTCCGAGCGTCGCCGCGAGGTGCGTGAGAACGACCGCTACTTCAACTGGGATTCCAGCTGGAACAAGCGGGAACAGCGGAGGAACAGGTAGCTTGACAACCTAGCCTGTCGGATGGGATAATTCGAACTTGCGTCGCCCTCCACTCGATGCCGGCCAAGGGGATAGGGGTCGCGCCCTATCCCCGAAGCCACCCATTCTAACTGTGGAGATCATCGCCTTGGAGGGCACATGAAAGAACAGCTGACGCAATCCCGACTGAAAGAACTGCTGCACTATGACCCGGAGACCGGGATTTTTACTCGTCGAGTGGGGCGAGGGCCGAGCAAGGCTGGCGCTAGGGTTGGTAGTCGCAACAGCTGCGGGTACATCCAGATCACGATTGATTATCGCAACTACCATGCACATCGTCTTGCCTTCCTCTACATGACTGGTGCGTTGCCCGAGCAGCAGGTCGATCACATCAACGGGGTGCGCAATGACAACCGCTGGGCAAACCTGCGCGACGTGTCTGCAAATTGCAACCATCGCAACATTGGTGGCCCTATGAAAAACAACACCAGCGGTTTTCTTGGCGTATGCTGGGACAAAAATTGGAATAGTTGGAAGGCGTCCATAACCGTGGCTCGACGCAGTGTTAATCTCGGCCGCTTCCCCACCCCCGAGCTGGCCCACACCGCTTACCTGAAGGCAAAGGATAAGTTGCATCCGACACACCTGCGTCTGCGGGAGGCTGCATGAGCGCCGATCCAACTGTCATCACCAAGATGCCAACCCCCTTTCAGGTAGCCCTCGCCCCAACGGTAAGCCGCTCATCCACGAACAAGATTTTCACGGTCAAGAGCTTGGCCGATCTGATCGCGGCGACCCCTTCAGTTCAGAAGGAGATCGCCGACGCCCTGATCGAAAAGCATGGGGTACGGCAGGGCACGCTTGAGATCAAAAAACTGGGCGGCGCCCTGTACTTTGGGGTCTATCCGGAAGATGCCCGGGTTCGCAATGCTGCAAACCTTGAGGCTTGCAGTGCCCTGATTTTTGATTTTGATGAGAGGGCTGGCGACAATGTGACCCGCGCCGAATTCTTGGCTGCATGTCGCGAACATAACCTGCAAGCGGTGGCTCACGATTCCTTTTCTGCCAACGGCAGCGGGAAAACTTTCCGGGGCATCATGCCCTCGACCCCATTTCCTGTCGATTGTTATCAGGGTGTTGGCCTTGCCACCAAGCAACTGCTTGGTCTTGGCCCGAACACCATCTTGCCTGCAACGCAGGGGTATTTTTTCGCACCGCGCCCGGGCAACACATCCAATGTTCAGGCGGTTTTTGGCAAGCCGCTGAACGAAGTCATCGACATCCAATCCATAGAGCATATCGCCGACGCCGCCACCCCGGCCGGCGCCAGTTCCACCTTCGATCCACTCGAACACGTCTGGAACCTTGAGAAGCAGGCATTGGCCGCGCGCTGTTTGCGATTGATCGAACCGTGGAGTGATGATCGTGGACACTGGATCAGCATCATTGCCTGCATGCTGCGGGGCTGGGCATTCAACGCACAAATCCTGACCGACCCCAAGTTGCAGAACGAAAGCCATCGCGGTCTGCTCACCATGCTGGATGCTTGGTCAAAGAACGAGCACCCGCCGGCCGGCTGCCAGCCGAAGTATTCGAAAGATTGCGTGGTTACCGAGGGCAAGAAGCTGCTTCGTGAAGCAACCAAGATGCTCGGCATACAGGGGCTCGTTCGCAAGGCCCACGAGCACAGCCCTGAAGGTATCGGAGAAGCGCTGGCCGACGACGAAGTGCTGCACAAGCTGGCCATGCAGATCATGGGCGAGCGATCAAAACCCGCTCAAGAAACCAACCTGCCCAGCTTCGAAGAGCTGGCCAGTGCCACCAGCGAGCGGCATGCCAAGGTGCAGAAGGAGCGCCTGCTTGCTGATCGACAGTCGATGGTCATCCATGACATGCCCGCCTGCTTCGGCCGGCTGCGTGACTGGTGCGTGGAGTTCGCCAGCAAAGGTGAGCTGACCAAGCACAGTGAGCTGACGGATGACTATCGCTTCGCGATCGATCCCATCTCGGCCGTGCTTTCGCTGGCCCAGATGATGAGCGTCATCATCGGCGGCCGGGTGTGGGTGAATCAGGGGCTGGTCTATCCACCGACCCAGCTGAACACCTACTTCCTGCGCATCGCCGGCTCAGGTACAGGGAAATCCACCAGCATGTCTTGGCTCAACGGCATCATGGCCAACACGGTTTTCGGACACAGCCTTGTCGGGAACATGAGCTTCAGCTCTGGCGGATTCTGGCCCAACACTTTTGACCGGCTTGGCTACAATGTTTTCCAGCTCACCGACGAAGGTGAGAACATCATCGCCAACCACGTCGGCAACAGCGGCGCCAACCTGAAGACCCTGCATACCCTGTTGCTCAGCGCTTACTCAGCCGGGCACGAGAAGGGTGCGCTCTATCCACCGCTCTACTCTACTGGTGGCAAGACCGGAGCGAAGCAGAACAACAACTTCGAACCGGTGCTCGAACCGAACCTGAACCTGCAGGTGATCGGCACGCACACCCTCATCCCCCAGATCAGCACGGCCGAGTTCATGCAGAACGGATTCAGCGCACGCTTCATCATCCGCATCGAACCCAAGCAGCCCGAGGAAAGCCCGGACGATGTGCTCGCCCGACAGCTGCTATCCTGCATTGACGGCGACGCTCCCATCGAGGCAACAGAAAGCCCCATGCTTGAGGCGCAAGCGCGGTTCGCCAAGCACCTTGCCACGCTGGATGTTGAGCTGCATCACGCCAATCGGGGCTACACCATGAGCAATCTGGTTGGCTCTGCCCAGTTCGACATGGGGCTGGAGGATAACCCACTCACCCCGGCCATCTACAAGGAAGCGAACAAGCAGCGCCAGTTGGAGGATCGGGTTGGTCACCACATCCACAAGGATCGCGCTTGCGGTGAGGTGATGGCTGAAGCCGAGATGTTCTTTGCACCTTTTGTCCATGACAACGGGCTGCTTGAAGCGGTGAAGTATCGCGAGGTCGAGAAGCTAACCAAGCTGGCCGCCATCTACACCTTGGGGTGTGACCCTGCCGCCAAGGTGATCGACCATGAGAAGGCCCGCTACTTGATGGGCATCTTGCAGATGGCGCAGATGGACTTTCTCACCCTCGAACGCACGACAGGCGGCACACCGGCGCGCTGGGCAGATCGCATGAAGATGCTGGAGCGCGAGGTCAGCCCGGGCGGTGTGCTCTTCGAAGCCGGCCCGGATGGTGTCCCATCGAACAAGCTGATTCAATCCAATCGTGCATGGCGCGATCTCATCAAGGACATCCGCCTCGGTGACGACGACCTCAAGGGTGTCCGGGCACAGGCCAAGCAGGTGATGAGCGATCTCGGCGTGGCTGAGAAGCCTGTGGGCAAGGGTATCAATTACTTCCTGACAAAATGAAAACCATGAGTGACGATACCGAACTGGACTTCGACCCTGAAACCTTCGAGCCTTTGCTGAACGCACCGCCCGCCGAGAACAAGCGCGAGCTGCGGATGATGCGGGCGGACAATGCTTTGCTGCTCACCCAGCAGACCGAACAGTTCGTGGTCGAGATCGTCATGCACGGTCGTACCCCAACCAAAGCATACGAGGTAGCCTTTGCTGTTGAAGACACGGAACTTGGCACATGGGTGAAGCCGGATGCCTGCGCGTGGAAAGCAAGCCAGTTGCTGAAGCAACCAGAGGTGATCGGTCGGATCAGGGAAGTGCGCGACATGATTGTGCTTACGGCCGGCCTGCTCAGCCGGGAAGAGATCATCCAAAATTTGCGCTCGATTGCACTTGACCCGCACGCCAAGCACGCTGACCGGTTGGCTGCCAGCAAACAGCTCAGCCAACTTGAAGGTTATGAAAAGCAAGGTGACGCGCCGCAAGGTCAGACCTTGATTCTGCAACTTCCTTTTTCCCCCAATCAACTGAAGACAGTGAGTGGTGTAACGCTTGACAACGTGGTGGATGTCCTGTAAAATCGAGGCTCACTGAATCAGGAGTCCTATCATGGATGAAGCAAGAATGTGGGAGCAGTCTGCCAACTGGAAGCGCGCTCGCAAGTTTGCCGCGCTGTGCGAACAGCATTGGCGCGAACACCTTGCACCGCTCGAAGCGGCGGCGCGGTTGCGGCACAACAAACCTGACCGTGTTGAAATCAAGAAGCCGACCGCAGCTATCAACAAGGCGAACTACATCGCCGAGTGGCAGAAGATCATGGCTGACTTCAACTGGGAAGGTACAACCAAAGGTATCGCTGCGCGGCTTGGCTGCTTCCGTCAAAGCGTGCATCGGAGCATGTTGCTTTTGGTCAAATCCGGGGAGGTTGTTGCCGAAGGTCGGCGGCCGATTTTGTGGAAGTGGATTGGGGATCGCACGCTATGACGCTGCTTCCGCCCGGCACCTATCAGGTGTCGCTCCACTTCCTGACCAACCATGAGGGGCGTAGCCTGCTGGACTTTACCGACATCGCAACAGGAGAGCGGCACACGCTGTCGCTGTTCCCGCGGCAGGTGCTCAGCCTTGCAGTGGCGATGATCACGCAGAAGATCGAGCTGGATGACGTGTCCGGGGGGCAGGTGGTGCTGAAGGTCGTGGTCAAGATCAAGGGTGACCGTGCGTTCAATACGATCCGCAGCATCACGGCGCCGAGCAAGCTGATCCCGTTCGAAAGCGGCGTGCCGACACCCGCTCAGCTGGCAGCCTTGCCCGTTGCTAGCTTTGACTCGTTTGGAGATTTTGTGTGATGTTCAAACTTAGACCCTACCAACAGCGCCTAGTCGATCTTACATTGGATGTGCTCGCGCAGCACGACAAGGCCGCTCCTATTGTCGATGCCGCTTGCGGTGCCGGCAAGAGCCTTGTGATATCCGCTCTTGCCGACAGGCTCATTCGGGAAAATCCGAAGGCGGGCAGGGTGCTTGTCGTCACCCATCGTGCCGAACTCGTAAGGCAGAACCACGACAAGCTTCCCGCCCACCTGCGCGGGTCGATCTTCTCGGCGAGCGTTGGTCGAAAGGACATGACCGGGGATGTAATCTTCGCTAACATCCAGTCCGTTCAGAAGCAGTGGCACAAGCTGCCCAAACTGCAAGCTGTACTGATTGATGAGTGTCATGTGGCAAGCAAGATGTACGCTGAGTTTCTTGACAACGTGAGGAAGGTGAGCCCGAACATCAGGGTAATAGGATTGACTGCAACCCCTTTTAACGGTGCCGGGGTTTGGCTTCACATGCTACCGGAGCACCGCATCTTCAGCGGTATCAGTGCGAGGGTCGGGATCGGCGAATTGTTGCGGGAAGGTTATCTCTGCCCGGTGATTCCGTACAGCGCGCCGACTCGACTTGATACAACAGGGGTCGCCTTTGACAATCGGGCTGGCGACTTCAATGCCAAACAACTTCAGGCCGCGGTGGATGTTCCCGAGTTGGTGCAACGCTGCGCCGGTGAAATCAAATCCATCTTTGCTGAACGCACCAGTGTGCTGGTGTTTTGTTCCGGGGTGGAGCACGCGCAGCACATGGCTCAAGCTATTGGGTGCGATGCTCGCGTGGTCACCGGCAAAACACCATCGGCTGAACGTCAGAAACTGCTGGGTGATTTTGCTGCAGGTAAAATCAAATATCTATGCAGCGTGGATATTTTGACCACGGGTTTCGATGCCCCTATTGTCAATGGCATTGCAAACCTCAGACCATCTCGATCCCCCTTGGTTTGGCAGCAACTGATCGGCCGCGGAATGAGAGTTCATCCCGGCAAGATCAACACACTGGTCGCCGACTGGACGGACAACACAGACTTCTTCGGGCCGATCGATGAGCTTGAGGGTCATCCTCCTGCCAACAAAAACGGTAGTGCCCCATCTCGTATCTGCGACGGCTGTTTTAACATAATCCTTGCCGCCCTCAAGGTGTGCCCGCATTGTGGGTATGAGTACGAACACGCGCATCGCCCACCAAACCTTGATCCTGAAACCGGCTTGCTCATTTCAGGCGTGATCACCGACGCCGATGGTATCCGCTGGTTTCCTGTTGATGATGTTACCTATCGCATCCAGGTCACCCGTCACGGTAGTGAAGCAATCGTCGCCGAGTACCGATCCCCCGGGCGCAAGACGCCGGTGGCAGAGGACTACTACCTACTCTTCGACCACCGGCGAAACGTGGCTCAGCGAGCGGCGCAGAACTGGCTGAAGCGAGCGAACATCCCCGGGGTTCCGCACAATCCACAGGACGCCCTTGCCCGGGCTGAGCTTGGGGGGCTTCGTGTTCCAAGGATGGTAGGGGTCAAGCCGGGTTCGATCTTCCCGGTCGGATACAAAATCTAAAACGCTTGACACACATCAACTGTTGTGCAACAATCCAAGCTTCAAGTAATCGCTAATTAACAGGAGTAACATCGTGAGCGAACAAGACATTACCCCGGGCCGCGAGTTCTTTGTCCAAGCCGACGACGTTTCGATCCGTGAAATCCGGATGTCCGATGATGTGCTGTACGTGATGCAGGTCTATGCCGGCATCGGCAACTTCATCCGTGGCAACCTGATCGACGCAAACACCGGCCAACCGCCGAGCCTCCCTCAGTTCCTGCGCGATCTGGCCAACATGACCGAGGATGCAGAGGTTGCAGCGGCTGTTCAGAAGGCTGCGATGCAAGCCGCCAACGACGGTGACACCAACCCTCCGGAGGCAGCATGACAACGACCAAGACAACCGGGCCGACCACGCCCGGGTCCAAGCGTCAAATGGAATATGTTGCACGCTTGGCTGAACGTGGTTATGCTCGCCTGACCGCAGTGTTCGTACCCAAGGTTCTGATCCCCGAGATTCGCGAGATGATTCGCAAGCGTGTCGCGAAATTTGAGAAAGATTTGAAACTGTAACGCTTGACAAGGTTAGCGAGACCTGCCATAATGGGGTCTCGCTGCAACCAAACAGCGTTCTGAACATCCAACACTTTCACTCAAACCAAGGAGCAAGTATCATGGGCGAAATCGAAGCGAACAAGAACTACCCATTGTCTTCTCAACCGGCCGAGGGCTACGGCTCCGACCCGGCAGAGCGCAGCGGCAAGGTTATTCTGAGCAACACTCTCAACGGCAAGCACATCATCGTGACCGAGCACGGCTACAGCTTCACCGCTGACCGCAAGGAAGCGACGCAGTTCGACAGCTTTGCCGAAGCTGACCTCAAGGCTGCCGAGCTGGTATCTGCGGCCAAGGCCAAGCAAGCGCAGGAAAAAGAAGCTGTTCTGATCGATTGATCTGACAGCGGCAGAGCTTCGGCGGTGTGCTCTTCCAAGAAACACCGCCACCATTTCGCTCACCAATGGGCGCGGATTGAAACAATCAACAGGAGCAAGTCATGTCAAACAGTAAGCTGAAGCAAATCAAGGATGTCATGCGTAACCACGACGTTCGTGATCCCCGTGGTGCAGTGCTCGCAATCGCCGACATCCTTGATGGCGAATCGTTGGCGCCCAAAGAACCGAAACCCTCGCTGTCTATCAAGGTGTTCGAGCTGGCCGGTGGTGAAATCAATGTCACTCTCAAGCACGCCGAGGGTATCGATCCGGCGGTTGTGCTGGCAGCGCGTGAATCCATCGACCAGTTCCGCCAGCAGGAATTTGGCGCCATCATTTGTGATGATGAAGGCAACATCGTCGGCTTCGAAAAGTTCGGCGACCACAAGGGTATCACGCAGAACAACGATCCGGATTGCGACTGCCCGGCCTGCCGTCTGAAGAACATCCTTGCGGAAATCAAGGACAAGATCGAAGCGGTGCGCGACAAGCCCAGCACCAACTAAAACCCTCACCACAATCAACAGGAGCAATACCATGCAACTCCATATCCATATTGACAGCGAAAGCAATGCTCGTGAGCTGCTCGCGCTGTCCAATTTCACCCGCGAACTGTCCGGCTACCGCAGCGGTGGCGCTATCCCAACCGGCCCGCTCACCGCACCCCCGGATGAAGCCGAGCTGAGCGAACCTGAACCCGTGGTTGTCGGCGACACCCTGCCCGCTGAACCGCAAGCTACTGAAGCACCGAAGCGCCGCCGCCGTACCAAGGCCGAGATGGAAGCCGATGCTGCTGCCGCCGAAGCCGAGGCAAAGGTGGGCAACGAAGCCGAAGTTCCGGAGGTCACCCCGGAACCCACCCCTTTGACCGAAAGCCCTGCACCTACCCAGACTGCCCCCGAGACTACGACTGGTGCAAGCCAAGCGCCTGTCGCGGAAACGCCTGCTTCGGCATCCCCTTCTAACGGTGCCACCTACACCGCCGCGGATGTGCAGAAGATGGCCGTGGATGCAGCGCGCCGCTTCGGCCCCGAAAAGGTGAAGGCCATCATCGCCGAGTACCCGGGCGTCACCAAGATCGCCGATCTGATTCCGGGTGATCTCGCCGGTTTTGTTGCCAAGCTGAAAGAGCTGAAGGCAGACTAAGCCAAGCAGGGCGGTAGCCCCGCCCTGCCAAACCAAACAGGAGAAAAGCATGAGCTTGCTCAGCTTCAATGAACTGCTGCAACTTACCGAGCAGGGTGTCATCACCGACGTGCCATACGAGCACATCAACGCAGCTAGCATCGATGTTCGACTTGGCTCCGACATCCTGATCGAACGGGCCTGCAATCGCAGCGTGAGCCTTCGCGATCGTGAGAACCTTGTCATGGAAAGCTTCACCCTCGATGACTCAGGTTACCGCCTTGATCCGGGTGAATTCATACTTGCGCACACCCTTGAAAAGTTCAACCTGCCGGACGATATCTGTGCCGAGTTCAAGCTGAAATCCAGCGGTGCCCGGATTGGATTGAATCATGCGTTGGCCGGATGGTGCGACGCAGGTTGGCACGGTTCCGCGCTGACCCTTGAACTGCAGAACGTCACGCGCCACCACTCGATCATCCTGCGCCCGGGTGACCGCATTGGGCAGATGCTGTTCTATCGCGTGACGCCGGTGCCTGCCAACCGTAGCTATGCTGCGCGTGGTCGCTACAACGGTGACACCAGTGTGCAGCAGGCCAAGGTCAATCCGGATGGGGGCGAGCAATGAGCACGCGCCCTGTAGTTTTCTGTGCCGATTGTAAATACTCAAAACCTGACCCAAATGCTGCTTGGGCAATTCGATGCCATAACCCAGATGTCAGTCGCAATGATGGGTGGGCCTTGGGTTCTGCTGAGTCACAGGGTCGTGGTAGTGAATGCACTACCGAGCGCCGCAAGACAGGTTGGTTTGCTGTGTGCGGTATCAAGGGTAAAAAATACGAGGCCAAACAATGAGCGAGCATGCCAAACTTTCACCCTCTGCCGGCGAGCGCTGGCTCGTTTGTTCGGTTGCCCCCGAGCGTGAGTCCAAGTTTCCGGATACCACCAACGATGCGGCAGAGGAAGGCGTCGCTGCGCACGCGCTGGCCGAGGTTTGCCTGAAGGCAGGGATCAGCGCGCACGCGCCGACCATGCCCAAGGGTCACGAGAAGTGGGACAACTACGAGTTCCGCTGTTACGTGCAGGACTATCTGGATTTGGTTCGTTCCAAGATGACGCGCACCTCGACCCTGTTCGTTGAGCAGAAGCTGAATATCCTGCCCGAGTTCGAAATCTGGGGTACGGCCGACGCTGTAATCGTGGATGCTCATACCCTGAAGATCATCGATCTGAAGTTCGGCAAGGGTGTGCTGGTGGATGCCGACGACAACGCGCAGCTCGGCCTGTATGGGTGGGGTGGGTTCGACACGCTGGCGTGGTTGGCGAGCGAGGACATCCAGTTCATCGAGGTCACCATTTGTCAGCCGCGCCGCAACAACGTGGTCAGCAAAACCTTCACCGCCGAAGAGCTGACCGCATGGATCAAGGAACAGATTCCGAAGGCGCGCAAGGCCTTCCGTGGCGGCGGCGAAGCTGTGCCCGGGGCGCACTGCAAGTGGTGTCGTGCGCGCAACGTGTGCAAGGAGCGGGCGGAATACAATCTTGCCACGGCCGCGTTCGACTTCGACATGGTTGCCGATCCGGAATGCCAGCCGGCAGACCCGACCCAGCTTACCGAGGAACAGCTTGTCGCGATCTTCAAGCGCCTGCCTACCCTCGAGAAGTGGATGAAGGATATCGAGACCCATGTTGCGGCGCTGGCCCACGACCATCCGCTTGTTGGTTTGAAATGGGTGGCCGGGAAGAACATGCGCTACATCACTGACCCGAGTGCTGCGGCAGGTATGCTCGAACTGGCAGGCATCAATCCTTATAGCGAGCGCAAGGTGCTGGGGTTCGGCGAACTGGAGAAGGCGGTCAAGGCTGCCGGCTACAAGCTGGCCGACCTGATTGGCCAGTACATTTCCAGCAAGCAAGGCAACCCGGTGCTGGTGGATTCCGAGGACAAGCGCCCAGCGTACGTGAAGGAAGAGGCTGCGGCCGAAGACTTCAAGGATGAATTGCAAGATAAGGCTTGACAGACGCCTCAAGTTCTGTCACAATGCAATCTCAGTCAATCGAGTCACTACTGCCAAGGAGGCAAACCATGAGCCAAGCTCAAGCAACAACGAAGTGCAAGACCGCAAAAATCCGCCTGTCCTACGCCGGCCAGCTGTACGAGGCCAAGCCGAACGACAAGGGTGACATGAAGTACGGTGTCACCCTGTTGATCCCGAAGACCGACACGGTTACCTACAAGACCCTCTGTGATGCGGCCGAAGCCTGCAAGCGGACCAAGATGCCGGGTAAGGATGAGGCCTTCTACAAGGCCGTCCCGCGCACCATCCATGATGGTGACGGTGCCAAACCGAACTCCGGCGAGGCCTACTCGCCGGAGTGCAAGGGTCACTGGGTCGTGGCGGTCACGTCCAACGAGAAGCCGGGGATCGTCAGTCTCGATCCTGCGTTCAATCCGGCCGCGGACAAGATCAACTCGGGTGACTGGGCGAAGGTTTCGCTCAATGCGTTCTGGTTCGATACCGGCACCAACAAGGGTGTCACCTTCGGCCTGAACAACGTGCTCTTCATGGAGCGCGGTGAGCGGATCGACGGTCGCACTTCAGCCATTGACGACTTCGCAGACGAAATCGGCAACTCGTTCTAACTGGTAAGGGTTGGGGGTTCCCGGCCGCCAGTGAAGCGTGGCCCCGGCTATACGGGGCACCTTTTTCACAACAGGGGATATCGCCCATGACCGATGAAGAATGCCGCGAATTTGTTAGCAAGTTTGCAGATGAGACGCCGCTCGAACCGGAGCATTTGCGTGCCGCTCTGAACGCCAACCTCATCTTTGTCAATGACGGCAAATGGGCGCTTACAGAATTCGGTCGCAGCTTCTTGCCGTTACCCCCGGGTGACAGCGCATCCTGCCCGGATGATGACAGCTATTGGCCCGGTCACCCTAATCGCACCGACATCGAGCGGGAACAGGGCACGCTCAATCAGCGCGCTCGTGATGTACTAGATGCCATCAAGGTCGGGGGTGTTGGTGTGGCCGGAGGTGTCAGCGCCAAGGACAACCAAGTTGGAGGCGATCATTACCGCAAGCTTGGCGCCTACCAGCCTTGGGAAGTCCTTGCCAAATGGATGACTCCGGAAGAACTGCGCGGCTACATGAAGGGTACCGTCATTGCCTACCTCGCTCGTGAGCAGGACAAGGGTGGGGATACCGACATCGCCAAGGCCATGCACACCATGCAGCTTTGGCAGGAAGTGCGGGAGGACAAATGATCTCCACCAAGGAGCCGGTCGTCTTCGACATCGAGCTGATGGGCAAGGGTGATAACATCGCCTTCTTCTTCGGCGCTACCCACCTACCCAGCGGCAAGTCGATCGGCGTGTGGGGCGAAGACCAGAACGGGCTGGATAAGGTTGCGGCCTTGCTGCGCAATCCGAACTACCTGTTCGTGTCTTTCAACGGCCGACGCTTCGATGCACCCATCGTGGCTGCCGTGCTGGGTGGGCGCCCGCTATCCGAGGTCAAGCGGATGGGCAATACCATCATCGAAGAGAACAAACCGGAGTGGATGACATTTCGGGATTTCAATCTCGAGCGCTTGGATATTGACCACATCGACCTGATCGAAGTCGCGCCCGGGGTGATGATCAACCTGAAACTCTACGGCGCCCGGATGGGGGTGAAGTCGATCACCGACCTGCCGTACAAGCACGACCAAATCCTGAACGCCGAAGAGCGCGCGAAGCTCGCGGACTACTGCATCAACGGTGACTTGGTGATCACGGCCGAGCTGTTCAAGCGCTTGCAGAAGCAGCTCGAACTGCGCGAGCAGATGAGCGAAACCTATGGGATTGACCTGCGTAGCAAGTCCGATGCACAGGTTGCCGAGGCAGTGTTCGCCAAGCGGCTGAGTATCCGCGGTGCCGTGCCTGTGCCATCGAGCGTGCGCTACACCGCACCCCCATTCGTGCAGCCGAAGAACATGATCGTTGCCGACATGCTCGTCAAGGCACAGCACCACACCTATGCTGTGAATCAGGGGAACGGGGCCATCATCCTACCACCCTTCTTGGAAGAGCCCATCCTGCTGGGCAAGGGGCGCTACCAAATGGGGATCGGTGGGCTACATTCCCAGCACGACAAGCAGCAGCATTGGATTGCTCGCGACGATCTCGAGATCAGCGACTTCGACGTTGAGTCGTTTTATCCAAACGTCATCCTCAACGCCAACCTGATTCCGCGCGGTC
>ERZ795055.1712-NODE-1712-length-17434-cov-4.427988_pt1 | contig 17434 bp, 5 predicted proteins | sample MGYA00375139_ERZ795055 | MGnify/ENA primary metagenome ERZ795055 (study PRJEB30184, sample SAMN05720283) | anaerobic digester metagenome | isolation source: active sludge of municipal wastewater-treating anaerobic digesters | place: USA | collected 2015-01-23 ... | reverse complement strand
GACTACGACGTGATCGGCGAGGCGGTCATCGTCATGCCGGACAGCACCCAGCAGATCTGCCTCGTGGACCTGGTCGAGGCGATCACCGTGGCCGAGACGCCCGCCGCGGACTTCACCGCCGAGGAGTTCATCACCGACACCGGGGCCCTCGTGCCTTTGAACGACTGGGTGCCGCTGTTCGGGTTCAACCTCAAGTGGAGCGGCGACGAGCCCGCGCCCCGCGCCCTCACGCGCCTCACCTTCCGCCTCAAGCGGGACCCCATTTCCATGGACGACCGCGGCTACCGCAACACCATCTCCCCGCAGGAAAGCGACTACCTCATCTTCGCGATCCATCCCGTGTACAACCTGGAGGGCGAGGGGCTGCCCGCTTCGGACGCCGTGCAGGTGGGGCTTCCGCCGGTTCCCGACGTCGTCTCCTACGGGCCGCCCCTCTATGAGTGGGACGGCCACGGCTGGCCGTATGACATGCCCGTGAGCGGGGGAAACACCCGCGGCCCCAACGGCCTCGACTACAACATCAACGACAACACCTACAACCTGAGCTTCACGTTTGACAGCACCGACCCCGGCTTCCCTGTGGGCGCCAACAGCCCCCTCACGGAGCCCTTCGGATCCACGGCCCCCGGCCCCTTCCGCCCCCTGGGCGAGTGGATCGTCTCCACCCCCGGCGCCGGGTCGAACTATGTGGTTTCGGTGCGGCTTTCCTCCGCCTGGCAGACCGGCACCTCCCTCAGCGCCGAGGTGACCAGCGCGGTCATGCAGCCCTACTACACCGACCTTACCACCGGGCAGGTGCGCCTGCTCCCGGTGCCCGTCAAGGACGACGGCTCGCTGGTGGACACCTACAATCCCGACTTTCCCGCCGGGGAAATTCTGGCCCCAGAGGAGGCCTACTCCTCCAGTTTCGGCGTGTTCGACGTGCGCGGCGCCCTTCTCGAGGGGCGGTACAACTGCTGGAACGACCAGCCGTCCGTGTACACGCCGCTCGAGCAGTTTGTGCGGCCGCGCTGGGACCTCGCCAGCGCGTCCCTGCAGGCCCTCATCGGCGAGGCCGTGGACATGCGCCAGCTCTTCTCCGTGGAGTCCTGGGTGCCCCTGCTGGGCATTGACGCCCACGGGCTTCCCGGCTGGGGCGGCTCGCCGCAGCCCACGCTGCTCTCCCTCGCCCTCACGGATGTGGGGGGCGACCCCTTCGGCCCGCCCGGAAACGGCGGCTTTGACCCGCGCGAGGGGCTGGAGAAGTTTACTGTTGTCCGCAGGGACGACGGGAACAGCGCCGACGGGGAGGACTACGCCTTCAACGGGCTCTGGCTGTGGCACGACACCAACGGCAACGGCCAGTTTGACCCGCCCACGCCCACGGGCACCACGGGCGTGACCTTCACCGACTATCCCATGAGCCCCTACCTGCCGGGCAGTTTCGGCGAGACCCAGCCCATCCTTCCGGGGATCGTCCAGTGGGGCTACGAGCCCTTCCCTCCGGGCGGGGGCGACCCGTGGTGGACCATCAACCTCGGGTTTGTCAACGGCCGCCGGCGCAACCCCGGCGACACCCCCACGGGCGCGATGGAGGCGACGCCGGACGCCATCGCGGACGACAACGTCCTCATGCGCTTTCCGCCGAGGATGGACTACTTCGTCGTCATGCGCGCCGACAGCGGCTTCCAGGACGTCTCGGGCGTCGCGGGCGACGGCGTCGGCCTGAACCTGGGCGGCGACACGCGCTGCCTCATCCAGCCGCGCCGGTGGAACCCGAAAGGCGCGCTGGGCGGATGGGACGGCGGCCTGCTGATGAACATCCAGGGCACGCTGCTGTACGACTACCGGAACGGCATCACGATCAACGGGGAACTCATCGAGCCCTATCCCGACAAGGCCGTCGCCAAGGCCGACGAGAAGGACATCATCGCCGACACCATCGCGTTTTACCAGAACTCCCCGGCGCAGGACATCGTCTGCGACCCGACCGACTTCCCCTGCTCGTACACGGTGAAGCGGGAGTACGCCTGGTGGACCGAGCGCACCCACAACCGGGACACGGTGAAGGCGGTGCGCTGCGGCGCCGAGGTGCAGGACCTGGTGCTCACCTACGCCACCGACAACCGGTGGGCGAAAGTGACCCCCGCCATGGCGGGCCAGTCGCTCGACTCCTTCGACTTCTACCCCTTCGCCCTGGACGCCCAGTGGAACGGCCGCACCGCTATCTCCCTGTGGACCGATCCGGCCTTCATGAACACCGACCTGATTGACGTGCCTGGCTATGAGTACTACCCTCCGGGCCCCCTCTCGTTCATCTGGGACGGTTTTCGGGCGGAGGATCTGGTGGACTTCTACGGCATCGGCGAGCTGCGCTTCTTCCACCGCCACAACCCGTTCATGATCCCCGACTACTTCGACTCGTTCCGCGGCGCGGGCGAGTGGATCTCGACCCACTACGCCTTTGAGACGGTCCCCTTCAAGCTGGAGGGCGACGGGCTGGACGACCTGCTTCAGGAGCCGCGGTCGAGCTATTGGCCCGATCCGCCGTCGCAGCCGGCCCTGCCGCGCTACTCCACCTGGTCCGGGTACCAGGGCGGACGGTCGGTCCTCAACTGGGGCAACACCAGCCGCTGCTACCTCGCGAGCGAGGGGGCGCTGCCCAACCAGCCGTACAACCTGCCCGGATCCAGCGGCGCCGAGGCCTCCTACGCCGACGACGTCTATGTGTTCGTGGTGGACAACCCGCGGCTCGGCCCGCTTGCCGGCAACCTGGCCGGGAAGTGGCTGGTGGACAACTACGGCGGCCGCTACCAGATTATCAGCAGCAGCGGCAATGCGCTGACCCTGCGCAAGGGCCACGGGGCCTACCTCGACCGCGAGCGCGGCCTCGGCCAGCTGACCGTGCCGGACTATCCCTACGGGATCGGGGTCGGCGCGGGCAACGCCGTCGAGCGCGGCCGCTGGATGATCGTGGAGGACACCCTCCCGCGCGGCGTGTTCCCCCGCCTCGAGGACTGGCGGCCCGAGCGGCTGCTCAACGCCCCCGACGCCTGGGCGGCCCGCCTGCTCAAGCAGTACGTCGGCGTGGACACGCTGCCGACGGCCATGCTCGGCTTCAACCTGGCCGGCACCGACGACCCGGCCGTCAACGCCTACAGCCCCATCAGCCTCAGCAGCGCTACGGTCGCGTTCTGGGGCCCCGACTTCACCCCCGCCCAGCTCGCCGGCCTCGATGTGGACGGCTCGCTGTTCACCTCCGGCGTGCTGCTCTACGAGGACACGAACAGCAACGGCGTGTTCGACGGACCCTTCCTCACGAGCGGCGTGACCGCGCCCTCCTTCACCGACCGCATCGTGCCGCTGGCACAGGGCAGCCTGACGTGGCCGCAGGCCCCCGAGGTCATTGACCTGGACGGCGACTATCTTCCCGACGACCTCAGCGGCGACGGCGTCGTGTTCGACGGCGACCCGCTGGTGCCCGCCGACGTGGCGCGGCTGACGGCCGCCGAGCTTGCCGCGTGGGATGGCCTGTCCGACCGCGCCTGGGTGCTTACCCTGATCCCGCGCACGAAGTGGGACCTGCCCTACCGGGACACCTCCACGGGCTCGTACGGCCTCAAATCCGGCGACGCCCGCGGCAAGGACGCGGCAAACTGGCCCGAATACTGGCTTGACGGACCCTCCTTTGTGGACTTCGACGAGAAGGCCGCCGGGGAAAAGGCGCTCAACCCGTCCGCCGGCAGCCCGGGCGCCGACCTGTTCCTGGTTGTGCGAACGGGACAGCAGGCCAAGGCCTTCATGGAGTTCCGCGCCGTGGTGCCGTCCAAGCTGCCCGCGCGCACGCCCGACGCCCGCAAGCTGGCGGGCCTCCAGATGATGCCGCGCGCGTACAGCGTGGTGGACACGATGACCAAGCACAGCATCGAGGAAAGCCCGCTGCAGGACTACTACGGGCACGACATGCTGCCCGTCAACGTGCGCACGCTGGTGCTTGACACCTCGACCGGCGCGATCACGCCCGGCGGCGCCGAGGCGGCCGTGCTCGGCCTCGACTGCTCGGTGAACCGGCCGGAGAATGTGGTGGCGCGCGGCGCGGGCGCGGGCGCCCAGGCCACCGCCAACACCTTCATCCCGACGGAGGCCGACATCACCGGCGCCAAGGCGGCCTACTACGCCTCCGGCGCCTGGACCGCCAACACGGTCGGCCTGTACCTCATCGGCCTCTCCCAGGGCGACAACCCGCGCGTCGAGGGCTACCAGATCACCGCGGTGAACGGCCGCACCCTCACCCTGCGCGCCGGGGCGCCCCGCGCCGACAGCGCCTGGTACGTGGTCAAGGACCCGAGCTTCCTGGAGCAGCTCGTGGTCGAGTTCTACGATGTCGCCCGGACCGGCGCCTTCAACCTCACAAGCGACCTGCTGCCCCTCGACTTCGAGGATCCGGTGAACGGGCAGTTCAGCGGCGTGTCCGTGTACCGTGACAACGACTGGCACCCCAGGAACCGCAACGGCGTCTTCGACCCGCCGATCCGCGACGCCCAGGGCCAGATCACGGAGTACATCGACCTTCCGGTGCGGCTGGACAACCCGCCCATCCTCATCGGCGCCGTCGGCGGAGAGCCCGAGTACCAGGTCAAGATGACCTTCGCGGCCCCCGGCACCGACAACTTCGTCGGCCGCGACGCCACGGCCTACACCTCCCAGCCGCGCAACCGCCAGTGGGTGCCCATGACCACCGGCGCGGCGCCCACGGACGGGGACTTCGGCCCCGACTTCTTCGTGGTGGTCCGGGCCGCGGTGGACATGAACCAGGGCGACCAGTTCCAGGCCGCCATCGTGTCCTGGGGCCCGAGCACCCCGACGGAGCCCGACCCCGACAACTTCACCGTGAACCTCTCCGCGTCGGCCCTTCCCGGGCAGGGCGCGGACGAGTTCGACCTCTTCTCCGAATTCCCCTGGGGCAGCCGGGCCGTCGGGTACATCACCCTGTTCCAGCAGCCGCGGCCCGTCCGCTACTGGGGATTCGACAAGCAGAAGATGCAGGTGGTTCCGCGGACCGACGTGGACCGCAGCCAGGACGGCCCCGACTTCGCCGCCCTGCGCAACTGGGTGCGGAGCAACACCCCGGCTGCCAACCGGACCCAGACCCTCACGGCGACCGCGCCCGCCACGATCGACTTCACCGGCACCCCGCGCCGCCAGATCGTCAACGGGGACGTGGCCTTCACCCTCATCGGCGCCAACCAGGCCGCGAGCGTGGAGTGGAGCTTTGGCGACGGGCAGACCTCGGCCGAGCTCAACCCCGTCCACCAGTACACCGAGACGGGCTTCTACACCGTCTCCGTGGCCGTTACCAACCAGTTCGGCGTGACCACCACGGTCACCAAGACCGAGTACATCGAGATCCTGGCCACGCCGTACGTGGACTTCTCGGCGACGCCGACCCGGGGCAACATCACGCCCGCCACCCCCGTGCCCGCGCTGGCGGTCACCTTCACGGACCTGTCCGTGGGCGACACCTGCTTCGTGCCCGTGGGCTGGTACTGGAACTTCGGCGACGGCCAGTCGTCCACCGAGCGAAACCCGGTGCACCGCTACACGGTTCCCGGCATCTACGACGTGACCCTGACCGTCACCTACCGCGACAACTGCAACGGCGGCGAGCTGGTGACCCGCCAGTTCACCCGCGAGAACTACATCGAGGTGCTCGTGTGCGTCGGGTGCGGCGGCGAGGGTGAGGGCGAAGGGGAGGGCGAGGGAGAGGGAGAGGGTGAGGGCGAAGGCGAGGGCCAGGCCGACGAGCCGACGGCCGACATCACCTTCTCCACCCTGGTCCCCGACAAAGAGGCGGTGATGCCCCTCTCCGACTGGGTGCCCCTGTTCCGCTTCACCATGAGCTACGGTGAGAGCGAGGAGGAGAACGACAACTTCGCGCCCCGCAAGCTCAAGTCCCTCAAGTACTGGATTCGTCCCGACAAACGCAACCAGGACGACCTCATCTACCTGAACTCGGGCGCCCCCTATCCGACAGACCTGCTGGAGTTCGGCCTGTTCATCGAGAACAAGGCCAGCGAGGACACCGAGGAGGTGCTTGGCCCGCTCAACGGCGTGCTCGACTCCCAGTACGACGAGCTGATGTTCACCTGGGACAACCTGGGCGCCCCCGTGGGCGAAATCGAGGGGGTCCAGCAGTACGCCGGCATCGTCTACGACCTCGACTTCATCGGCAACGGCACCGCGGCGCGCCCGCAGTTCGACGTGCCCGCCGGCGAGGTGGACGAGGAGTTCCGCCCGGACGGCAACTCGTACATCGTCGCGGTGCGCACCTCCGCCACCTGGCGCAGCCAGCTGACCATGGGCGTCGAGGTTCTCGACGCGGTCATGGTGGACCCGCGCACGGGTTCCTACCCCGTGGACGAGGAGGGCCTCCCGACCGACAGTTACTCCCCGAACTTCTGGGAGGGCGAGATACTGGAGGACGAGCAGTTCTACAGCTCCTCCTTCACCGTGTTCGACTACCTGGGCTCGCCTTCGGGCACCCAGCGGCCCGTATTCCACGATGCATGGAGCCACCCGCACTTCCTGTACACCCCCATGGCGGAGCATTCCCGCCCGCGGTGGAACAAGCCCGACCAGCTGCTCGACGTGGTCGCCGGCGAGTTCCTTCAGGTGCGCAAGCTCCTCGGGGTGGACTCGTGGATGTCCGTCCTCGGGATCAACGCGCACTCCACCAAATCCGTGCATTTTGCCGACGTGGAGGTCACGCGGCTCATCTCCGAGAAGAACGCGCCGCAGCTGCGCGAGGTCAACGTCATCCTGACCGACATCGGCGGCGACCCCTACGGCGCGCCTGGAAACGGCGGGTTTGACCCGAGAACGGGTCTGGAGGACATGACCGCCCAGTTGTGGGGTCTTCCCATCTATGACGAGGAGGTCTTCTCCCGCGAGCTGACCTACAACGGCGTTTGGGTGTGGCACGACACAAACAACAACGGCGTCTTTGACGCGCCGGTCCCGAATGCGAACGGCGGCCTCACCTTCGCCGGCGACTATCCCATGCTGGCGACCGCCTCCACGACCACGGAGCTCATGCCCACTTGGGAGTACATCCCGCTGCCTCCGGGCGGGGGCGACCCGTGGTGGAAGATTTCCCTCCGCCTGTGGGGCGGCGACCGCAAGCTGGGCAACTACGGCAGCTACAGCAAGGACTTCACGGAGGGATTCCTGGAAAAGATCCCCGACAACCATGCCCTCGGCCCGATGAATGCCTACGGCGCCGAGGCGTCGCCCGACTACTTTGTCGTGGTGCGCACGGACAGCGGGTTCCGCGACATCTCGCTCGCGCCGGGAGACGGCCAGGGCATCACCTACGGCGCCGATTTCCGGGCCTTCATCGAGCCGCGGCGCTTCAATCCCGAGTCCGGCAACTGGGAGGGAGGCATCTTCGTGGACAGCATGATCCCCGCGCAGGGGGTCAAGGCCGGATCCACGCTGCTCTATCCGTGGCAGAACGACCCCCGCTGGGGCGAGTTTGAGCCTTGGTGGCCGCAGCGCACCTTCAACCAGGCGACGGCCAAGCCGGTCCGCGTGGGTGTGGACGTGCATGACCTCGTCATTACCTACGAATCCGACTCCCCCTACCGAAACCAGACAGACCTGTATTACACCCCGAGCATAGACGTGTACAATCCGGGCAACATCGACCTGGAAAACATCACCCTGGGCGGCTACACGGACATCGGCGTCGGGGTCCTCAGCGGCTTCGACCAGTGGCTGGACCCCTTCGCCCTTGAGCAGAACAAGTTCCAGAACGGCCACACGGTGGACGTGCGCGACTGGCGCCTCTTCGGGGCGCGGCTGGTGGACTTCGGCCTGTTCCAGGTCAACTTCCTCTTCGACGACACCGGCCGCTGGGGCCAGTTCGCCTATGAGACGGTGCCCTTCTTCAGCCCGCTGTCCACGCTGGGCGACGCGCCGCCCGTCGGCCCGCGCTCCTCGGCGTACCCCGTGCCGCCCCAGCAGCCCCCGTTGCCGGCCTACGGCACCTGGAGCTACGAGCTGCTGCCCGGCGAGTACCCGCGGGCCAGCCAGTGGCGTCCCGCCAACGCGGCGGCGCGCCTGCTCGCCCAGAAGGTGGACGGCAACAGCGCTCACATGGCGATGCTGGGCGTGAACCTGGTCGCCTCCTCCGACCCGGTGGTCACCTCGACCGGCGAGCCGGTTGCGGTCAGCCAGATCACTGTGGCCTTCTGGGGGCCGGACTTCACCCCGGCCATGCTCCGGCCGCTCGACCCCGACACGAACGACAACCAGAGCCTCGACTCCGGCGTGCTGCTGTGGGAGGACGCCGACCAGAACGGCATCTTCCTCAACACGCAGGACCTCAACAACTACGCCGGCAGCGGGGCGGCGCTTCCGCTGCTTGACCGCGTGGTCCCCGTGACCAACGTCAAGTGGGCGTCGCAGCCCGAGCTGGTGGACCTCGACGGCGACGGCCGCGCGGACGACATGGACGGCAACGGCATCGTGGACGATGTGGACCGGGCCTGGGTCCTCACGCTGTTCCCCCGGAGCAACTGGACGGTGCCGCGCCAGGACGGCTACGAGTTCGAGTTCGACCTGCCGACGGACAAGAAGTCGGGCGCCGGGCTCGCGTCGGCGATGCTTGAGGTCAACGCCCTCCAGCAGGCGGCCCCCGGCGCCAAGGCGCTGGACCCCGAAGTGATCCAGCCGGGCGACGACCTGTTCATCTCCATCAGCACCTCGGACAACGTCAAGCGCTTCTCCAAGATCCGCGCCGTCATTCCCGCCGGCCTGCCCACGCGGCCCGAAAACCAGCGCCGCGGCGGCATCCAGTTCTTCCCCGGCGTGAACAGCAGCAGCACGGCCTTCGTGAAGTACAGCCCCGATGAGGACCCGGTGCAGGACTTCTACGGGCATGACATGCTCGAAGTCAACGTGCCGGTCCGCCTCGTGGACCTCACCAACCGCAGCGCCAAGCTGACCATCGGCGGCGAGGCGGTGCCCGTGCTCGGCCTCGACCTGGCCACCAACCGCCAGGAGGACATCATCGCCTCCGGCGGCGGCGGTGTCGGCCTCGTGGCCGGGTTCCGCGTGCCCTCGGCCGCGTGGGTGCCGGGCGGGTTCGCCGGCGACTGGCTGGTGGACTCCGGATACGAGACCTACGAGATCCTCGGGAACTCGGCGAACGAGCTGACGCTGCGCGGGGGCACCCCGCGCAACGGCGCCTGGCGCATCGTGCGCGACCCCTCGTTCCTCGAGGAGCTCACCGTCGAGCTGTACCAGGGCGGCGCCAACCCCATTTTCAACCCGCTGAGCGACCTGCTGCCTCTGAACAAGGACCAGCGGATCAGCGGTGTGGCCCTCTACCGCGACAACGACAACCATCCCGAGAACCGGAACGGGTACTTCGACCCGGGCATTGACATTCCGCTGATGCTGGACGCGCCCCCGCGCTTCACCGGCCAGACGGCGGACGACATCCAGGTGCGCTTCGTCTTCTCGACCCCCGGCACGGACGACCTGCCCCTGCCGCGCGAGGACCAGACGCGCACCCGCCAGTGGGTCCAGCCGACCTTCGGCGTCTCCATCAACGACCTGGACTACGGCCCCGACTTCTTCGTGGTGGTCCGCGCGTCCCAGGGCATGCAGGAGGGCGACACCTTCCGCGCGGGCATCGTCTGCTGGGGCCCGAACACCCCGACCCAGCCCGACCCCGACACGTGGGCCAACCTCCCCGGCGAGGACCGCAACGACTTCCGCAAGTTCCAGGAGTTCCAGTGGGCGCAGCGCGGGCTGGGCTTCGTGACCGTCTTCCGCACGCCGCCCGCCTACTACTGGATGGACGGCGCCAAGGCGGGGGTCCGCCCCGACGCCAGCGGCTTCAACTGGATCCGCTCGCACACCATGAAGAAGCAGCTCTCCGGGTCCGTGGAGGCGCGGGCGCGCGTGGTCGGCCCGACCACCATCGCCATCGACTCCGTGTCGCAGACCGAGCTGCCCTCTCAGACCCTGCCGGGCGAGCCGTTCCGCTTCGTGATCTACGGGCAGAACTTCGGGTCCAACCCCGTCGTGGTCATGAGCGGGTACGACGTCGTCGTGACCGGCGCCACGAACACCACCATCAGCGTCACGGTCAGCTCGCGGTCCGACGATCCGCCCGTGGAGCCCATCGTGCTCCTCGTCCGGAACACGGCCACGGGCCAGGAGGTCAGCCGTTCGGACCTCTTCTCGCTGGTGCCCGGCACGCCCGAGCTCAGCCCGAAGGTTCTGCGCGTCGATCCGCGCCGCGCGTCGCGGAAGAACTTCCCCGTGACGGTGTACGGCGAGGACCTCGGCGATGTGCAGTCCGCCCAGGTCTATTTCGGCAAGACGCTCATGCCCGTCATCGGCGGATTGCCCGACGGCACCCGCCTCGTTGTCGGGTTCCCCGTGGGCGGCATGGCCCAGACCGGGAAGATGGACGTGAAGGTCGGCAACGCCGCCAAGAACAAGGAGGACATCCTTGTGGACGGCTTCGAGTACGTCAACGACGAGAACAGGAACAAGTTCCTCGGGTTTATCGGGTGCGCCCCCGGAACGGATCCGGGGACGCCCTGGGCCGACGCGGCCGTGATGCTTGCCGCGGCGGGGCTGCTCGCGCTGGCGGGCCGCCGGCGCCGCGCGTCCGGGCGCGGGTGACGATTCGCGGCGCTCTTGGTACAGTTTGGCTCCCGGCGCGGCGGGCCGCCCGGGAAACGGAAAGGAAAAGGTACGGTGAGCAAAGGCAGACAAGTGGCCCTCTTGGCGGGGTGTTGCGCGCTGGCCGCGCTGGTCGGCGCGCGGGACGCGGCGGCCTTCTTTCCGATCGGCGGGTTCAACCAGTTCGGACAGGTCCGCTACGCCGTGTGGCCCGCCCAGGACTTTGACACGAACAACAACGGCGTGGTCGAGCCCGGGGAGGGCCTGGAGATCCGCTACGAGGGCGGACCCCGGGGCTTCACCGCCGACGAGGTCGAGCGGATGAAGGCGGGGTTCCAGGTGTGGGGGGACGTGCCCACCAGCTACGCCTCCTTCCGCTTCGTCGGGCCCATTGAGGATCCCATCACCCCCGGGTTCACCTCCCCCGACTACCTGCCCACCGTGTTCATGCAGGTCACGAGTGTGCCCGAGGGGTCCAGCAACATCGAGCCGGACGACGTCGGGTTCGTCCTGCCGGAGGTCGAGGCGCTGCCCGCGGTCGTCCTAACGCTGTACGCCATCACCGACGTCCCCATCACCAGCGGCGGCTCCATTGTCACCGTCCCCGCGGGCAACATTCTGGACTCCGACATCGTGGTGAACGCGTCGGTGCACCGGTCGGCCAGCACGCTCTCCAGCATAGGCGCCCTCGACCTGACGGCCACCATCGTCAGCTCCGCGGGCCTCATGCTCGGGCTGGGGCTGACCCCGCTGAACAACGTCGGGCCCCTCGGCCTCGACGCCCTGGGCATCCCCACCGAGTCCCCCGTGCTCCAGTTCACCGGTCCGGACGGGGTCGCCCGCATGGTCGGCGCCACGCCCAGCATGTTCACCCTGCTCTTCCTGACCGAGGACCTCTCGGGCACGCAGACCTTCGGTTCCAAGGACCTGGCCCCCGATGACATCTCCGGCGTCTCCTGGCTTTATCCCCGGGAGGACGGCCAGGAGAACTTCTTCACGGTGGCCCAGGAGGCGCGCACGCACACGCGGCGGGGCACGGGCATCCCCTCGGCCCCCGTGTCCGGGGCGCACGTTGTGGCCTGGGCCGACGTGAGCAACGGCGGCAACGGGCAGCGCATCCCCCTGTTCAGCACCATGAGCGGCCTCTACACGCTCTACACCAACAAGAACCTGGTCGGAAAGTTCTACATGCCCGGCGTCTGGAAGCAGCTCGAAATCCCGTCCGGCGGCGGGGCCATGTTCGAGCCGAGCTACGTGATGACCATGAACCCGCTCAACAGCGGCGGCGTCGAGCGCCAGGCCCCCCCGGGCACCACGCCCGGCACCGTGGACACCCTTCAGGGAAGCCTTCCCTTCAGCTTCACGACCAATGTCCGCTCCGAGACCGAGTTCGCCACCAACTACCCGTCCGAGGTCTTCAACGAGGACGGCAACATCTACGGCATCGAGAACAACGCCGCCGGCACGCCGCTCGTGTGGGACTTCAAGAAGAACAAGTTCGTCAGCCAGATCTCCGGCCGGACCCTCGCCTCCATGTTGCCGCTCAACCGGCCCATGTTCGGCGACCCCAACGATGTCTGCCCGATGAACGTGCTCGACGGCATCGGCGGCACGGGCGGCATCGACACGGGCAACATTGACGTGACCGCGGTGCTGTCCTCCAAGCGCCTGCGCGATTTCCGCGACGGGTTCCTCATGAAGTCCGCCGCGGGCACCGCCCTCGTGGACCTGTATTACACCGTTTCGCCGGCCGTGGCGCGGCTCCTTGTCCGCAATCCGGCCGCGCTCGACGCCTTCCGCCGGGCCGCGGCGGGGATGGAGTGGCTCATGTCGCACTGGATGCTGCTGGCGGCGCTGGCCGCGGCGGGGGCGGCCTGCCTCCGCGTCCGTTCCCTGAGGACCCGGAAGGCCGCCGCGCTGGCGCTCGCGGGCGCCGTGCTCCTGTTCGGGTTCGGCGCCGGGGCGCAGATGCTGCCCATTTCGGCCGCCGACTTCACCGCCAGCGTCTCCGACATCTTCGTGGGCAAGGTGGTTTCCACCCAGGCCCGCTGGTACCCCCCCACCAGCACCCCGCCCAGCACGCGCATCTTCACCGACGTGGTTGTGGACGTGAGCCGGGTGGAGAAGGGCGACATCAACGCCGGCTCCCAGGTGTCCTTCTCCGTCATCGGCGGACAGATTGACGGGTTCGTCATGTCCGCGGCCGGGATCCCCAAGTTCACCCCCGGCGAGGAGGCCGTCTTCTACATGGTCCGCCGCGACCGGGGCCTGATCCTCTACGGCGGCGACCGCGGAAAACAGGTGATCACCCCCGCCCCGGCGGAGCAGGAGGAGGAGGGGGAGGACGAAGATGCCGGGGAGGAGAAGTCCGCCGCCCCGGCCGACCCCAAGGTGGTCCAGGTCACCGACCCCTTCATGAAGGCGGCGCTTGACGCGGCCTCTCCCGCGAAGGCCGCCCCGGAGGCGTCTGACGGCGGCGGCGCGGCGACTGCCCAGGTGCCGCTGGAGGAATACCTGGCCGGCGTCCGCAAGCTGGTCAGGGAAGGCAAGCGCGCCTCCGGCAAATGACCCCCGCCCGCAACGCGACACTTTCGGCCCCTCCGGCGACCGCCGGGGGGGCTTCGTTTTCCGCAAATTCAGGACATGGAGCCCCGCGGCATGAACCACAGAGAGCGCGCCCTGGCGGTGCTGAACTACCAGCCGTTTGACCGTCTTCCCGTTGTCCATTTCGGCTTCTGGGGGGAAACGCTCCAGAAGTGGGTGGACGAGGGCCGGCTCACCCCCGCCGATGTGGAGGGCTACGCCGACGGCAACGCCGCGGACCGGCGGCTGTGCGATATTCTGGGGTTCGACTTCAACTGGGCCTCGCATTTTTCCCCCAACGCCAACCTGATGCCCGAGTTCGAGCCCCGCGTCCTGGAGGAGTTTCCCGACGGATCGCGCAAGGCGCTCAATCCCCAGGGTGTTGTCATCCTGGAAAAGCCCGGCACGCGCTCCATCCCCATGGAGTTCGACCATACCCTCAAGACCCGCGCCGACTGGGAGGAACACTACCGCCACCGCTTCCAGTGGCACCCCGACCGCGTCCTGAAGTCCTGGGTCACGACGGACGCGGGGGAGCGCCTCCGGTTCGATGCGGGCGGGCTCGACTGGCTGCGCCGGCCCGGCCGCGAATACGCGTACGGCCTTTTCTGCGGCAGCCTCTACGGGTATGTGCGCGACATCATCGGCGCCCAGAGCACGCTCTTCGCCGAGGACATGGACCTCTTTGTCGAAATGATAGACACCATCGCCGAGCTGTCCTACCAGAACACGCGGTTCATCCTGGAGCAGGGGGCTCTCTTCGACTTCGGGCATTTCTGGGAGGACATCTGTTTCAAGAACGGCCCCCTCATCATCCCGTCCCTGTTCGAGGCCCTGGTCGGGCCGCACTACCGCCGGGTCACGGGGCTGCTGCGGGACCACGGCGTCCCCATCATCTCCCTCGACTGCGACGGGTGCATAGACGCCCTCGTGCCGACGTGGATCAACAACGGGGTCAACACCATGTTCCCCATCGAGGTGGGCACCTGGAACGCCAGCATCGCCCCCTGGCGCGAACAGTACGGAAGCGAGCTGCGCGGGGTCGGCGGCATGAACAAGGTGGTTTTCAGCCACGACCGCGCCGCGGTGGACGCCGAGATCGAACGGCTGCGGCCCCTGGTGGACTTGGGCGGCTACATCCCCTGTCCGGACCACCGCATCGCCCCCGACGCGGAATACGACAACGTGCGGTACTACTGCGACCGGATGCGCCAGGTTTTCGGGTAAGGCGTCCGCGCCGCGCTCAGCGGTCGCGCTCCAGCACGAAGCGCGCAAGGTCCCGCAGGGGTGCGGCCGCCGGCCCGAACCCGTCCAGCGCCGCCACGGCCCCCGCCACCGCCTCCTCCGCCAGCCGCCGCGAGGCGTCCAGTCCCGCCAGCGCCGGATAGGTGGCCTTTGTGTGCGCCGCGTCCGCCCCGGTGCGCTTTCCCAGCGCCGCCGCATCCCCCGTCACGTCCAGAATGTCGTCCGTGATCTGAAACGCGAGCCCGAGACGCGCGCCGTACTCCGCCAGCGCCTCCGTTCCCGCCGTGTCCGCCCCGCCGCAAAGGGCCCCGCAGCGCGCCGCGGCCCGGATCAGCGCCCCCGTCTTCAGCGCGTGCACCCGGCGCAGCTCGTCCAGCGTGAGGGCCTTTCCCTCCGCGTCCATGTCCAACTGCTGCCCCCCCGCCATGCCGCAGATGCCCGCCGCCCGGGCCAGTTCCCGCACCACCTCCACGTTTTCCGTTTCCGCGGCGGTGTCAAAGGCCATGGTCAGCAGGGCGTCCCCCGCGAGGATGGCCGTGGCCTCCCCGAAAACCTTGTGGCAGGTGGGCCGCCCGCGCCGCAGGTCGTCGTCGTCCATGGCGGGCAGGTCGTCGTGGATCAGGCTGTAGGTGTGGATCATCTCCAGGGCGCAGGCGGCGGGCAGGGCGGGGGTGTCCACGCCGTGCACCAGCTCGCACGCCCCCAGGGCCAGTGCCGGGCGCAGGCGCTTTCCCCCCGCAAACAGGCTGTGGCGGACGGCCTCCACCAGGCGCGGCGGCGCGCCCCGCCATCCGGCCACCACTTCGTGCAGGGCCTCCTCGGTCCGCAGTGACTTCGCGCGCAGGAATTCCTCCGCCGCGCTCAAAACAGCAGTTCCTTCTCCCCGTCGTCGCCGTCCTCCTCCTCCTCCCAGGGGGCGTCGTCCGCATCCGGCGGGGTGTCCGCGCCGGCGGGGGCGTCGTCCCCGGCAAAGGGCACGGTTTCCAGCTTCCCCTCGCGGTTCTTGAGGAGGAGTTCGATCCGTTTCTCGGCGGACTTCAGCACCTCCTCGCATTTCCGCGCAAGGTGGACCCCCTCCTCGAACTGGCGGAGCGACTCCTCCAGGGGCACGCCCCCCTCCTCCAGGGCGGCCACGATGGACTCGAGCCGCTCCAGGTCCTTCTCGAAAGACTCTTCCGCGCGTTTTCCCTTCGCCATGACGGCCTCCTTTAGTCTTGCCCCGGGTCGGGAGACCCGGCATGTCCCGGCCCCTCGGGGGCGGGTCGGATTGTTTCCACGGTCACCTCGGCGGTGCCCCGCCCAAAGCGCAGTTCCAGCCGGTCCGAAACCGACAGCGCCGCCGCGTCGCGCACCAGCCCCCGCTCCGGGAGCGTCCAGGCGAGGGCGTAGCCGCGCTCCAGAATCCCCAGCGGGCTCAGCGCGTTCAGGCGGCCCGCCGCCGCGCGCAGGGCCTGGCGGCGCGCAGCCGTCAGGGCGGCGCCCCTCCGGGCCAGCAGCGCCGCGGCCGCGGCCCGGCGCTCCCGCATCCGCCCCAGCCGCTGCTCGGGCGACTGCAGCGCCAGGGCGTGGGCGGCGCGGTCCCGACGCCGAGCGCACAGGGCCACACGTTCCGTCACCGCCGCCGCCAGCCGTTCCCGCAGGCTGTCCGTCTCCTGCCGCGCCTGGCGCAGCAGCTCGTCGGGCCGCTGGAGGAGGTAATGCCGCGCCGCGCGGTCGAGCCGCATTCTCGCGGCCTCCGTCCCCCGCCGCATGGCGCGCAGGGCGCGCTGGCGCGCCGCGGCCACCCGCTCCAGCAGGGCGGCCTGCTCCCGCACCACCAGCTCCGCCGCCGCCGAGGGCGTCGGCGCGCGCAGGTCCGCCGCGAAGTCGCACAGGGTGAAATCCGTCTCATGGCCCACGGCGGAGATGACCGGCGTGCGCGCCGCATGCACCGCCCGCACCACCGCCTCCTCGTTAAACGGCCACAAATCCTCCAGCGAGCCGCCGCCCCGGCCCACGATCATCACATCCACGCCGAAGGCGTCCAGCCGCCGGATGCCCTCGGCGATCTCCGCCGCCGCGCCGTCCCCCTGCACCCGCGCCGGGGCCAGCACGACGCGCACGCTGGCAAACCGCCGCCCGATCACGTTGAGCATGTCGCGGATCGCCGCGCCCGTGGGCGACGTCACGATGCCGATGGTCCGCGGGAGCAGGGGCAGGGGCTTCTTCGCCGCGGGGTCGAAAATCCCCTCGGCGTGCAGCTTGGCTTTCAGCCGCTCAAACTGGAGCTGGAGCGCCCCCAGGCCGCGCGGCTGCATGTCCGCCACCACCAGCTGGTGGCGGCCCTGCTTCTCATACACCGTCACCTGCCCCTGCGCCAGCACCTCCAGCCCGTTCTCCGGCTCAAAGCGCGCCCGGGACAGCGACCCCTTCCACATCACGGCGTCTATCTGCGCCTGCGCGTCCTTCAGCGTGAAATAGGCGTGGCCCGAAGCGGCAACCCGCCAGTTGGAGATTTCCCCCGCCACCCACACCGCGCCGACCTCCCGCTCCAGGAGCAGCTTGATCCTGCGGGTCAGTTCGGTCACGGAAAGCGGCTTGTCGTCACGGGGGGCCATGGCGCGCATTTTACCCGAACAGCCCCGCGCGCGGCGACCCCGTTTGACTTGCGCGCCGCCGGTCTGTTCCAATGACGGGGCCCGTTTGGGGGCCAAGGAGTCCGCGCCTTTTGGACACAAACCCGCAATCGCCCGACTGGTGGCGCCTCCCCGCGCTGGCCGCGTGGATTCCCCTGCTCGCTGCGGGCCTCGTGCCCGACGCCGCCTTTGTCCTCCTTCGCGAGGCCGGGCGTGTGACCACCATCACCGCCCTCGTGAACAACTCCTGGCTGGTCACGTTTGCCCTGTCCGCCTATGTCGGATCCTTCATTGCTTTTCGCTGCAGG
>ERZ795055.1706-NODE-1706-length-17455-cov-5.001667_pt1 | contig 17455 bp, 16 predicted proteins | sample MGYA00375139_ERZ795055 | MGnify/ENA primary metagenome ERZ795055 (study PRJEB30184, sample SAMN05720283) | anaerobic digester metagenome | isolation source: active sludge of municipal wastewater-treating anaerobic digesters | place: USA | collected 2015-01-23 ... | reverse complement strand
AATGCTCGTGAGAAACTTTAGGCCAGAGGGGTCAAAGGTCGTGGGAATCGACAAAAAATACCGAGGCGAGATGGGTCGTGGTGCAGAATTTCATTGGCAACTCCAAGGTTTGGCGAGCCACATGGCCCGGTGATGATGCCAAAGCAAACGTTGTGCCAACGACAAAATTTAAAATATTCAGGTAGTTACCAGAGACAAAGGTGTCTCGATTTCTGGGCAGCGCAGACGTGGAGATGGCAAGGGTGGCCGTCTTCTTCGCAAGAGTGAGCATGCATGCGTTCTCAAACCCCGCCCCGAACCATGCCGGCCGATAGGGTTCCTGCAAGGTTGACCGTCGGATTTAAACGGCAACGTTGGCGACGTTGTCATCATCATTGGCAGCTCGGGCTACACCGTCGGCGTCAGATCAGGCGCGCAGTTTGTGCCCGGATTAGCTCGGTTGGCTATCTGAGCTACTGAATTGTCCCAAATTGCGACACTTACCCGTTCCAAATTGCGACACTTTCTTAGCTATAGAAAATAATCGTCTTATTTTTCAATAAGTTAGCTTTGGCACGTCGCCTGCATTGGTGCCGGCCGTGAACATCAACGCTCCATCCGCCATAAAGCCGCACGCGAGTCGACTCTGCGTGCGTCCACCACGAGGTCGCGCCATGAAGCTCATCGCTGCTCTGCCTCTTGTAGCCCTTCTGTGCTTCCCCCGAATCATCACCGCATCCAGCGCCGTGCGCTTAGCCGTGCTTCCAGTGCAAATGGAGACGGCACTGCGCGCCCAGGTGCCCGAGCTCATCAACGACTACCTGCTGGCGGCAGTACAAAACCAAGGTGGCTACGACGTGATCGGCCAAGACGATTTGGCCGCGCTACTCTCGTTAGAGAAACAAAAGGACTTGGTGCGTTGCGATGCCGCCTCCTGTTTCGCTGAGATTGGTGGCGCGTTGGACGTCGACAAACTGCTGGTGGTGAAACTCGCCCGTTCCGGCGACGAATGGGCCACCACCGCCAAAGTGATGAACGTGCGCACCGTGCGGGTGGAGTTGCGTAGCGCCGAGTTCGTAGGCGGCGATGCCCGCGCGCTGTTGCGTTCGCTGCCCATACTCATAGCGAACCTGTTTGGCGGTAGCAGCCACCGCGCGCCGAGCCCAAAACCTGCCAATGCCGTTGTCGCGCCCCAACCAAGGCCGACCCATCCTTACGCCCTCGGCAGACTGCTCGCCGACGAGTGTCAGCACGGAGAAACCGCTAGCTGCGCCGAGTTCGTCGCTCATACCAACTCACTCAGGCAACAGGGCTCTGGCCTCAAGCGGGCCATTGCCTACAATCTTGAGATCGATGGGTGCAAAGAGGGCGTCAAAACAGCCTGCCAAGCGATGGCGGCCCAAGGCACTCTCGACGATATTGGCAGCACCCGGCGCGGCTGGTCAGTGCCGTTTTTGGCAATTGGGGGGGTGTCGGGCCTGGCGATCGCGTGGCTCCTTGCGAATAAGTGCGACGGCGTCGAGGAGTGCAGGTCCAGGCAGAGTCTCAGCGCGCTTGTAGGGGGGGTGGGGGTAGGCTCGTTCATGCTTGGAAGCCTCCTGCGCGCAAAAGGTCACGCCGCTCGCGCACGTGCCTACAAAGTCCTGGAGTCGGAGCCCGGAGAAACCGCTGCCCAAGCCCAGAGTACGTGGCTGCCCACCACAATTGGCGTAAGTCCAATGAGCACCGGCGGTGCAAGCCGTGGCGGCACGGCTGTGCTCGGCTGGAGCTTCTAGATGGGGCGGCTCAGATAGCACAATGCCCTCAACCGACTGGGAGCCGGTGAGGGCATGGCATTCAACGCTATGGGTCGGTTGACTACAGCTTGCCCAACATCAAGAACATCAGCACCCAGGTGAACAGCACCAGGGATTCGATGAAGGCCAAACCCAAGATCATGGGCACAAACACCTTGTCGGAAGCATTCGGGTTGCGCGAGATGCCTTCGAGGGCTGCCGCGGCCGCACGGCTCTGGCTCAACGCACCGCCAAATGCCGCGATGCCAATGCCGAGCGCGATGGCCAATGCCATCAGGCCCTTGCTATCCCCGGCTGCTGCCGCTGCATGCGCCGCACCGGCTTCTTGCGCCATTGCCACGGCCGCGGGCAACAACACGGCCAACAACGTCAACACCCCTTGCATCAGTTTCTTCATCGCTTACTCCAGCCTCTTTTTACGAAATGCCAACACTTGCAAACGCGTTTGGGCACTCCTCTTCTCTCTACTCCCATCCTGTGCCAGGCCCGTACGCGCTTGGTTCGTGCGGCGAAGTTACGCGTGTGCGTGCGCCTCACCTTCGGCGTGCGCTGACTCGTCGTGGTGTGAATCTGCCACGGACAAGCCGATGTAGATCATGGTCAACAACACAAACACCAACGTCTGCACCACGCAGACGATCAAACCCAAAAGCAGAAATGGCAGCGGCACCAAAATCGGCACCAAGCCAACAAACGCCGCCACCACCGCGTGATCGCCCATCATGTTGGCGGACAGACGAACCATCATTGAGAAGGGCCGCGCAATGTGGCTCACCACCTCAATAGGGAACATCAACGGCGCCAAGAACCAACCCCACCAAGTTCCCGCCGGATTGGCCAAATGCGCGATATGCCCCATGCCGTGTGCCCGCAAGCCGTGGAAATTGTAATAGAGGAAGACAAACACCGAGCAAGCGGCGCTGGTGTTCCAATTGTCGGTGGGGGGAGCAAAGCCAGGCACGAGCCCCAGCACGTTGCTGAAAAAGATGAACAAGGCCAGCGTGCCGATGACAGGGAAGTAGCGCGGCGCCTCTTTGCCGATGATCTGGTGCGCCTGCTTGTACAGCCACTCCAATACCACTTCGAGGAAATTGCGCACCGAAGGCTCAGGTGGTGGCACCACCGCTCCCGGACCCGCGCGGCGAATATCCCGACCGGCCTTGAGCCCCATGAGCGAGATCAATAACACCACCAGAAGCGCCGCCACCACGTGTTGGATAACCACGGCGTTGCCAAACAGTGAGGTGTTGTGGGTAACCTCCCGCAAATACAGCTCAATTTGCTGGTAACCCGGCAAAAATGACAACCACGTGATCCCGTGTCCCATCACTCACCTATCGCAGGTCAGCCGTTGCTTGAGCCGGTGCCAGCGCCTGATGCGCGGTGGCCAAGCCAATGCCGACGAACAAACTAGACATTCCTACCGCAAAGCCAAGGGCATCGAGATGAAACACCATCAACGCCAACGCCATGGCCCCCATAACAGCCAAAAGCTTCACACCATACAGCAGCGCATACGCGACTTTCGGACGCGCACCTTTGAACGCCTTGCCAGCAAACGTGTAAACGAGCCAAAAGTTGCCAGCCATTAAGAGACCACCGACGCCGATTGCTAATGCGGCCGCTGACCAAAAGACCGCCGCCAACGCAGTCATCAGCACGACGGCACCCAGCTGGTAGTAGGTGATGTGGCTCAGGAGCTTCTCGGTCACCATCGCCTGGGTAGCTATCGCAGAGACAAATGGGGAGCAAGCTGCGAGCGGCACTCGATCTCAAAGCCGCCGCAACGTGCACCCACGAACGCGGTCGCGGGCACCACAGCCTCATTTGATACGGGCGTTGCCAGCGCCTGTCCCAATTTGCTACATGGGCGTCCCAAAATGAGACACGGCACAGGGCGGCGATTTCCAAGTGCCTGTTTTCATTGAAAAGAATTCCGGCACACAACTTGAATAGCAGTGGACCATCTCACAATTTTGAGGAGTCCAAAATGAAACCAGTATTGTTGTCTTTGGGTTGCGCTTGCGCTCTTTCGGCGTGTTTTGCCGGTGCCCCTGAAAATGGCCCCACCTGCGATGATTCCCAAGGAATCAAATGTCCCGGAGGCCAAGTTTGCGTGGATTTCGCCTGCTTGGTGGTGTGTAGCAGTACGGAGGAATGCGCCGCCCATGAAGCCTGCAACGATGGCGTCTGTGTGCCGTTCGCCAGTGCCTGCAACAATGGCGAGTTGTGTCCCGATGGCTGGTATTGCGATGGCGCCGCCTGCCGTCACCTGGCAGGTCTTGGTTCTCCTTGTGGTGATGGTATTCAGTGCAGCAGCGGTTTCTGTGCCGATGGCATTTGCTGCAACGAAAGCTGCGACGGCGAGTGCCAAGCCTGCACTCAGGCCCTCACCGGCGACCACGACGGCACCTGCGCCAACATCCCGGCCGGCAATGATCCCAACAGTGAATGTGGTTCGGCGCGTGGCTGCAACGGCAACGGCGGTTGCGACAACGGCCTTGCCCAAGGCGCCGAATGCAGCACCGACCTCGCGTGCGCAACAGAACATTGCGTAGATGGCGTCTGCTGTGAGTCGGCCTGTGATAACACCTGCATGGCGTGCGCTTTCGGAGACGACGACCCCACCCCGGGCCTGTGCCGCAATTTTGCCGAAGGCGAAGACCCCGACTCAGAGTGCCTGGCCCCGTTTGGCTGTAGCGGCGGCCCTAGCTGCGCCTCGGGTGCAATCGACGGCGATAGCTGCTTGGCCGACAACGACTGCTCAAGCCTGCATTGCGTAAGTAACATCTGTTGCAACAGCAGCTGCACCGGCAGCTGCGAATCGTGCGCTAGCGCCGACACAGGCGGCAGCACGGGCGAATGTCTCGCCATCCCTGAAGGCTTTGACCCACGTAACGAGTGCGATGGCGCCCATGTTTGCTCCGGCAACCGCAGCTGCCAAAGCCTCATCGGCGAAAGCTGTAACGAGACCGCCGATTGCATCCTAGGAGGCAACTGCATCAGCAACGTTTGCTCAGACACCCCGGTGGTGCCCACACCTCTGCAGCCCACCAACGGTGGCTACACCGGGAGCGTCCATGTGCAAAACAACCTAAAGCCCCGATTCCGCTGGGCAGCCGTTGCCGGTGGCGCTCAGCCAATTACGTACACGCTCCAAGCAGACGACAGCTGCCCTGTGACCGGCTTCCAAAGCTGTGCCTTTGCTTCACCCGAAATCACCACCTCCACCACCGACACCAGCTACCAACCTGGTACGGCGTTGCCCGTCAGCACCGTCCAACCGGTGGGCCGCCGCTACTTCTGGCGGGTCAAGGCCTGCGACCGGGTAGGCACCTGCTCGGCGTGGTCGGCGGTGCGCTATGTGAACGTCGGGCGGGAGGAGAAGGATTTTAATGGGGATGGGTATGCGGACCTTCTAGTTGGGCAGCGAGCAAACCGATTTTACGTTCACAATGGCTCCGCAAACGGTGTGGCCGAGGTCGCATCACAGACTCTTGTGGGTCCGAGCAATACGAACTTCGCAAGCGGCCTTGCCGCCGTTGGTGACGTAAACGCCGATGGCTACGGTGATGTGGTTGTGGGGGCGTCTGCATTTACTGACGACGCAGAACAGGCTGGCCGCGCATACCTCTATCTTGGTTCTGGGGCCGGGCTCGTGAGCAGTACATCGATTCGGGCACCGATACGGTCTTATGCCTTCCACTTTGGCGATGGCGTTGCTCGCGTTGGCGATACCAACGGCGACGGTTTTGCTGATGTGGCCGTCAGCGCGAAAGGATACAGCGCCACGAAGACCTCCGAGGGCGCGGTTTACGTTATCACGGGCTACGCCAACGGTTTATCCGAGGTGCCGGGCGCCACACTCACGAGCCCGATTCCGATCCCGGGCGGCATTCTGGGTTGGTCTGCCGATGGCAACTTGGGCATCGTTGGAGGAGATCTAGACAACGACGGGTGCTCAGATCTCGTATTGCCTATGCGAACCACCGTCGCTTCAGAAACGGCGAGTGTGTCGCGGGTCATCCTTTTCCGGGGCGACGCGATTCTCATGGTACGCTCTGAGCCAGAATACCTGTGGGATTCGCCTGGCATCGACGTCCTTGGCTTCGGCGTAAATATTGCGGCACCAGCTGACTTCGATGGGGACGGTTGGGCAGATCTGGCCGTCGGCAGTGCCTTGGCGGAATTTGGCCCGGGCGGTAAGGGTGGTATTCGAATCTTTCGTGGCACAGTGCATGGTCTCGAGGCTGCCTACGTCATAGGAAACCCCGACAATCAAACTGGCTTGAGTGGATTCAGCGGTGTCGTCCGCATGTCCCAACGCCTCACAGCCGACGGCCGAGCAGACCTCGTGATCGCCGCGCCACTGTATGATGCCGCAACGGTTCAGGATCAGGGCGCCCTCTACACATACCAGGGCGAAGAACTCGCGGCGCCACTGCGCGCTGCATCGCCGCCCCACCCCGATCCTCACCCCACAGCGATCCTGGGGTTCGTTACAGCGTGCATAGGCGACGTGAACGGCGATGGCTTCGATGACGTTGCCGCTACGACTGACTACGGTTCGTCAGTCTATGTCTTCAATGGTGGATTCAACGGCCTGGCAGCTAGCTACGTACGCAAGGTCACTAGCACTGCGCTCGGATTCGGAAACATCGTGGATTGAAGTTGAGCGGGTCGCCTCCGAAGGCACTTCGCGCGGATTTTCAAGCTACAAGCGGACCCTCGCAGTATCATCCTGCACGTGCCTGGATCCGCTACAACGAAAAGCGCGTGTGAGGGTCCATGTCGTGTTGACTGTCTGTCAGTTGTGGATGTCAAGGCTGGGTGGGAGATTTGCACCTCCCACCCAGGCGAACTCGACATATCTACGGATTTGACGTGGTCTCCGGATAGCAAACAGACGCCGTAGGCTTGGTGCCGCTTATGAGAGCACCCAAGGCTTGGTTGAGCAAGGCATTCATGATGCTGTCTCCACCACATTTCTCGCCGTCCGCACACATCGGAATGATCCGGTCGAAGATCAAGTCGCAAGTTTGGTGACAGCTCAACGCGCAGTTCATGCCGACGCCCATCGCGCACTCGAGTGCCGTGTTCGGGTCAACAGAAACGCAAACCTCACCGCCCCCACATTCGCTCGTAGCAGCGCACGCACCAGCGCCCTGCGTCGTGCCGCAGGTGTGGTTGGATTGACAGTAGTCGCAGCCGGTATCGGTGGAGCAGGTACCACCGCACATCACCGATGAGCCCGGGCAACTCGCTTGGCAGTCGGCATTGTCACGGCAGCCATCTTTGCACTGACCGAGAACCGTATCGCAGTACTTGCCGGTCGGGCATTGGGAATTCTGGTAGCACTCGTTGCCGGGTGAGCAGGTAGCGGGCGTTGTATTGGTGTGGCAGTTCCAATCGGTGCCGTAGGTGGTGCAGGAGTTGTTGGCGCCGCAGGGCGGCGGATTGATACAGAAATTGTTCTTGCAAACGAGTCCGTAAGGCAGACACCATTCATGCCCAGTCGGATGCGTGGAATCAATGGCGCAAGCCGTCGCCGTTTGGCAGCGGTTGCCAGCACAGTACTTGCCCGAGCCGCAGCTTTGCGAGGTGTACTCGGTGGCAGGGCTGCAGCTACCAGCGACGCGGCAGGAGCCATCGAAACACTCGCAAGCACCCGTGGGGCAGCCGGTGGTGCCATCACAGTTGGCGTTGGTGGTGCAGGTGGCGAGGTTGTCTGGGTCGATGCACTTGTGGTCGGTGTTGCACTGCCAATTGGCCGGGCATTGCTCATTGAAATAGCAGGTGGAGGGCGGTGCACCGCAGGTGCGACTCTGCTGATTGCAGACTTCGCCCGGAGGGCAGTCGCTGGAATTGCTGGCCGGGTTGCAATCCAGGTTGGTGTAACAACGACCGCTCACGCAGGTTTGGCCGACGATGCCGCACGAGGCGTCGTTGGTGCAGGCGCCGCTGCAGCTACCTTCGGTGTTGGTAACCCAGGGGTTCGGAGCCGAGGGGAAATGGCAGTATTGGCCGGCGTTGCAATCCGAGTGCTTCTTGCACACGGTGGCCTCGGCGCAGAAACCACCTTCACAGATGCCTGAGCGGCAATCTTCGTTGCGCGTGCAGGTGCTGGCAACTGAGTCACCGCCATCGCTGTCGCCATTGGACGAACCGGAATTCCGGCCGCCGCAATTTGCCACCGCGAGGCTCGACACGACTGCCATAAGCTGTAGCCATTTCATCTTCATCGTCATCTCCACGCGCCACGTTCGAGCGCTCTTCATAAACCTAACTACGCAGACGCCCCGGCCACCCGGTGGATTCATCTGCCCTAACGCCTAGGGGTACCCCCAAATCGGGCGCACCCTAAGATCCTGTATCGGCACCTGTCAACCCTTCGTCGCGACAAAATGCTTTGGAAACACAAAGGCCTAGCGAGCGAAGTTGAGATGATTTTGGACCCTATTCGGGCCTCGGGGCGCGTGCCAAAGCTAGCGCGAAAACCTCGCTAGCGCCCGCCTGACGCAGTGCGTAAGCAGCAGCGGAGAGAGTCTCACCCGAGGTCACCACGTCGTCGACAAGTAGGATACGCCCACACACCGGGCCCGTTGCCACAAAGGCGGCGCGCACGTTTTGACGCCGCGCGGCGAGACCGAGCTCACTTTGCGCCTGCGTGTTGCGCACACGCTTGAGTGTCACGCGGTATGGCAGCTCCCACGATTTGGCGAGTTGACGCGCGATGATGGCACTTTGATTGTAGCCCCGGATAAAACGCCGCCTGTGTCCGAGCGGCACCGCGGTGATGGCTTGTGCTCCCACGGCCAGCGCCCGCGCCGACAAGTCCTTGGCCAACGCCTCGCCCACTGCGGCCGCCAAGTCCTCACGCGCAGAAAACTTCATCCGATGCACAAGCTCCACGATCGGCCCACCATACAAAAACGGCGCACGCAGTCGGTCGAAGGCTTTGGGATCCGCGGCGCAATCCAAGCACAACGGCTCACCACTGGGCAGATCACAGCGCAAACAACGTGACCCCAGGTTCGGCTCTAGCACCTCGGTGCAAGCTGGACACAAACCCAACGGCGGTCGACGCATGAGCAGCCGGGCACAACCAGCGCACCGACAAGGAAAGAGCGCCATCAAGGAGGACTCGATGGCGCCGACGATCGACACGGGGACTACTTCTTCTTTTGGCTTTGCAGGAAAGCGATGTAGCGGCGCAACTCAAGGTTGGCGCCCTGGTAATCCAATTTCTTGGTCCACTCCTCATACAACGGCCAAAGCTTGGTCAGGTCGGCGTCATTGACGCGGCGCATCGACAACACGCCAGCCATGCGCACGGTCGGATCGGCATCCTTGGCGGCCTTGAGCAGATCGTCCAAGACTTCTTTGGCACCGATCCAACCCAACTCCCACGCCGCTTTGTCGCGCACGCGAGCATCCGGATCGGTGAGCATTTGCCGCCAGCAGGTGACGTCCTTCTTGCAGGTCTTGGCGGCCACCAGCCGAGCGCGCTCTTCGCCTACCATCTGCGCCATGTATTCCCTCGGTACATCCTTGTCGCCCAGCTTGCCCAAGGCGTCGTAGGCTTCGAGGTCGTCGCCTTCGCCCAAACGTGTCACGGCCACGAGCACCGCGCGACGCGCATCCAACGAGCCACCCTTCTTCAGCGATTCCATCAGCGGCTTCACGACTGAACGATCGCCGATTTGCGTGAGCGCTTCGGTAGCCGGTACGCGCGTGACTTGCTCAGGGTCGAGCGCCACTGGCAACACGGCCTTCACGGCCGCAGGCGTACCCAAGTTGCCCAATGCATACGTGATTTCGATGATGGCGCCCGGAACGCTCGCGAACAGCGGCTTCGAGTCATCGCGCGCTTTGAACTGCTTCCACAGCTTCTCCAGCGCCTCGACCATCATGCCTTCGGCTTCTTTGGCTTTGAGATAACCCAACACCGAGCTGGTTTTGCCTTCGACCGTGCCTTCACCCAAGCCGCGACCATCGCTGAAGGTGATCTTCTCCACCTCTTTGTTTTCGTGCTTCATCGTCGAAACCAACGCTGGAACAGTGGCGAGGCCCATCTGAATGAGTGACAGACGCGCTTCGTTGTAAAAGCTGATGCCTGGCACCTCGACGAACAGCGCTTTAACGAGCGTGGGAATGCCCCGCGGATCGGCCATGTCACCCAAAGCTTCAATCGCGACCTTGCGCAGGTAGGGTTCGCGGTCATTCAACGCGATGTCCATCAACACCGGCGTCGCATCCGGATTATTGATTTGACCCAAACCGCGAATGGCGGCCTCGCGCACGGTAGGCTCCGAGGAGTCCTTCAGTTTTAGAATATCCTTCGCGGCATCTTTGGCCTTGAGCATGCCCAACGCCTTACAAATGTTGGCGTTGGTGCGATTCCGAGTGCGGGTCTTTTTGTCGTTCCCCGGCCCCACCGAGTAGTCGATGGCTTTGACCAGATCGGGAATGACGCTCGGGTCGTTCAACTGGCCCAGCGAGTACGCGGCTTCGGGCTGCCAGTCGCCTTCGGTGTTCAACAGCTTCACGAGCTCGGGCGCGGCCACCTTGTCGCCGATTTTGCCCAGCTCTTTGATGGCATCCACGCGCTCGTGCTTGTTCTCAAGCTTATCGAGCCAATAGTCCGCCTTGGCGGGGTCGGTTGGCTTGCTGCAGGCAAACAGAGACGAAACGGCGAACGCCACGATCAGCCAATTGCGCATGAAACCCTCCTCGGGTCCTATCCTTGCGATGTGGGCGACACTCCCACAAGAAACGGCCACATAGCCCGGGCCGGTAGGTCGGTCAATGACCTCGATGGCGCCATTGCTCCGCCATAGCCCTTGTGTTACGCCCAGGTGTGCTTTGGCCGCGTGCGCGGCTGGTTAGCCTAAATATAGAGGAGGCGTGGTGGCGATGACACTACGCAGAGACACCGTGCCCCAACTTGCGAGCGTGCTGGCCGTATGCCTTGTTCCGGTGGTGCTATGGGCGCAAACACCCACAGCCGCCGAGCCTGATGCCGCTACCCCAAACAACGGCGCGACGCAGGCCGATACCTATTTGAAGCGCCTGATCGACACGCTAAAGGCCGACAAGTCGTACAAGGTGCGACTCCAGGCCGCGGTGTTCTTAGGCCGCAGTAACGATGAACGGGTGTTCGAACCGCTCGTTGCCGCGATGAGTAACGATGAGGACTACACAGTGCGCGCGGCTGCCGCCAATGCCTTAGGCAACTACGGCGATCCTCGGGCCATCTCGCACATCATCAAACGCGTCGCCACCGACACCGATCCCTTTGTGCGCGACGAAGCCCTGCGGGCCTTGGCCGAGTTCAACCGCGATGAGGCACTGCCCTACGCCATCGCCACCTTTGGCTCCGACGACAACGTAGTGCGCAAGTGCGCGCTGCTTTACCTACTGGAAGAGCCAGTGCCGCAAATCGAGCAGGTGCTCATCCGCGCCCTGGGTGACACCGACGACATTTTCAAAGTCGCAAGTGATGCAGTGAAGAAGCAGCCCCCCGCCGATGCGATGAAGCTGTTGGACAACGCGCTTAGCCACCGGGATGCCAGCGTGCGTCGCGGTGCGGTGGCCATGTTACACGCCATGGCCACCCCTGAAGCGGCGGCGCTGATTCTGAAGGTCTACGAGCGCGACATCGAAGCTGATAGCGTGCGCAACGAAACCCGCACGGCGCTACGTGAGCTGCGCCAGTTCTTACCGGTACCGCAATTCATCAAGGACGCCAAAGCCAACCCCAACAAGCATGAGCGCACCAAGGCACTGAAGCTTTTGGGCGTGGTGGGCGGCGACGAAGCCAAGGCGGTGCTGGTTGCAGCGTTGGACGACGAAGATGTCTATGTACGCGGCAACGCCGTGATGGCGATGGGCGAGTTGGGCGATGTGGCCGTGGTACCGGCCCTCGAAAAAGTCGAGGCTGACCCGGCCAACCAACGTATCCAGCACCTGGTGCGCCATGCCCTCAAGCAGCTGCGCAAAAAGACCCCGAGCACGAACTAAACAGGATCGCGCAAAGCACGATCCATACGAGACTGTTTAGCTCGACCCGCTCCCTGCTCATCGTTGTTTACTGGCAGCGCCCTACAACAGGTCGACTGCCGTTTTGTGTAACAAGCATGTGGGGCTAGGCGATGTACCTAACCTCCTAGAACTATGAGGATCGCGAATGCCACTGAAGGGACTTAGACTGGCGGTGTTGGGCGCAGGAAACATGGGGGAGGCCTTGGTGCGCGGACTTCTGCGCGCGGGCGTGGTAGAGCCGGCCCAGGTCATTGTGACCGACCCACGCATCGATCGGCTGGAGATGTTTCGCCGGGAGTACAGCGTTGAGTCGGTGGTTTCCAATGTGCTAGCGGTGCAAAACGCCGACATCGTAATCTTGGCGGTGAAGCCACAAATCCTGGACCGCTTGGTGCAGGAGATCGCGCAACCGCTCCCCTCCCACACCCTCGTCATTTCGATCGCTGCCGGCGTATCGATGGAGACCCTTGCCGCCAAGCTGCGTCCCGGCACCCACCTGGTGCGCACGATGCCCAACACCTGCGTGATCGTGGGTGCAGGTGCCACAGGTTTTGCGGCCGGCCTCGAAGTCACCGACGAAGATCTTAAGCGCGTGCACACTATCTTCGAAGCGGTGGGCTACGTGGTGCAGGTCGAAGAGTCGCTCTTGGATGCCGTGACCGCGCTCTCCGGCAGCGGCCCGGCCTACGTCATGCTCATTATCGAGGCTCTGTCAGACGCAGGCGTGCGGGTGGGATTACCACGCTACCAAGCCCAAGCGCTGGCCGCGCAAACAGTGCTGGGCTCGGCCAAGCTGCTCCTTGAAACCGGACAACACCCGGGAGTGCTAAAAGACCAAGTCACGAGCCCTGGCGGCACGGCAATTGCCGGCCTGCACACCCTGGAAGAAGGTGGGCTGCGCACCACGCTCATCAATGCGGTGGTAGCCGCCACCGAGCGCTCCAAAGAGCTTGGGCAATTGGTGAACGGCAAGAAATAGCTGAATAGCCATCGCCGCTTGCCCGTCTCTCCTCATAAGGAGCCGGTTTTACGATGGACTACGGCGTCACCCTGGAAATGCCCCTCGCTCTTAACGCGTCGCGTAGGTGGGTGAAATCCGCCGCTAGGCTCCCTCAAAGCCCCGTCGAACGGGTAAATCTCCTTGATATTGCTCAAACTTTCTGGGTATTTAGCGCGGATGCGCCGCGCTCGCAGTGGCTTTTGATGGGCAGTGCGGCAAAAGGTTGTGGGATGAGCGACCCGCTCACCGACCAGGTCCTCGTAGAACGGGCAAAGAAGGGCGACGAAATCGCTTTTTCTGAGCTGGTCACCCGGCATTACCGGCGGGCGCTACGAGTCGCCTATGGTCTGTTGCGCAATAACGATGACGCCCAGGATGTCACGCAGGACGCCTTTGCCCGGGTGCATGCCCGTTTGCGCGATTTTGAAGGCTCGTCGGCGTTTTACACCTGGCTTTACCGCATCGTCGTCAACCTGAGCATCGACGCGATCCGCAAACGGCGCCGTGAGCGCCGGGCCGACCTCTCCGAAGAAGAAGCACGAGATGTGTTGGCGGGGGGCAACGAGCTGTGGCCCCGCTACGACGAAACCAACCCCACCGAGTCGGCCGAACGCCGCGAGCTCTCCGAACAACTGCGGGGCGCTTTCAAAGACCTGCCCGAGATCCATCGCGCGGTGATCCTACTGCGTGAGGTGGAAGGCTTAAGTTACGAAGAGATCGCCCACGCCCTGAAAATCAAAAAGGGGACGGTGATGAGCCGGTTGTTTCATGCCCGCAAAGGCATGCAAGCAAAGCTTACGGTGGGAGAACCCACGCATGAGCATGTCGGGTCGGAGGGGTCGCGATGACAGACTGTAACTTCCCCAAGACCTGGCTCATGTTGTGGCTAGACGACGAGTTGGACCCGCGCGCCGAGCAGGCCCGCGAGCACTTGAAGCATTGTCAAACCTGCGCCGCCCAAGTGGATGCATGGCGCAAGAATGGCGCAGCTCTTCGCACCCTGGTGGACAAGGCCGTAGGTGAGGTGGAGCCGCTGTGGGCCTTGGAGCGCATTCATGCACGCATTGAAGCCACGCAAGAATTGCCGTGGTTCGATCGGTTCATGCGGGCCGCAAGCGAATTGTTGTTGCTGAATCGTCGCCGCGTAGCTGGCCTCGCGGCCGCGGCGGCGATGGGAATGCTTGTGGCGCCAGCGGTGGTTTACTTTGCCGGGCGCGGCGTGGTGCCCGAGTTGACAGGGCCCACGACCGCAAGCGTTGTCGTCGAATCGCTCGAAGTGGGTGACGGCGCCACCGCAGTGGTGTTAGGGAGCGAAGAAGGCGGCTCGACCCTGATTTGGATCGAGACCGACCTCGGGGACGCAAGCACCGATGAAAAGCTTTAGTCGTGGTTGTTTTACAGTGGCGATGTTGGCGCTTGTCACCTGGGCCCGCTCGGCGAGCGCGGCACCCGTGGAGCTAGAACTCCGCGTCATCCACGCGCACAACAACAACAAGACAGTCGATTCGAAGTTAGATGACCTCAAGAAGCACTTGGCCAAGCTGTCCTTCACCGGCTACGCGCTGAAAGACGAAGCGATTTTTAGCTTGGAGTTGGCGACCGCTGGCCGCATGCAGCTGCCCAACAAAGAGTGGATGGTTATCCGCCCCGAAACCATGGATGCCGATGGCAAGCTCCGCTTGGAGCTGTCGGTGGAGAAGCTAAAGTTTAAGACCACGGTCACCATCGCCCCCGGCGGCACGCTTGTAGTGGGCGGCCCATCCTTTGAGAATGGTGCGCTCATCCTTGCGGTGCGGCGGCCCAAAGCCACGTAGCTCAGCTCGTTATTGCGTCGCCGCCGTTGCCCGCAGCACCTGCGCCATCCCCGCAAAAAGGGCCGATAGCAACTCGGCTGCTTCCTTGGGTGCTTGAATTTAGCCCCACGTCGACCGAGCCTGTCCGCCCGCTCGCCATGCTGCAAAGCTCACCAAGTGCAGCCTCATGCTCACTCGATAGGACAGCAGTGTTGCTTGGCGTGATGACCGCGTCTGTATAGACCGCTGCGATAGGTATTGGGGTGATCTCCGTACTTGAAGGCCTGTGATTCCGTCGACGGGTATGCTTTGTCAAACAGGAATCGAAGGTGCCGTGCTAACGCCGATAACGATAAGCCCAAGTGCGCCGACCGTCGCTGCCATCAGCGATGAAGATGTAGACGTTGTCTAGGACATCGTAGTCGAGGACATGAAACAACACGACGCCGGGCGTGGCGCCGTTTGAGGCCACCACCATCAACTCCGACTGCCAGGCGCGCGCGATCGGGTCGAAGGTGTAGAAGCGGTTGTTGTTGATGCCGCCGCCGATCACCTGGTTTTGACTGTCGTAGGCGAAGCCGGTGGGGCTTGCGGGCACGTCCCCGGTGACCGTCAAGAGCGTAGAGGTGGTACGCGACCAATCGCTGCGATCGAGCACCACTTCACGCACATCGTTTTGGCCCGCGGCGAAGAGATACATGTTGCCGTTGGGCGGGTAGTACACCAGGTTCGCCGACAAGCCGAAATAGCCGACGCTGTCCACGAAGGTGACGACCGCCGAGGTCTCGGGATTGAAGATCCACATGCCACCTTCGCCAGCGTTGATAGTGGAACCGATCATGATGACCATGCCAGAGACGGGATCGAACTCGGCCGCATCCGCGTAAGACCAGGGCGCTGCGAACTCGGCCCCATAGGCCCACGTGATGTTGCCGGCCGCTAGCGACAACGACGGGATGCCGTTCATCGGCGCATTGTACTGATGGCAGTATCCCGCAAACCCCTCGGTGCTCATCAACAACAGCCGCCCCACCCCTCCCAGCTCGACGATCACGCTCTGGTCATAGGTGTGGCGCGCCGCCGGATGCCCAGTGGCCACGTGAAAGCCGCGCGGGTCGATGTTGTTCGCGGCGACCTCATCGCAGGTCATCGACGGGTAAAGGCTCGACCAGGCGAGGGTCTCCAGGTTTAGGACATCAACGTCGGTGCGGCCGGTGGCCGCATGTCCACCGCCAAACAGCAACACCCGGTGTTGGTAGGGGTCGTAGTTGAGCCGACTGTAATCGGTGATGAGCTCGCAGTGGAGAGCTTCTTCGGACACGCGGTCGCGACACCCATAACTGCCCAAATCCAGCGCCGTGTTGTCGCCCAGGGCCGCCAGATCGGGGTTGGGGGTAATGATGGTGGGATTGGGATCGCCCACACCACCTGGGTCGCCGAGGCCCGTGTCGGAGGCCTGGGTGACATCGCCCGCAAGTCCACCCGGTCCCGGATCACTCGCTGTCGCGGCGTTGATCGTTCCAGACGTGCACGCTGGTGTGGCCAACCACACACACACCGACAACCGTCGTGTCCAATTCATCGCGAAGCTCCCTCGCAACCCCTGGTCGTACGACGCTACTTGCGTTTTTTCAACGTGAGCTTGTTGGCCTTAGGGTCTAACCGCAATTCATAGATACCACCAGGCTCGACCGTGACCGTGCTCTGGGCGTTCTTTTTGCCGAGCTTCACTTTGACGTCGTGGGCGCCCGCTGGAAGCTGCAACTTGTCGTCTTTGTTACGCGCCAGGGTTTTGCCATCTAGCGTGATGACAGCTTTCTTGGGCACGATGAGCTTGAGCGCCGCCGGAGCAGGCGGGGGCGGCGGCTCCTGTTCGACCGGAGGAGGCGGGGGCGGCGGCTGGGCGACAGGAGCTGTGACCGTGGTTTCATGCACCACCGCCGGCATGCTCGGCCCGGGTTGAGTTGCGCCCGTGCTGGTGGTTGGCAATTCTTGCTCTCGGGACAACAGGAACAGCGCGATGAGCCCGGCGAAAATGGTAACACCCACGACCCCTAAAATGATCGCGGTGCGCCGCTCGCGTCGAAGCTCGCCCATCAACGCCACAGTGTCGTAACGGCGTCGACTGCCGGTGGTCTGCCGCTCTGCAACTGGAGACATACGCTATTGAGAGAAGCACAGTTCGGGACCGAAGGCCAATAGCTTGCCGCTTGCGCATCGAGAGGCCATCATCCCACCGAGGCGACGTTCCCTGCGCAAGCGTACGCAGACGAACGGCCGCCTAAGGTGGAGCATCATGACGGAGTTTTTGGTTCCGGCCACGGTGGAATTGAAGAGCCTGGCGCGCGAGCTGACGGTAACTTGGAGCGACGCACATCAGAGTACCTATCCGCTCGGCTATCTGCGCGGTTTTTGTCCATGTGCCGAATGCCAAGGGCACAAGAGCGGCTGGACTTTCATTGCCGTAGCCAACCCGCGCATCACCGACATCCAAGAAGTTGGTAGCTACGCGTTGAACATCGTTTGGCAGGACGACCAACGCGCCCACACCACCGGTATCTACTCGTTTGATGTCTTACGCTCGCTCTGCCCGTGCGATGCCTGCACCACGGCTCAGGGGGAAGCACATCCGCTGCATCTGATGGCGGGACACGGCTAGCGCACGTAGCCCATCGCGCGCAGCACTTCGACCGTGTCGTCGGTGAGCTCAGCTTGACCCGCTTGCAGGTTGAGCCGCTCGCTCTTCTTGCGCTCCAACTCTTTGCGGAACACCTTCATCACTTCGGGTTGCTCGCGCGAGAGGTCCTTGCGTTCGAACGGATCGGCCTTGAGATCGTACAGTT
>ERZ795055.1702-NODE-1702-length-17477-cov-70.495293_pt1 | contig 17477 bp, 12 predicted proteins | sample MGYA00375139_ERZ795055 | MGnify/ENA primary metagenome ERZ795055 (study PRJEB30184, sample SAMN05720283) | anaerobic digester metagenome | isolation source: active sludge of municipal wastewater-treating anaerobic digesters | place: USA | collected 2015-01-23 ... | reverse complement strand
ATGCTGGCCAACAATCCTTTAATCAGCGGATATCGCTCGTCGGACGCCCTGTTTCTGGATACAGAAACCACGGGCCTTGCCGGCGGCACCGGCACCATGGCTTTTCTCATTGGTCTGGGCTGGTTTGAAGAAGGCCATTTTCAGGTCCGGCAAATCCTGTCACGCGATTTCGGCGAAGAAAAAGCAGCCCTGTTGTATCTCAAAGAGATAGCTGGCCGAAAAAAATTTCTCGTCACCTTCAACGGTAAGGCCTTCGATGTGAACCTGCTCAGCACGCGCTTTATTATGAACCGGTTGCAAAGCGATTTGGCGGGGCTGCCTCATTTGGATTTACTGCATCCGTCGCGTCGTCTTCTGGGCCATCGCCTGGAGAGCTGCCGCCTGGTTACTCTGGAAGCGGATATCCTCGGCATCCAACGTGAAGGCGATATTCCCGGCTGGGAAATTCCACAGCGTTATTTCGACTGGCTCCGCTATCGCGATCCCCGCTTGCTTTCAGACATCTTTGAACACAACCGCCTGGACGTGGTTTCCATGGCCACTCTCACGGCCCATCTGGTCGAAATATTGACCGCACAGTCTGCGGCACAGGATACGCACGCCGATGACTATCTGGCTGCCGCCCGTCTTTTATTGAAACACGCCAACGCGAAGGGCGTGCAAAAAATACTGGATATTTTCCAGGAAAGCACCTGCTCAGATTTTTCTCTCCCGTCGAAAAAGAAACTGGCTCAGTTATATAAGCGTACCGGGCGAATGGATGAAGCCGCTCAGCTCTGGCAGCAAATGGCCGCCTGTGAGCCTGTTGAATTTTACGCCATTTCCGAGCTGGCCAAATACCTGGAACATCGCGAGCGCGATTACCCCCGGGCAAAGGACATCATTTGTAACGCTCTGGCCGGGGACAACACGTTTTCCGGAGAAGAAAGAGACTCTTTGTCGCATCGTTTAAAACGATTAAATGCCAAGCTGATGACTTCACGGTAGTCATTTTCGGTTTATTCGGTGTATTCAAATATTCTGAAATATAGTTTTTCTTATTTTCCCGGTTCACACAACAGTTCAATCGTCATGTACGCAATTTGCTCCCGACGACAAACAGTAGTTCCGTACCCCACCTTTTGCTTTAATATTTCCTTGACATCCAAGACCAAACTTCCTATAGGTCAAATACGCAGAAACAATACCTTATCAATGCTATTCAGGCTCTCGAGGTATTATTATGAAAAAATTTCGCTTTATTTTTGCTCTTGGTGCAATTTTGTTTTTTAGCTTGACAATCTTGCTTACCGGATGTGGTGGCGGGGGCGATGAACAGAGCAACAGTACAATAAATTACAGCGGGAGCAAAACAGAGGCTGCTATTACATCAAATAACGCTGCAGAAATTACCAAGGCAGCATATCAAGGCGGCGAATTTGCCTCAGCAGTGATTATAGGCGCCGGAGCTGCTGTGAGTCCATCAGGCAGTTTCCCTGGTAGTTGCGGAGGAACTGCGTCCTACACTATAACAAGCTATAACAACCTAACAGGGAATTTTTCCGGTTCACTAACATTTGATAAATATTGCGAAGAAAATAACATATTATCAGGTGGCGCTAGTTTTTCCGGGCGTCTTAATAAAGACACCAGTGATTTTATCTCGCTTGCTATATCATTTAATGCCATCACTTATACAAAGGGAAGTAAGGATTTTACCTTGAAGGGTCAAGTGGACGTTGACTACTCTGTTAACCCTCATACAATCTCTTATGACGTTCTGTCAAAAGACAATATATCCGAAAAAGTATTTTGGTGGAATACATATAAAATTGAGACAACAGACGGAACAAGTTACAAAGACTTTTCACTTTCTGGTAAATTTTATCATCCTGATTATGGATATGTAACCTTATCAACGTTGACATCTTTCAGATACAACAGTGATAGTGCCACACCAGCCGCGGGTGTCCTAGGCGTAACGGGTAAGATGGATACAACCGGAGGCAACAATACTTCTGCTCAGCTTATCGTTCTTTCTGCCTCTACCTATCACATCATTGCCGATACAGATGGTGACGCTAGTTACGAATGGGATTCTGGCATATTAAATTGGCAATAAACGCCAAGGCAGAGTCAGCAATGACTCTGCCTTTTTCGTACATTTCAAGCATGATAAGCATTTCCGCTGGTTCAGCCATGATGAAAAATCATCTGAGCAGTTATAACCCACCCAATTCAAGATATGGAAGCCTTCCGTCCAGTTGATTTACAGCATCGAGACCGTCCCACGCCCACGCATAGATACAGGTCCGTATCGGAACATGCAAATACTTGCGCAGCACCGGCAGCAATGGATCACCCTCCATTAAGCCAAACATGAGAAACGTTTTGCCGGTATTATATTCATCCTGCAGAATAGTATCTAACAATACCTTGAATATCCGCTGATCATTCCCTGCAATGGCGATGCAGGCAGCAAACACATTTTTGAAAGCCTCACCGGGATTGGGAATCGGCGCCATATGCAATGCCTTGACTAAAGGAGCAATTAATTGCTTCAGCCATCGCATATATCCTGAATACCCGGTTACCAGCGTTCGGCGAAACGATAGCTGATTCCAGCAAGCGATTACACCCACGATACGATCTCCTGATATGGCGATATAAAAATCATCGAGGTGAAGCCCTTGAAGAATTTGATTATCCGCCAAGATATCATCTGCCGTATATACGGGGTAAAACTGTTTCTCGCTTCCGGCGCGATTTAGAAATTCAGCAATCTTGACGGCTCCAACCGCACCGCCTCGCACAACTCTAATCCCATCTGGAAGACAAGGTGAACAACGTTTGATCAGAGGAATTGCAGCAGCATACAATGTGCCAACCTCCTTGCTTACCGGCAATCCGAAAAGACCGCTTGTCAAAACATTCCTTGCAGCCAGGTTGTCCTGTAATACCGCGAATAGGTAGAATGGAACACCAAAGCTTTCTTTGTGCCACTGCCTGAAGATTTGAACGCCTTGGATAATGTGGGTTTTGCTTCGGATGAGTGGTTGTATGCGAAGACTGCTCATGTAACCCACATCCGTGGGAGTTCCATTAAGAAACATTCTGCGCTTCGCCATTAAACAAACGCCAACGATCTGTCGATTGGACTCCCCTACAATCACTCGACGCGTATTTCCTTCAACTTCGATGGCCTTGAAGAAACTCGGTTCACAATCAACTGTCAGTGAGATGCTTCCAGGCATGGAAATGCTTCGCATCAAGACACATATCTGCCCATCATCATCCAATCGCGCTTCTCGGAGGAGAACATGCGATGAAGATTCTTGCGTATGGCTTTTGTTTTCATCATTCATCTTTACTAAAACATTCCTTGCGACAGACTGTATAGGTAAGTTCCGTTTGTCTGTCAATTTATTTCGCCTGCAAAACGTTCAGCATAGCAAGCCTGTTTTCTTCGGGAAGCGCCGTAATCCCGTTAACATGGAATCAAGAGGTATTCAGATCTAAGATCTCATACTTAAAACACATCAGGAGTGGCTGTGTTTAATCATTAAAATCATCTTTATGCAACAGATCGGCAAGATGAATGCCCCGCTTGGCCAGAAAACGAAGGCGCAGCCAGTAGTAGATGATTCCCGACAGAATAAACAACATAAAGACGATGATCCGGGCCGGAGTTTTGAGGTCGCTCAAAATGGCAAGGCTGAAGAAAAGGGCGACACCCATGCCAACGATGGGACAAAACCAGAAAAGGAAGCCCGTAAGCTTGAACGGGGATGTCTTGTAGCGATCGGGATAAAGTCGCGGCAGGCGCAGCGATGCGATCTGGATAGGGAAAAATATCAGCAGTCCCCCCATAGCAGCATAAGAGGCGAGGGTCTCAATATCTAAACCAGCGTATACGCCGATGAGGCTGCAAATCCAGATGAGGATCAAAAACAGATAAGGTGTACCGAATCTTTTGCCGTGGACACCCAACCACGATGGGAGAAGCCCGTCTTCTACCATCATGAGCAGGGACTTTGTACCGACAATGAACAGGGCATTGAGAGTAGTTGCAATGGCGAGAATGGCGCCGCAGAAGACAAAATATACCGTTTCCCCGCGAGATAGGATGGACCTGCCCACGGTGATCAGCGCTTCTTTCTCGTCGAGAATTTGCGCAAGCGGAGCACTCCCGACCGTTGCCACAGCTATGGTAACATAGACAATGCCCACAACGGCAAAGGCCATGGCGAAGGCCCACGGAATCACTCGACCGGGATTCTTGATTTGCCCGCCTAGTTCGATGATCCCGTTGGCCCCGAAATAGGTAAACGACAAAAGCGCCATGCCGAGGAAGATGTTTGTTACCGATGCATCTATGATCGGTGTCAATGCGCCCGGTTCCATGACGCCAATCCCCCGATAGGCATAAATCCCCAAGGCTGACAGGAGAATAATCACCAGAACACCTTGAATGATGACCGCGATCCTAATGCCCAGGACATTGATGATGAAAAAAAAGGTTAAAATCCCGGCAGCCGTCAATTGCAGGGGCAGGCCTTTTAAGTAAAATCCGGCATAGGTTGCGCAACTTAGGGCATACAGCGGAATCTGACCAAAAAAAGAGGTCAGTGCATAGACCCATACGGCAATGAAGGCCATAAGCGGTGAGACCATTCGGGCGGGATATTTATAGCTCGCCCCCGTTGATGGAATGGCAGCACCCAACATGGCCAGAGGGAGCATGCTGATGAAAACTGGGATGCCCGCTAGACCGTAGGCCAGAGGCAATGACTTGCCTGTAATCTTTAGGACGATCCCGGTGAATACGAAAACGCCCCCGCCGATCATGAAACCAATGGCGATAAACGTTATTGCCGGGAGATTCAGCACTTTTTTGCGACCCATTTCATACATCGTGTCGCTCCATAACGCTGCCCAACTTCACCGGTCAGGAGCGATTAAAAAAATCCAATCAGATTTGGAATGAACTGAATCAAATGTAAAAGATTGATCCTCTTATTTCTCGCTATCGTGTGGATAAACTCGTCACCACGAATACTGCCGGGCGCACAAGGATTTTTTATTTCTCCAGGTAGTAGAAATACGGCTTACCATGAGAAGATAACATCGATTTCCACCTGATCATTTTTCGAGTACCTGCCAAACAGCGACTGAGATGGGCCATCGAACCCTGTTGCGGTTATCCCCACCTTCCATGCATCCGTAAACACATACCAGGCATTTACTTTTGTCATGGTATCGCCATGCTCCGGATTGTAGGCAAGATTAAGATTGGTCTCGATCTTCTGATTCATAAAAAAGTTCTTAAGGTTGACCCAAATAATGGTCTCAAATTGCCGATCATACAGGGTGTCGGGTCTGTCGTTGATTAGTGTTTGTTGGGCCTGCATGGTAAGCAGGCAATCTTCGAACAACCGATAATCAACTCCGATGCCGTAGGCAACAGTATCACTCTGATGCTCGTTGGAGTTCAGTTTGTAAGTGCCCAACGAGGGGGTGGACGGATATCCCCACAGCTCGTATCGGGTATTATGGTAGCGGCCAATCGCATAAGCCGCTTCGGCACGCCAGCTCCAGTCACCCTTGACGAATGCCGCATCAATACCGATGGACGACATCTTGTGAAAGTCCGGTTCTGCCCCAGGATTGACAACAACTTGACCGGATATCAGGGAAATGACCGATTCCGTAGTCTTAAAAACAGGACGAAGGTCGTAGCCGTGAAACAAGGTGACACCCCAATCCACAGTGCCCGAGCTTTGGATACGTAAGCCTACGGAACTGTTCTCCATGTTACGCGATGGAAGATCACCGTTTTGATGGATAATTTCGGCATCATATTTTTCTGCCAAAGTCGCAATTTCTGGAAAAACCGACCAGCGTTCTGTAAAAAGCGGAAGTCGATAGGGAACCAAGAGGGGCACCCAAACCAACTCCATGTTCCAATCTCTTTTGTTTAGGCGAGCGGATATTGATGGAACACCTATTTTTCTGTCTTCCAGTGATTTTCTCAGAAATTGCGTATAGTCCCAGGGGTTCAGCAGATCATTGATAGGGTATTCATCAAGCCTACCCCATGCAAAACGCTGAATGCCGGCCCGAAGTTCAAGAAAGTTATTGGAATAGGAACCATACAATTCCTTAAATTCCAAAAAAAGTGGGGTGCTCTGGTAAACTTCGCTCCACCCTTTGAGAACGGAATGGCCTTCAGCTTTCAAATCAGCGCTCCCATCCCAACCTCCTTCCAACCACATATGAAAACGCCATTTCGGGGGTGTCGTATCAACCTTCAATCTTCCGAGAAGGCTTGGATATTCCGTTGCAGTTTCATTGTTGTGTAACGGCAGGACTCCCCGCAGATTCATCCTACCGGAAACTGAAAGCAAATCTTCCGCGAAACAGACAGAAGAAAAAACAACAAGAAGAAAAGCCACGATCAATGCTCTTTTCATGATATCCCCCCGATAGGTTAACCTTATAAAATTAACAAATCTCAAAAATTTAAGATATAGAATTATCCAACTACTTTGCGCCTCGCTCCAGAGACCTTTGTGTAAACATCTCATTGGGAAACCTGGTTCGATAAGTAATTTGATCAATGGTCAACACGGTTTTATGCTTGGTCTTGTGGTTCTCCATCTCCAGGTTGAAAGGTGTCGGGATACCATCGATCAGACGAATATTCCTGAAGGTCCCGGATCGGTACAACTCCTTTTCGCGGTAATATTCTATTCTGGCGGTAACCCAGAGGTTTTTGGTCACCCAGGCAATATACCTTGTATATTTGCGGGGTATCTTAGGAGTAACTTCAACGATGTAGCAGGGTTTGTCGTCTACGGTCTCCTCCCGAAGGATTTTGAATGAATAATCGTCCAGGCTCGGTGGCCCGCTGAAATCATCGTAGGAAAAGTCGGATCCGAAAAACGAGTCGTCTTGTGCCGACGTGGGAATGCGTCGCACACGCTTGTATTCCGGGAAATAAGCCCAGAGATTTTTCTCGGCGAAAGTACGGGCATGAACCAGAAATCCGACACCCTTCAGATCCGCGGGAGAGTTGAAGATCAACAGTGCCTTGTAGGCTTCGGGCGATGCATTTTTGCCGTATTCGGTAAGCGTGCGGGTACGTTTCCCTCCTCCCCTGTCATGAAGAACCATGGTGGCCTCTGTTTTCTGATCGAGCATCCGGGCACGCAGCTCATGCACTTTTTCGAATACATCGCGTCCGTTCATTGCATATGCAGAAGAGGATACCATGATCAAGAGTGTAAAGAGTAAGAAGACAATCCGTGCATTAGTCATATGCCAAAGCCTCCACAATGTTAGTATTTGCAGCTTTCCGCGCCGGAATCATTCCGGCCAGTGCGGACAGTCCCGCCGAAAGGAGCAACGCCCAAAGGATCGCGCTGAAAGGTAAATAATACTTGGCGGAACCTATATTCGCAACGAAAAATCCTTCCAGATTTATCCAGCCGGCAACAATTCCCGCCGTTGACCCGAGAATGCCGCCTGCCAGCCCCATGAGAGTGGATTCCAGAATCACGACCCCGTATATCTGTCTTCTCAGCATGCCGATGGCGCGCAGGGTGCCTATTTCACGCGTTCTTTCCAGCACTGATGCCAGCAAAGCAACAATAATTCCCAGACAGGCAATCGCTAAAGTGATGACATCTAGGGCGTAATTGAAAATAAACATATCGTCCAATACCTTTCGGATCTCATTTTTGAAATCCAACGCAGAGAGGACATAGAGTTTGCGATCAACGCCAAATCTGTTCTGAATTTCATCTCGAACTTCTTGGACCTTTGTGCCCGGCTTAACATTCACAAAAAATGCATTGCAAAGCCTATCGCCCCAATGATGCTGGTAGGTCCGGAGGTCCATGCCGACCACCCCGCTGTCGCTTGTGTAATCCACCACAATTTGATCCACCCGGAACCCGACAGGTCCCGCAGGCGTGGGAAGCGTGATCGAGTCCCCTTTTTTGACCTTGAAAATGGCGGCAAACGGCTCGCTCACGACCACGCTGCCTTTTTCAGACCATGAACGCACTGGACGACTGCGGATGTTTTGTTCTTTACGCTGCTCCGGGTAACGAGCTAAATCAGAAGCCGAAAGGAGTACCATCCTGCCGTTATAATTCATGAAGACCCTGCGCCAGACACCCACAGACTGAACTCCTGGAACTTGTTCCAGTTTCCGCGCCAGCTCAACCGGTATGGGTATGGCCTGGGCATTGGCGCTGGCGCCGGGATGGCCTGAGGATATAATAATATCGGCCTGGATGATTGAATCCAGCCACCTTATCGCCGACTGCTTGACACTGTGCACATAACCTGAACTGGCGACAAATACCGAGATGCCGAAAAAAACAGCTGCCACCGCCACGGCATTCCGTGTCAAATTCTTCCGGAGGTTGAGACCTGCCAGTCTTCCTGCTGTGCCCAGACTGGAAGAAAAGAAACGGTTGAATATTGTGACAAACCCTTTCAGAAATGCCGGGGTAAATAGTGATATCCCGATGGCAAACATGAGCTGGGCAACCAATAAAAGTGTTCTTTGCTTTGTGAGGGGAGAATCACCCACCAGATCATACATCGCAAATATGGGGATGGAGAGAAGCAAACACAATACCCCTGCATAATTCAGGCGTTTCGTGGTAAAAAATGTCTCTTCGGCATAAGGGACGGATCGTATGGCTGAAGCCGGCGTAATACGACTGCTGGCTCTGGCCGGGAACAAAGCCGCAATGAGACTGGCGAGAATACCACTTGCAAAACCGATCACGGGATAGAACCAGGTGACATGGAGTCCTGTCACGGACGTCCGCACAAAGGTTTCAGAAACAACCTTGCCGAATGTTCCTACCAGCGTATTGGCCAGCAGCAGGCCGAATCCAACACCAAGTGAAGATGCAAGGATGGAGAGGACCAGTGTTTCTCCCAAAAACAGCAATAGGATGTCTTTCTTTTTACAGCCAAGCGCTCGCAGAATGCCGATCTCCTTGCGACGATGCACCACGGAAACGGAAACAGCATTATAGATGAGGTACATGCCGACAAATATCGCCAGATAGCTGATGAGATCAAAACCGCCCTGAAACCGGGAGATCATATTCGCAACCTGTCGTGTCCTGCCGGCCGGGGTGTCGACTACATAGCCCTTCGGAAGTGCGGTCATGATGGCCCGCCTGACGGTTTCCAGCTCTTCTCCCTGCCGGAGACTCACATCGATTCGATCAATGCGTCCCTCTTTGCCAAAAGCCATTTGTGCGGCATAGATGTCCATGACCGCCAGATTTCCTCCCATGGCCTTTGCCGGACCTTCGGGATTGAGAATGCCCCGTATGTGAAAGGTTCGGATCCCCTCGACCGTCTGCACTTGAATCTTCTGGTCAATAGTAAAACCTTCACGATCGGCCATGGTTTTGGTAACGAGGATGGAGTCGGGTTTTGCCAGAAACAGGAGAGGGTCGGGAATATCGGCACTGTCACCGGTAAGATTGTAGTCCCTGACCTGGGTATCCACTAGGACATCCACTCCCAGAATCATCATGGACCGCTCCTTGCCGGAAACGAGCATGCCGTCAGTTTCTATGACCGGCACGGCATACTCAACACCTGGCACTTCCTGAACCTTCTCAATCAGTGACTCGGGAAAGCCCGATTGTGCCCCTGTGATCTGAAGCTTGGCTTTTCCTGTCACGCGATTGAAGGAATCCTCAAACGAAAAAAGAACGCTCCGATTAACCACCCCGATGGAAACGATTGCGGTGACGCCCAGGCAGATTCCGGCCAGGGCCATGAAGGTCTGGGCCTTGCGGAGCCGGAGATGTTTCAGGCTGACGTGACGCAGCAGGTTCCAAAGATTCATGAGCTGCTTCCGGAAATGGCGATATCTTCGGTGATACCACCGTCTTTGAGTGTGATGATGCGCTTGCCGCAGGAGGCTGCCCTGGAATCGTGGGTTACCATGACAATGGTCTGTCCCGTCTGGTTAAGGTTTTTCAGCAGTCCGAGAATTTCTTCACTGATGTGGGAATCGAGATTCCCGGTTGGTTCGTCGGCCAAAAGGACAGCTGGATCTGTGATCAATGCCCGGGCAATGGCTACACGTTGCATTTCGCCTCCCGAGAGCTGTTCCGGGCGATGTTCCGTGCGCGACCCCAGACCGACGCTCTCCAGGAGATGGGTGGCTTTCTCTTGAATTCGAGAAAACGGGACGCCGTCCAGGAGAAGCGGCAGGCCGACATTTTCCGCGGCCGTAAGAATCGGGAGTAGGTTAAAGAACTGGAAGATAAAACCGACTCTTTTACGCCGAATCAGCGTGAGTGCATCGTCAGAAATTCCGTGAAGTGGGCTGCCGTCGATAAAGATTTCACCCGTGCTGGGCTGATCAAGCCCTCCGATGAGATTCAGAAGGGTGCTCTTGCCGGAACCGCTCGGCCCCATAATGGAAAGAAATTCGCCCTTTTCAATTCCGAAAGAGACATCATTTAATGCGCAGATTTCCTGTTTTCCCTGCAGATATTTTTTACTTACTTTCAGTACCTGGATCATTTGCATCCTTTGACATCGACATTAAGCAAGAACATTGATTGTCTTGCGCACGAATATAGAGAAGTTAGGCAGGCCTGTCAATTATATTTATCTTTTTAAATTAATATTGGAATCATCCAGAGACTGAAGTGTGGCTTAGGATTGATGGCGATGATGGAAATCCATTTAGTGATGGTCTGAAGGGCGATACGGAATTTCCGAAAGTTCTCTTCAGGCCATTACGAACGGATCCGGAAGGTTTTCCGGTTTCTTCAAGAGTTCATCCGGATTGTTGATCATTTCTTTTACCGTAAGGATGGCCTGGGAGAAATTGAATCCGCCCGTGATTCGGTGGTCAAGGGTGAACGTGACGTCCATGACCTCCTCGACATGAATTTCATCACGGTCGTTGATCATCGGTTCCTTCTTTCTTTTACCAATCACGATAAAGCATGAGGCGTTTCCCCACTCAAACATGGGATGTAAAATCGCGTCCAGATTGATACTGCCCAGATTGGCGATAAAGATGCTCGCAAACATGCTGTCTTTTTTAATGTATGCAGCGGGCAAAAAACCGAAATAATCAAGGATGCGCCCTGCCCGTATGAGGGAACGAATCATGAACCGGGGAAGCAAGGTGATGAGGTTGGACATTTTTTCATCGTGGGATGACTTACTTTTCTTGGTCGTTCGAATGGATGCGTTAACCTGTTCGGCAACGGTTTCGAGGGTAGAGTAAGGGTCAAAGGTCATCTTGACAATGGTCTCCGTCGATTGTTCCGTCAGTTCCCGTCTGGTAACAAATGAGATATCAATGGTGCGCCGCTGGTAAATGCGCCGACCAGCCACGAAACGGTTCAAGTCCGGCTGCAATGCCAGCATGCGCACGGCTGACGCCAGGATGACGTGAAACAGCGTCAGCTTGTCCTCTCGATTGGCATTGATGCGGTCCAACCATGTCTGCAAGCTTTGAAGCCTTACCCGTCGAGAAGTATAAACAGCGGCCTCCATTCGGCTCGGCATCATAAACGGCCACATCTTTCTGAAACGGGAAAGTTTGGTAAGTAAAACTCCGTCCGGACGATCGTGAAAACGCATCAGGTCTCCATGTTCTGATTGATTATAGGCTTGTTTTTGCGGCGAGAGGTATAAGAGAAAACTAATTTTATGTCAATGAAAATCTCGGCGTAAAACATCAGCGTTCACCGTATTTAGCGCTTGTCAATTTGAGCCTTCATATTTTTCCAGCTTCTTGCGCAGTGTTTTTCGGGTAATGCCCAGGCGGCGCGCGGCTTCGCTTTTGTTGCCGCCGGTTGCTCCCAGCGCTTCCAGAATGCTCCTTTTTTCGACTTCTTCCAGCGGCAGGTTCTCAACGCCCCCTGCCTGTTTCGACAAATTTCCCAACGCCGGATCATTTGAAGATATTTGATCCGCCATCGGAAATACCAGTTCATCCGCATCCACCCTATCGGTTCGTGACAAGACCACAGCCCGCTCAACCGTATTCATCAACTCGCGGACATTACCGGGCCAGGCATACTGCCCAAGCTTTTGTATCGCCTGCGGCGTGAAGCCTGAGATAGATTTTGAATTCTTCTCGGCAAACATCTTCAGGAATTGCTGAGCCATCAGGGGAACATCCCCCTGCCTTTCCCGAAGCGGCGGCACGTGCAAAGCGACGACATTGAGCCGATAGAACAGATCTTCACGGAATCGACCCTGCTGGATTTCCTTTTTCAGATCTTTGTTGGAAGCGGCAATCACACGGACATCGACTTTGAGGACTTCCTGCCCCCCAACGCGCGTCAGCTCTCGTTCCTGTAAAACCCGCAGGAGTTTAACCTGCATCGCCGGCGACATCTCGCTCACTTCATCCAGAAAAATACTGCCGCCGTCGGCCTGGAGAAACTTCCCCTCCCGCCTTCGATCGGCGCCGGTAAATGCGCCTTTTTCATGGCCGAACAATTCTGATTCCAACAGCGTTTCAGTAAGCGCCGCGCAGTTGATTTTGATAAAGGGCGATTGCTTGCGGTTGCTGTTGAAATGAATGGCGTTGGCAATCATTTCCTTGCCTGTGCCCGATTCTCCAGTGATCAGAATGGTGGCCTGTGTCGGGGCTACCTGTTCTACGATCTCCAGAAGCTTGACCATCGCGGGGCTTTGACCGATCATATTTTGCCGGTCAAATTTTTCCCCCAATCTTTCCTTGAGATATTCAATTTCCTTTTTCTGCAAACTGTGTTCGGTCGCCCGGGCGATCTTAATTTGTAGTTCATCAAAGTCCAACGGCTTGGTCAGATAATCGTAAGCCCCTTTTTTCAGGGCGCTGACGGCCGTCTCCACTGACGCGAAGGCCGTCATAATCATCACCGGAAGAGTCGCATTGATCTTTTTGATTTGCTCCAGGGCCTCAATGCCCGAAACTTTCATCATGCGAATATCCATGAGGATCAAATCAAAGGACCGTTTGCGGACTTCTTCAATCGCGACAGCGCCGTCGTCTGCCTCATAAGTTCGGTAGCCCCAGCCGCCCAACAGTTTTTTCAACATCATACGATGCGCGGAATCGTCATCCACAATTAAAATCTCGAGTCCATTTTTCATTTTTCCATTCTCTCCTTTGTCAATAAAGAAAATCGCAGCGTAACTTTTGTGCCGACCCCCGCTTTGCTCTCCATTTGAATAACACCGCCATGCGCGTCCATAACTTTTTGTACGACCGCCAGCCCTAAACCGGTGCCGGCCGGTTTGGATGTAAAATACGGATCATAAATCCTTGGCATATCTTCTTCTTTGATGCCTGACCCGGTATCGGAAACCGTCACGTCCATAAAATCTTTTTGAGCTGCCATCTCAACGGATAATTTGCCACCTTCGGGCATGGCCGACAAGGCATTAAGAAAAATATTGAGCAGCACCTGTTTAATTTTGTCCGGATCAATGTCGGCCAGCGGTAAATTCTCATCCGCCTTGACATCAATCTCGACGGCATTCTTCCCGGCTTCGGCGTTCACCAGCCGAATCGTGTGCCGTATCAGATCCACCAGGTTCGTTTGTTTTTTTTTCAATTCCAGCGGCCGGGCAAACTCAATAAGCTGGCTGATGACCCGATTCAGTCTTTCGGTCTCCGCAATCATAATTTCCGCGGTCTGTTCGTCTTCGGCATTGCCGGCTAGCCTCTGCTTGAAATAAACGGCAAAGCCCTTAATGGAGCTGAGCGGGTTGCGGATTTCATGCGCCACACCGGCCGCAAGCGATCCGATGGCGTTCAGATGCCGGCTGCGGGCGACTTCCTGCTCCATCTGCCTGATTGCCGTCACGTTCCGGGCAAGAAGGATTTTCCCTTCATGAACATCTTCATCGGCAAAAACCGTTGCAACGACTTCCCACGTCTGAGCGCCGTTTTTTTCAGAGGTGATGGTAATGTCTTGCTCAGCAAGGTCGGTTTGTTTAGAAATTCTGTTCAGTAACTGCGAAAACGCCACCGGCAGCAACCGAATTGCTTCCCGTCCTACCGCCTCGGAACAGGAAACGGTAAGCAACCCGCTCGCCTGCTCGTTGCAGGCAACGATCAGCCCGCTCTTGTCCACTGCCAGAAGCCCGATCGGCATGTGTTTCACCAGTGCTTCTGAAAAAACAGTCATTCGAGAAAGGGATAGACGCGCCAGACGATAGGCCTGCACCAGGAAAAGCGACACAATGGCAAGAGATCCAATCAGAACGAGAACCAGCGCGGTCATCACCGTCCGAAACGTATCTTCCCGTGACGCTTTTTCAATTTTATCCATATTAAAGCCGACAAAAACAATCAACGGAGATTGGTCAACCTTTCCCGCCTCACCGCGCTTCGGGGAAAACCCCCGGTAAACCTCAAAGGTATCGGCACCTTCGGGATTAGCCGTCTGCCGCCAGCGAATTTCCTGGATTCCGGCAATCTTTTTTACATCCAGATCCAGCCCGTAGGACCTGCCCAGCATGGAAGGATCGCTGTCCGCAAGAATGTGTCCCTCGCCGTCCGTCACAATGATATAGTCGATATCCGGCTGCTGAGCAGTCTCCATAAGCAGCTTCTGGAGATAAAACTCATCCTCATTCCGATCCAACCGGCCGCGCAGCCCCGCTTCAAATGACTGAATCAACGTCGCGCCTTTTTCGACAAAAAGGGTAACCGCTTGATCTTTTCTTTGCTGAAACTGCATGAAAATCATCATGCCCAGGATAACGGCTAAAACGGTGATCGCGCTTACGGCAACCCAGACAGAAATATCAAAACGGATTTTTTTCTTCTTTTTCCCCTGCATGATGTATTCTCCCGTAATCTTCTGGATACAATTGGTCCATCTGGATACCTGACTTGGGTACCTATTATCCATCCAGCAGCTATAAAAGGCAAATCATATTTGCCTTTAAAGTTATCTTATCCAGTTATTACAATACTTTGATTATAATGGCACAGCCCTTGCTGAGATAACGAGTAAATGATCAGCAAAAACTATACAAAAGGAGATGTACCATGAAAAAATTAACTTTAACTTTAACAACCGTTGCATTGGGCTTGCTTCTGACTTCTCAGGCGTTTGCCTGGGGTCCTGGTCCCGGTAAAGACAGAGGATATGGACCATGCAGAGAAGCAGGTCTGGAAAGGTTGAACTTAACCGATGCTCAAAAAGTAAAAATCGAAGCCCTGCAGGATGCCAATGACAAGGCAACCAAACCACTTAGGGAAAAGACTTTTGACAAAGCAGTCGAATTGCGTAAACTGTGGCTGCAGGCCAATCCTGACAAGGATAAGATCACAGCCGTTCAAAAAGAATTAAGAACATTACGGAATGAAATGGAAGACAAAACGACTGTCCTGAAATTGGAAATTCGCAAGGTTCTGACGCCGGAACAAAATGAAAAACTGGCTAATTCGAGCTGGGGGAGAGGCCCCGGTTTCGGACCGCGCGGTGGGATGAGAGGTCACGGAGAATTTGGACATGGATATGGACCCGGTTTAGGAATGGGTATCTGCCAATAGCACCCATCCCTCCTTGAGAAGGGGAGCCAAAAGCTCCCCTTTTTTTTACAATCGCCAAACCCTCAATCAACGTTAAAATAGCAGATTAAGAAAAAATATTTTGACAACTTTCAAATTTTGCATTATTAAATGCTCAAATGTTTTCATGCACTTTTAAAGGATAGCATCCATGTTCAGCTTTTCGACAACAACGATTATGGCCTGCGCGTTTCTGACCCTGCTTCTGGGCCTCGCTCTGTTGCGCCTGTTACTTAAGGCCGCCTGCCCGTCGTTTTTAGGTCGTCACTGAACTTGCAACATAACTGATTACCTGAAAGGCCGTGGGCATTAAAACCCACGGCTTTTTTTTCACAAATTTCGTATCAATCAATTTTGAATATAGGGGAAAGGAGCAAAGTATGAAGAAGGATAAAAATCGCGTCTATATTTTCGACACGTCGCTCAGAGACGGAGAGCAATCACCCGGCAACAGCATGAACACCGAGGAAAAGCTGCTTCTGTCCCGGCAGCTTGAAAAGCTCGGCGTCGATATTATCGAGGCGGGATTCCCCATCGCATCGGAAGGAGATTTTGACGCGGTCCGGCAAATCGCCAGTGAAATTAAGAAATCGCAGGTGGCGGGTCTCGCGCGCGCCAACAAACAGGATATTGATCGGGCCTGGCAAGCCATCAAAGGTGCCGCGCATCCGCGCATTCACACCTTTATTTCGTCTTCGGATATTCATCTGAAATATCAGCTCAAGAAAAGCCGGGAGCAGGTGCTTAAAGAAGCCGTCGCTGCCGTCAAACTGGCGCGCTCTTACACGGACAACGTCGAGTTCTCGCCGATGGACGCCACCCGTTCGGATAAAGACTATCTGGTCGAGATGGTCTCAGCCGTTATTGATGCCGGCGCCGTTACGGTCAACATTCCAGACACGGTCGGCTATGCTGTTCCCGAGGAATTTGGGAATCTGATTGCTTATCTGTTCGCCCGGGTGAAAAATATGGGCGATACGATCATCTCTGTTCATTGTCATAACGATCTGGGGCTGGCTGTCGCCAATTCGCTCGCCGCGATCCGCAATGGCGCCAGACAGGTGGAATGCACGATTAACGGCATCGGTGAGCGCGCCGGCAACACGGCCATGGAAGAAATCGTTATGGCCCTGGCCACACGGAAGGACATGTACGGTCTTTACACCAAAATCAAGACCGACCAGATTTATAAATCGTCGCGCCTGCTCACGCAGATTACCGGCATTCCTGTGCAGCCGAATAAAGCGATCGTCGGCACAAACGCGTTCGCGCATGAATCCGGCATTCATCAGGACGGCTTGATCAAGGAGAAAATCACCTATGAGATCATGACGCCGCAGTCTGTGGGAATCAGCGATAGCCATATCGTCCTGGGCAAGCACTCCGGACGCGCCGCTATTTCGCAGCATTTGAAAAAAATGGGCTACATCCTAAATGAGGAACAGATTAATCGGGTAGCGGTCAAGGTCAAAGAGCTGGCGGATGTTAAGAAAGACATCTATGATGAAGACCTGGAAGCGATTTTGAATGAAGAACTTTACCGGGGTGAAGACAAGTACAATCTGGTGTATCTCAATGTGGTCAGCGGGAATGTCGCCATCCCCACAGCCACCATGGAAATGCAGGTGGGAAAAGAAGTCGTGCGCAACGCCGGTTTCGGCAACGGCCCGGTGGACGCAACATTTGCGGCCATCCGTAACATTACCAAAACCAATTATCCGCTTTTGAAATATGTCGTCAACGCAATCACCGGCGGTTCGGACGCACAGGGCGAAGTGACCGTCCAGCTTAAATTTGGCGCGCATTCCGTTGTCGGCCGGGGCGCGCATCCCGACGTCATTGTCGCATCGGCTAAGGCTTACATTAACGCGCTCAATCGCCTGGAATTTTTCAAGGACAACGC
>ERZ795055.1697-NODE-1697-length-17512-cov-4.137939_pt1 | contig 17512 bp, 15 predicted proteins | sample MGYA00375139_ERZ795055 | MGnify/ENA primary metagenome ERZ795055 (study PRJEB30184, sample SAMN05720283) | anaerobic digester metagenome | isolation source: active sludge of municipal wastewater-treating anaerobic digesters | place: USA | collected 2015-01-23 ... | reverse complement strand
GCGCAGCGGTACGACTCCGAGAGCAACGACTTTGCCGCGGGGCAATTGGATTGTGGCGAGCGGAACAACGTGGCCTCGACTGCGACACAGACGTCATCCATCAACCGCACGACAAAGCCGGGGCCGCTGCAGCAGGTGTATCCAGCTGACTCTTCGAAATCCGCGGTCGCACAGGATTGTGACCATGACCTGGCCAATACGTTGGCCCATGACGCAGCGAGTTCGGTGCAATCGACATTGGGCGTCGAGACATCAACGTGCGTAGAGCTCCCAACATCCAGCCCAACAAACCTACCCAAAGCATATGCCGGGTGTGCGAAAACCCTGCGCCATACGGGATCTACCTCTTTCATGTGGGTGTTGAGAACACATTAAGTCTCTTGATTTCGTTGACGTTTCGTCTTGACGTCATAGGTCGGAGTAAGTACCACATAAGCACCAATTGGATGGGCATGTCATGTTGAGACGTACATCGAATCAACATCGATCACTTGCAACTGGCATGCACGTGCAGAGCACGCTGGTGTGTCGATTTCGGCACCGCCATCCGACTTTGAGGAGACCCTCATGGACGCAACTCGGATTCTGACGATCCTGGCTATGTGTAGCCTTGCCGCTTGCGGTGTCGAAGGAGCCTCGATCGACGGCGAGCCGCTTGGCCAAAGTGGCCGTGAGATCGTGGGTGGTTCGTCGTACGCCGGATTGCCGGCAGTGGGTGCGATTCTCGTAGATGGCCAGCCGTGGTGTACGGGTACGCTCATTGGCGTACGCAAGGTGCTTACCGCCGCGCACTGTCTGGAGGACGTCTCGGCGTCACAAATGGAATTTGCGTTGGGCACCAATGCTTCAAATCCCGACACCGTGCTCCCGGTTGCGAGCATCAAGGCGAACCCGTCGTACAACTCGTACAGCATCACCAACGATATCGGCTACCTCACGTTAGGCGCCGACGCAGCCGTGGCACCCTTGCCTGTGGTTGCCTCAATGACGAGTTCGTGGGTGGGTACGCCGCTGTTCTTCGTCGGCTACGGCGTCACCAATGGCTACAATCAATCCGGCGCAGGCAAGAAGCGTGCGGTTTGGATGAGCATTAGCAGCGTCAACAGCACCCAGTTTGAGTACAACGACACAGGCAAGAACACCTGCAATGGCGACTCGGGCGGCCCAGCGTTCTACAAGGATCCGGCCGGTAACTACCTGGTGGCGGGTGTCACTTCGTACGGCGATGCCAACTGCGCCCAATATGGCGTCGATACCCGCGTGGATGCGTTTTTGAGCTTCTTGGGAATCACGGGTGGCGTCGGCACAGGCACAGGATCGAGCGGTGGCACCGACACCGGTTCTGGCGCCAACACGAGCGACCCCTGCAAAGGCGAAACCTTCGCTGGACGTTGCGACGGCGCCAAGGTCATCTGGTGCGAGAGCAACACCGTACGCACCCAAGACTGCTCGGCGAGCGGCAAGACATGCATCTTCGACAGCGCCAACCAGTACTATGCCTGCGGTAAGGCTCCGAGCACACCCGTCGATCCGTGCAACGGCGAGTCTTTCACCGGCCGCTGCGAAAACGGCTCAGTGATCTGGTGTGAGAACCAGCAGGTCAAATCATTAACCTGCAGCCAAAGCGGCAAGAGCTGCCGCTACGATAGCAGCAAAGGCTACTACAACTGCTTGTAGTCCGCGTCTGCTAGGCATGGCGCAAGCACCGAAGGTCCTGCAAGGACTCACACATCCCACCTAGCGAGTGCGCCGCGACTCAGGTAATCTGCTGTCATGACGATTGCAGCAAAATCTGATCTCGCTCCCGCCAAGGCTCCCCGCAACACCTCGACCGCAAACAACGCGCGCCTCGCCGAAACTCGTGACGAAGCGCTAACGCTCGCACAAGAAAACCCTGCCGCCATACGATTCTTGAACCATTTGGCTGGCTGTGCCGTACCCTCTGGAGGCGGCACCCCCGACCTACGGTCACTCCCGCTTGAGGTTTACCAAGCAGTGCTAGGTGCTCAAGACCAAACAATGCGTGGCTTTTTTGATGCCTGGGCCACAAGCATCGCCGAGAACGCCCGCCGCGACCGCGCCCAAAGCCGCAAAGCCGAGCTCACCAAAACCGATGTGGCCCGCGTGGCCTTGAGCAATGACCTGTTCGCGACTGCCATCAAGGCCATCGCCAGCAAAGGGCCGGTGGGTAAGGACATCGCGCGCACCTATACCAAGGCCTCCGCCGCACCAAGCACCGAGAAGACCCCCGAGTTGCCACCCCACCACACCGAGAGCTCCCGCCCTAAGGTGGCGCCCACACCCCCCGACAGTTCGTCTGCAACGGGCGTGCAAGGCCGCGAAGCCTCTCACTCGCGCTAGGCGGGTTGTTGGGCGCGACGCCAGATGTGAGCCGAATTCACCGCCTCACACAACTGATGTCGTTAAGCTGGAGACCCCACAATGCAAGGCACCGCTCAGTCCATTCGCGCCGCGAGCATGTTTGAGCTCTATGTACGCACGGTTTGGCCGCTGCATCGGAGGTTCGTCAAACAACGACTGTCGAAACGCTGTGCCAAGTGCGCAGCCTCGGCAGCAATGATATCGCTGGATGTAAACGGCATCTGCGCGTTGTGCCAAAAGCCTACCTCCAACACCTCGGCGAGCCCGTCCCAGGTGGCCCAGGAAACCACCGCGGTCGCAGAAATCCTGCGGGCACACCAAGGCCAGGGGCAAGGCGCGTACGATGCGCTGGTGGCTTACAGCGGCGGCAAAGACAGCAGCTACCTAATTCGGCGCATCCAAACGGAGTTCTCGGGCCTGCGTCTGCTGGCCTTCACCATGGACAACGGCTTCATGAGCCCGGTGGCCAAGGAGAACATCGAAGAGCTTCTGCCCAAGCTCGGCGTGGACCACTTGTTCATCCGCCCTCGCCGAGAATTCTACGTCAGCCTGTTTCGCTACTGCCTGACCCATCTCAACAAAGAGGGTGGCTACGGCACCGTGGATTTCAGCGACGGCGAATTCATGTTGGACAGCGCCCGAGAGCTGGCGGCCGAGCGACGCATTCCCCTGATTTTATGCGGGTATTCCAGGTACCAGGTACAAAACGGCTTGCGGTTGCACGGCTTCGAATCGCCCCGAGAACGTGAGTTATGCGACCGAGTGGACACCGCAGGGCTGTCGCTTGCCGACATCTTCCCCGACGAGATCGATCGCAAGCGCTGGTGGCAAGCCTCCAGGCACCCCCCCGAGGCTGTGGCCCGGTTGCTGTTCCCGCTGTATGCCTGGAACTTGGAAGAAAGCGAAATCAAGAACCAGGTCACCGCCTGGGGGCTGTTGCGTAAAACGGCGCAGAGCCCCATCGTCACTAACCACCGCTTGATTCCGTTGTTGGGTGTGGTGGACGTCCACCAGTTGGGCTACAGCAGCTTCGAAATTGAGCTGTGCCGCATGGTGCGCGAAGGCAAGGCTGATAGGCGCGAATGGCAACGCGTCTTTGAGCTCTTGGAACACAGCGCCAAAACCGGGCTCTTCGTACGCACGCTGGTGCTCGACTCATTGGCCGAATTGGGGCTCACCCCCGCCGACGTGCGCGTGCCGTTTTAGTCCGGTTCGGCCTGTCACTTGACGCCACCGACGATCGCGGCTCTGTTTGGGCCGCAGATCTGCAAATGCCGCATCTCGCGGCGTGCGTGACCTTCTGCGAGGTGCCATGACACCCGTTGCAACGCTGCGCCGACTCGGGCCTCTGCTTGTAGCGCTCTTGTTGGCGGTGGCCGGCTACGCCCTGTACCACGCCACTCGGCAATACCATTACCATGAGGTGACAACCCAACTGATGGCCCTCCCCAAGGCCTCGGTGGTGCTTGCCATCTGCCTAACTTTACTAAGTTATTGGGTGCTAACCCTGTACGATCTCGGCGCACTTTGGTACCTGGGCAAACGCCTTGCCTACCCCAAAATCGCGCTGGCGTCATTTGTGGGCTACGTGTTCAGCTACAATATCGGCCTGTCGGTGCTGGGAGGTGGCGCGGTGCGCTACCGGCTGTATTCGGGCTGGGGGCTGTCCACCGCTGACATCGCACGCATCATTGGCTTTGCCGCCATCACCTTTTGGTCGGGCTGCTTGTTCTTGGCAGGCATCAGCATCCTGTGGGAACCGGTGCCGCTGCCAGCGTTATTGCACAGCCCCATCGCCTCGACGTTGCCGCTGGGAATTGCCGCACTGGGTGCCGTCAGCACCTATTTGACCTGGGCGTTGGTTTGGCACCGCCCATTCACGGTGCGCAGCCTAGAAATTGTGCCCCCCAAACGGCTGTTGGTGCTGGGCCAGTTGCTGTTGTCTTCGGTGGATTGCCTGGTGGCTGCTGGCGTCATGTATGCGCTTCTACCCCCAAGCGAAGTGCTGTCGTTCCCAGGGTTTGTGGGCATCTACCTCTTGGCCATGGTCATGGGCCTCGTAAGCCACGTGCCAGGTGGCTTGGGCGTGTTCGAAACCGTGATGCTGGCGTTCTTGACCCCCGCTTTGCCCGGGGCACAAGTGCTGAGCGCGCTGTTGGCCTACCGGGTCATCTACTACCTTATTCCGTTCTTGCTCGGGGCCACGGCGCTGGGTGTGCACGAGCTGGCCTTCCGCAGCCGCTGGCTAACCGCAACGCTCAAACTTTCCAGTCGTTGGATCCCTGAAGTGCTGCCGCGCGTGCTCGCCATTAGTACGTTCGTGGGTGGCATCATCCTGTTGATCTCCGGCGCCACTCCGACGCTCGGCGATCGCCTCGACTGGCTCGAAACATTGGTGCCCCTGCCGGTGGTGGAAATGTCCCACTTGGCCGGCAGCCTGGCGGGTTTGGGCCTGTTGGTGCTTGCGCGCGGCCTGCAGCGACGCCTCGATTCGGCCTACCTGCTCACGATGGTGTTGTTGCCTTTGAGCGTGGTGGTGTCGTTGCTTAAGGGCCTGGACTACGAAGAAGCGTTGGCGATGAGCGGCTTGTTTGTCGCATTGATCCCCTGCCACCGCTACTTCTACCGCAAAGGCTCGCTCCTTGCGGCGCCACTCAATTTGGATTGGCTGTTGGCCGCGGTCCTTGTGATCGCGGGCTCGGTGTGGATCGGCATCTTTTCGTACAAGCACGTCGAGTATTCACACGACCTGTGGTGGCAGTTCGCACTCACAGGCGACGCCCCACGCTTTTTGCGAGCCACGGTGGCCGTGATAGCCGTGGGCATGGTGCTCGCGATGCGGCAGTTGCTGCGCCCCGCGCGCATGCGCAACGTCACACCAACGCCTGAGCTACTCGATCGCGCCCAAGCCGTTGTCACCACCGATCGCGAGTCGCAAAGCTATTTAGGGTTGTTGGGGGACAAACAGCTGCTGTTCTCCGACTCCGGGCGCGCCTTCATTATGTATGCGGTCGAGGGACGCAGCTTTGTAGCCATGGGCGATCCGGTGGGTGCGCCGGAAGAGCACGCCGAGCTGTGTTGGCGTTTCCGAGAACTCGCCGATCGCTATGGCGGCTGGGCGGTGTTCTACCAAGTGTCGGCACGACAGCTGCCGCTGTATCTCGACTTGGGCCTAACGCTGTTGAAGCTGGGTGAAGAAGCACTGGTGCCGCTCACTGAGTTCAGCATCGAAGGCAAAGAGCGCTACGATTTGCGGCGTGCTTTGCGCAAAATGGAGCAGGAGAACGTGCGTTTTGAGTTACTCGACGCCAGCGCCGTGCCGCCGCTGTTAGACGAGCTGGAAGCACTCTCGCAGGCGTGGCTGGCCGACAAACACACTCGTGAAAAGGGCTTTTCGTTAGGCTTTTTCAAGCGCGATTACCTCACGCGACTGCCGCTGGCAGTGGCCCGCACACCCGACAAGCTTTTGGCCTTTGCCAACATCTGGCCCGGCGGCAACCACGAAGAGCTCTCGGTGGACCTGATGCGCCATCGTCCTGAGGCCCCGCACGGGATGATGGATTTCTTGTTCGTGAACTTGATGTTGTGGGGGCGCACACACGGCTATCAACGTTTTAGCTTGGGCATGGCGCCGTTTTCCGGCATCGACGCCCGCGACGCCGCACCCCTATGGAATCGCATTGGCGCAACCGTGTTCCGCCACGGGGAATACTTCTACAACTTCCGTGGGTTACGCCAATACAAAGAGAAGTTTCAGCCCACCTGGCAACCCCGCTACCTGGCCTCGCCCGGGTTGTTGGCATTGCCAGTGGTGATGACTAACGTTGCGGCGCTGGTATCACGCGGCTTGAAGGGCATGGTGGGTAAATGACGCTGCTATGCACCCTGCTTTTGGCAAGCACGTTGACGTCTGCCCCATGCGATACGTCGTTGCGCTGGCGGCGCATGGGTGAGGTTAAAGTTTGCCTGCCACAGTCGCCCGCCAACGCGGTGGTTTTCTTGCTCGCCGGAGACGATGGCTGGACGCCGATGATGCAACAAATCGCCAACGTCCTGGTGGGTGAAGGGGCGTTGGTGGCGGGCATCGAAACCCGGCCGTTCTTGCGCCGCCTCGATGTCGCCCAAGAGCGCTGTGCCTACCCGGCCGCTGATTTCGAATCTTTGAGTCAATACCTGCAGTTGCAGCACCATCTGCCGCAGTACCAAGAACCCTTGTTGGTCGGCTATTCGTCGGGCGCAGCCCTCGCCTATGCCACAGCCGAACAGGCCCCGGCGCATATCTTCAAGGGCGTGATTAGCCTGGGTTTTTATGCAGAGCTCAAAACTGGTAAACCCTGGTGCTATGAGCACGGGCTATTGAAGCTCGATAAAACGGCCAAGCGCGCCCGCCTTGTTCCCGACCTGATAGGTAAGTTCCCCTGGCGAGTGATCCAAGGCGGCGCCGACACCCTGTGTGACCCCACCAAGGCCGAAGCCTTTGTCGCCCAAGTGCCACAAGCACGCTTCGTGCGCGTTCCCGGTGAAACCCATTCACTGACCGCAGCCTACCTGCCGCCGTTGCTTGTTGCCGTGCACGAGCTGTTGGGCGCTGCCCCCATCCACCCGCCTCCCAGTGACCCGAGTGTTGGCGACTTGCCGCTGGTGGAAGTACCTGCCGTTGGCACTGAGTATGCCGACACCTTAGCCATCATTCTCTCGGGAGATGGCGGCTGGGCTAGCATCGACAAAGAAGTGGCGGCCGAGCTTGCACGCCGTGGCATAGCTACGGTGGGCATCAGCTCACTCAAGTATTTTTGGCAAGCGCGCACGCCGGAGAGCACCGCACAGGATATCGCGCGGGTGGCGGCGCACTATGGCGCGCTTTGGCATCGCTCCAAATTGTTGTTGTTGGGTTACTCGTTTGGGGCCGACGTGATGCCGTTTGTGTTCAACCGCCTGCCCGAGGCGCTGCAACAACAAGTCACGCTGGTGGCGCTCTTGGCTCCCACCGCCACCGCCGAGTTTGAGTTCCACGTGAGCGATTGGCTAGGCGGCGACTCCAAAAGCGCGCGCCCCACCGCGCCCGAGCTCGCTAAGCTGCAAGCCGTACGCGTGTTGTGTCTACAAGGCGAGGCCGAGCAAGCTCTCAATTGTAGCGGTGCCCCCCAGGGCAAGAACGTCACCCTACCAGGCGGCCACCATTTTGATGGCAACTACGCGGCGCTGACGCGCTTGGTGTTGAACGAGCTCAGTCAGGCGGCAACGCCCCACAACTCCAGGATGCAGCCCTGATCCTCGGGGATATAGCCGCCAGTCGATTGTATGTTACGGTGCGCACCATGTTTCGCCTGTCACGACGAAGCTGGACCTTGCTTGGGCTCGGGCTGTCGGCGCTCCTGCTCACCTGGGCATTTTGGAACGTTGATCTGCATGAGATCGGCGCGGTGATGCTGAGCGCCGACCCACTGCTGCTCTTGGCTGTGGTGGTGCTCTGCATTCTTAGCTTGGTGGTGCGTGGTTGGCGCTGGCAGCAATTGGTCTGTGCCGCTGAAGCTGTGCCGGCGAAGACCGTCATTTTGGCGACGCTCGTAGGGCATTTGGCCAACAACCTGTTACCGGCACGCAGCGGCGAAGTGGTGCGTCTGATTGTGTTGGGACGCAAAGCCCAGCTCTCGAAAACCACGCTGTTGGGTACGTTGGTGTTGGACCACGCGATCGAGGGCGCAGGGCTTGTGCTCATCATGGCGGCATTGCCGTCACTGTTTGCCACGCCCGGATGGTTGCTCACAGTCACGGTGTCGCTTGCGAGCGTGACGTTAGGGTTCTTGGTGTTAGGCACAGCGGTGTTGGTGTTGGCGTCCACAGGCGGCGCCCAACGATTGCCGATCCCAGCTCACTGGGCCGCGCGCCTCGATCACGGCGTGCGCAAGTTCGGCGTGGGTTTCGCAGCACTGCGAAAACCGCACCGGCTGCTTGCAAGCTTTGCGATTGGGATGCTGTCGTGGCTCATCCAGGGAGGCATGGTGGCGCTGTGTCTGCGCGCTACGCACCTGCCGTTAGACTTCGAGCATGCGTTGTTCGTGCTGGCTGCGATCAACGTCGCGGTGTTGATCCCGGGCGCCCCGAGCGGCGTCGGGCCTTTTGAAGTGGCGGCGGTGATGGCGTTGGGGGCGTTTGGCGTAGCCAAGGCCCCGGGCCTATCGTTCGGCCTGCTCTACCACTTCATTCAGATTCTGCCGACGTTGGCCGTTGGATTTGCAGCCATACCAGCTCTGGGGCTGACGCTTAAAGACCTCGCGCCAGGGGCTGCTGCGCCCACAGATCTGTCTAGCGGCCGTTCTGGCGATTAAACTCGTCGAGCGCGGCCGCGGTGTAGTTGATGCCGCTTTGCAGGCACGGGCGACCATTCGAGCCACGCGAGGGGTGATTGGCCACCGGGCGGGTGTCCTTGCCCGCGTTGTCTCGGTTGAGCCACTCGTGCTCGCGGTAGACGCCCACAGAGGTTGTACCGTCGCGGCTGACATTCATCGTAGTGATCATGGTTGGCTCCACAAGTTGTTGGTTCTGGTGCGTACATGAAAGCTATCGGCACAAGCGCGACCGAGTTGCGCACTGGATTCAAAAAGAAGCCTGCCAACATGCCAAATGGCTAGGCGACTTCGCCGCTTGTCGCTCTGCCCCCAGGCGGGTACATTCTGAGCGTTGTTGTAGGAGGCGAGAATATGCGTTCAGGGCAAGGTTTGGCTTTTGTCATCCCATTTCTTGGTAGCCTCGCGGCTTGCAGTAACGGCGAAATTGTCGGCTGCAAGAATGACAGCGGTTGTCCCGCGGGCCACGTTTGTTTGTCCGGAAGTTGCGAGAAGCTCTGTGAGCTTTCAAGCGACTGTCCGCGCGGCTACAACTGCAATGACGGCGTGTGTAGCACCGGCGCTTCCTCCGCCTCCCTGCGCATCGATGCGCTCTCCGGAAACGGCAGCGCCAACTGCCCAGACACCGCGAGCGGCAGCTGTTTTGCCGATGCCCTGCTCGTGACGGGGGTGGGTTTAGCCGAGGCGAGCTTTACGCTCGCCGGCCTCGAAGGCGCCGACGACTACGCGCTCGCGCTGCAGACCACCGCCACCGACACCAGGGCCACGCTGGCGTTGCCAACCGACCTGCTTCCGGGACGCTACCTGCTCACGGCGGTGAACGGCGCCGCCCAAGCGCAAGTGGACGTGCAGATTTTGCGCGGTGAACCCGGCCCTGACATGACTGGCGACGAATTGGTCACCGTGATCAACAATGAGGCCACCCTCAGTTTTGAAATAGGCCTGATGCCAGCCGCTAACTCTCTAATTACACTACTAAATTCAGGCACCACCAAGTTGGTCCCGGGAATCTTGCCACCCGGCAGCGGCGGCACCAACTACACCGGCAACGATATCGTCGACCTGGTGAACGGCAACGCCACGACCCCCATCAACGCCGACAAGTTGGGTACCGGTGACACACTTATGGCCCGCATCAATCAAGCCACCACTACGTTGCTGGCCCAAAATCGCCTGCCCGTCGGCAACGACGTGATTGCGCGCATCAATCAAGCAGATGGCTCTGTCAAGCTCTCTAGCACGGTGCTACCCCCGGGCGGCACCAGCGACGGCAACAGCGTGGTCGGCCTCATCAATGCGGCCGGCACCACTAGCAAAATCGACAGCGCCCGGCTGAACGTGGGCACCACCAGTGGCACGGTGGCGGCCGGCGACCACACCCACAGCGGCAGCGGGGGCGCAGCCTCGTACTACCTGCAACGTGCGGCGGGTACTGCCGGCGCCGCGGCCGCAGTGGATGACACGCAATTTACCGCGCTGTGCGGTGACAACGACGGCTGCACCATCATGTTGGGCTACCGCTACTATAACGATCCCGGTTGGGGCGTCTCCCCGGCGACCTTGTGGGGTCCACCTTGCCACGTGCAATTGAACGCCAACCGCAACTGGGCCGTATCGCCCTGGTGTCTACAACGCTACGAGACCAACAGCGGCAGTGCCGTCAACGATACCAACACTCATCCGTCGCAACCCTATGGCTCCTACGGCTGGGGTACCGACAACAACGTGAGCGACTGTGGTGCCTGGTGCTCGGTGCTCACCTATTACGCCAATGGCATTGATGCGTGCGTCTTGGCCGATGGCCCCAACAGCACCGATAACCAGGCGGGCTTCTACTTTTGGATGACCAGCACCGCCAACACCGCTTTCGCCGATGCCAACCGTACTTGCGATCTGTTAATTCAAGATTAATTCCTAGCACTCTCACCTGTGGGTATTGTATACCCACCCCCTCGGGAATTTTTGGTGGGTGGCGCGAGTTACTGGCTCGAGCCTGACAAACCGAATAGGATGCCGCGCCATGTTTGCACGCCTACTCTCCCTTGCTGTGTTTTTGCCCATGTTGGGCTGTGCCGCCAACGCCACCGCCCCCAAGGCTGCGGCCGGAACCTCAACGCCCGAAGCCAACCAAGCCGATGAAATCCTAGGCACGGTGGCGGGGGTGTCCGTGCGTCGCGCCGACTTGGCTGCTGAGCGCCTGGCCGAAATGAAAACCGCCGAAAACGAGGCGTTGCAGCGGCAATGGACCTCGATCTTTTTGGCGGTGGACGACGTGATCAACGACGTCTTGTTGAAAAAAGAGGCCGAGAAGCGCGGCATCAGCGTCGAGAGCCTGTACGAGCAGGAAGTGGTCAGCAAGACCAGCGAACCATCCAACGACGAAGTGGAAAAGATCTACGAGGCCAATCGCGACCAGATCCCAGTGCCACTCACCGAGGCCGCCCCCTACATCAAGCGGCAACTGGCGATGCAGCGCGCCACCGAAACGTTGCGCGCCTACGTGGACACGCTCAAAGCCACCTCCGACGTGCGCTACAACATCCCCACGCCAGTCCTGCCCCGCTTCAAGGTAGAACCGGGCGACAACCCCAGCGTGGGCCCTGCCGACGCACGCGTGACCATCGTTGAATTCTCAGACTTTGAGTGCCCCTACTGCAGCCGCGCCGCCAAAACTCTGGAAAAACTGAAGACGCTGTACCCGCAGGATGTGCGCTTGGTGTTCCGCGACTTCCCGCTGTCGCAGCACACCAAGGCCCGCAAGGCCGCGTTGGCCGCCTTCTGCGCCCACGAACAAAACAAGTTCTGGTCGTTCCACGACGAGCTGTTCGCCAATGCTCCGGCCTTGGGAGACGAAGAGCTCACCAAGTATGCCGCCGGTGCTGGCTTGGATGCCGCCGCGATGACGGCCTGCCTCGCTTCCGATCGCCCGGAAGCTGCCGTGGCCGCCGATGAAAAAGCTGGCCGAGAGCTAGCGCTAGACGGAACGCCAGGTATTTTCGTGAATGGAATGAAGCTCTTGGGCGTGCTGCCACTGCCCCTGATGCAAGCGATCATCGACAAGGAATTGGGTCGGTAGTTCCCCTCGGGGGGGAATAAGGCAGGATGTTGCAAAATGTTTGATGCCGTCAAAGTGTTCAGTGCCACGAAGCAGAAGGACCGTGACGATCTAGGTGAATCCGTGACCCGGTGGCTCCAAGAGCACCAGGGGAAAGTTGACATTGTTGATAAGGTGGTCAAGCAGAGCTCAGACAACGAGTATCACTGCTTGTCTATTACCTTGTTCTACCGCCACAGGAGGTAAGCCACGGCGCGCCCCACCCCCAAACCCCCCTCGGCCGCGACACCCCGACGACCGCGCGACTCTGCTGTCGAAGCCACCCATTTGGTGCTGCCCACCGACACCAATCCGCATGGCACCGCCTTTGGCGGCCGCATCATGGAATGGATGGACATCGCCGCCGGTATTGTCGCCCATCGTCACAGCGGCCTCCCCGTTGTGACGGTCGCTGTGGATGAGCTGCATTTCAAGCGCCCCATTCATTTGGGCGACGTGGTGATGGTGCACGCGATGGTCAACCATGCGGGCGCCACAAGCCTTGAAGTGGGGGTGCGCGTCGAGCGCGAGGACGCCCACACCCATGCGCGCGAGCATTGCTTGTCGGCCTACTTCATTTTTGTCGCGGTGAACGCCGACGCCCGCCCCGAAGCGGTGCCACCGTTGTTGGTGGTGAGCACCGACGAGAAGCGTCGTTTTGCGGCCGCCGTGAAGCGCCGCGCTCATCGGCAACGGCTACTCAAGGCTGAGGCGAAAGCAAACCGGTCTTCCGGGCCGCGGCGACGCGCGCGGAAATAAGCCGCTCCAACGTCGCCGGCACGCTCTGTGCCAACATCAGCACCTCGGCAATATCGGTGGCCACGCCATGGCTCGGGCCGGCATCCAGGTAAAGCCCGAACACCAACTTGCCGCGGAAATGCACTGGCAAGAATGCGATGGTACCAGGTTGGCCGTCGCCCAAGGTCTGCAAGAATGTTTGATGCTGTGGTTGCGGGGTGAGCGGCCCCAAGTAGTAGGCACCCGTACGAGACACGAGCGAAAACACCGAGCCCGAGGCGCTGGTGAACGACAGGTTGCGTAAGCGCGCCGGGTCGACTCCCTCGCCAGCCGCCAGCCAGCCGCTCCACTCGCCATCCCGATGCAACAGCAGCGCCGCCCGACTCCCGCGGGACAAGGCGAAGCGCAACACCACTGAACCGACGCCATCCCGGTCATCGGCCTCACCCAACGCCGCGCGGGCAGCGGTGAGCGAGCCTATCGGAAACGTCGGCTCAGGCTCCAAAACCGGCGCCGGGGCGGGCGCAATTTCTAACGCGGAGGAGGCCTCGCCTGCGACCACCACGGTGGCGATATCCTGAGACAATTCAGGGAGATCGTCCCATGGGACTTCATCGGCATGGGTGACCAGATCGGTGGGGGGGGGCGGTGGTTTTTGCAACGCCTTGTGCGGGAACAAGAAGCGAGGCCGAAGCGGAATACCATAGTGCCGACGCAGCAAGCGCACCAGCGGCACCTCGGCCACGAAGTAACACTGCACCGGGTAGCCGGCCAGGCGCGCCACCTCGCCCAACGCCAAATGATCCCACGGCTCGCAGGAGCCCACGCGCAGCACGCGCCCGGCGATGGCAATTGGCAAGACGCGGGTGCGGTCGACCACATCGGAGGACAACAACCCCAAGACCTTGGCTGACACCTGGGTCAAATGCCTAGGCGATGCCTCAGGAACACCACACAACTCGGCGCCGAGCCGGGTGAGCATGCGACCGGAGACCAACCCCAGCTCCCAAAGGTTGGTGGCCAAGTGCCCGCCGATGACCACCTGCTGACGGATCGCGTCTTCCAGCCCCTTGTGGGTAAGCAGCCCGCGCTCGACCAGGATTTTACCCAAGTCGCTTTCAAATCGGTCGCGGAGCAAACGTCGCTCAGCCACCGCGCTGCGAGCTGTTGGAATCATTGCGTAGGTTACGCCTTGCTCCGCTGTTGGAGGGTAAGCTCGGTGAACTTAGCGGCATCGTCGTAGGAGCGCTCGACATCGGCCACGATGAAGCGCTCAATCACGCCACCCACACCAAACACCTTCACTTTGATTTCGCCTTCGACAACGCGTTTGACGCCGCCTGGTACAGCCTCGAAGCTAAAGTTGCCGCGACTGTCGACTTTGTCAGTGAACACCGACGATACGGTGTGCCAGATGCCGCGATAGCTGCCACGCGTGTAAACCACGTGCTCGGTGTACTCGATGCGCGACACCCCCAGCACCTTGGCCACCGCTGGCGGAATCTCGCGATCGGGCCCTACTTTCACCGCACGCTCAATGCGACCAGCCTTCTCGTCCAACTTCACGAGCGCACGCGACAACTTCACCGCCTTGCACATCGCGATGTTGAACGCCTCATCGAAGTAGAGGGTTTCGTAGGCGTTGAGGTCGATGCCCTTAAAGATGTGTTCAGCGCGGAATCTCATGGGAATGGTTACAACCCTAGACCTTCGCGGAAGTCAACGCTTGCAACCTTGGCGGTGGGGAAGCGCTCCTTCAGCGGCCCCAATAGCTCGCTCGCCGTGCCCACCATCACCACCGTGCGGTGCGCCTGACCTAAGTGCGCGGCCAACACCTGGTTCACCTGCCCGACACTCTGTGCGCTCACGAGAGCAGGCACCTCAAACACGGCCTCCGGCGGACGACCCAACAGCTCGTAACGCAGCGCACCCATGAGCAAATCGGTGGCCGTGGCAATCTCTAGCGGGTACCGATTGAGAACGTAACTACGGGCAAAATCTATAGTTTCTGGTCCAAGGCCACGTTCACCAAGGCCTTGGAGCAGCTCCAGTTCGAGCGCTAAGCAGGCCACCGCATCGTGGCTTGCGGGGGCGGTGCGCAACACCATGGGCGCGGGCAAGCGGCTTAGGCGATCGAAGCCAGCGTGAGCGGTGTACGACCAGCCTCGCACATCCCGCACCTCGTGGGTAAGCGGCGAGGTAAAGGTGCCACCGAAGGCCATGCTGCCCAGCCACAAGGCCATCACATCTGGGTGGTGCCCCGGCAAGCCGTGCAACCCCACACGCAACTGCACCTGGGTGCGCTCCGGTTTGTCCACCACCAGAATTTCCAAAGGCGCCGATTCGGGACGGGTGGGCACGAGCTTCGGAATGGCGGCCTCGGTGGGCAACGGCGCCAACAATTCGCGGGTGAGGGCCGTGGCCTCGTCGGGGGTGATGTCACCGGCCAACGCCAGCACCAGCCCCGATTTCACAAACCGGCTCTGGTGAGCCTGTTTGAGCGCGTCACGAGTGAGCCGGGCGAGCTCAGGTACCTCGCCCTGCGGTGAGCGGGCGAGCAACGTGTTGCGGTACAGAGCCTTGCGCAAAAACAATTCGGCCACCGTGTCATCGTCATCCCGGTCGCCTTTGAGCCCCTCGATCATTTCCTCCAGCAATCCCTCGATTTCATCGGGGGCCAAGGCTGGCGTGGCCATCGCTTCGGACAACAGCGCTAAGGTTTGCGGCAAGTGTCGCTTCAGGCTGATACCGCGATACAACGCAATCTCCATCGAGGCGGCCGACGACAGATGCGAGCCCAACTCCTCCAACGCGGCGTTAAACACGTAGCGGTCGCGCGCCTCGGTACCACGCAAGGTCAGCTCCATCAGCGTACGGGTAAGCCCCGATTGGCCCACAGGGTCGGCCAACGTGCCTGGACACAGCGTGACCACAAAGCGCACGATCGGCAAGCTGTGGTCCTCAATCACGAGCAACGTGGCCCCATCGACCTGACGACGCGCAATGGCGAGCGGATGCGGTGTGCTCACGTTACTCTCCCGCCTTCAGGGTGATACCCACGGTGCGATTCTCCACCCGGAACACCTCGCGACAGACGCGCGCCAAATCCTCAGCAGTTTTGCCCTCATAGCGACCGAGTGCGGTAAACATCAGGCTGTAATCGCCGTAGTTGGCTTCGTAATGTCCAAGCGGCTCGGCGCAGCCTTCGGCGTCTTTGAGGCCATCGTACAGCGAAAGCTCCAAGCCGTTGGCAGCCTTTTGACGCTCACTCTGGGTCAAGCCCTGCGCGAGCTTGTTCAGCTCATCTTGCACCGCGGCCACAATCGCCTCGGGGTCGGCCTCCTCACGGCCACTCACCACCACTTCGTAAAGGCCGGGGTCGGCAAACGGCACCAGCACCGCAGAGACGTCACTCGCGAGCCCTTCGTCGGTGACCAAGCGTCGATACAAACGCGCGTTGTCGCCAACAGCCAACACCTCGGAGACAATTTCCAACGCGGCAAAATCAGGCGAGAGCTGTGGTGGCGCATGAAAGGCCAAGACCACAATCGGGGTCAGCACCTGGTCACGGCGAGTAAACTGGCGCGAGGCGATTTGGCGAGGCTCCACTGGATAGGCGCGCACAGGCAGCGTCTGCGCCTCAAGCTTGCCGTAGCCCTGGGCCAAAAGGGTGAGCGTCTCCACCACGTCGATGGCACCAGCGGCCACCACCACGGCGTTGTTGGGGGCATAGAACGTTTTGTAAAAGGCCTCCACCCGCTCGCGCTGCATCGCTTCCAGGTGCGCAGCACTGCCGATGGTGGGTGAGCGATACGGGTGCACGGTGTAGGCGGTGCGATAGACGGCCTCGGAAAGGGCACCCGAGGGCGAGTTGTCCACGCTCATACGCCGCTCGTTCTTCACAACTTCGAGCTCGCTGGCGAAGGTCTTGGCATCGAGCTGCAGCCCGATCATGCGATCGGCCTCGAAGTCAATGAGCGTCTGGAGGTTATCGCGCGTGGCGGCGAGCGTCTGCGTGTAGAAGGTCCAATCCACCCAGGTGGCGGCGTTGGTTTGTGCGCCGCGCCGCTCCATCTCGCGGTCTAACTCGCCTAGCGGATGTTTGGCGGTGCCCTTGAACATCAGGTGTTCGAGGAAATGCGCCATGCCGGTGGCGTTGGGGTCTTCGTCGCGGCTGCCCACTTTGAACCAGGTCTGGTAGGCCAAGACGCTGGCGCGGTGATCAGGCATCAGCACCAAGCGCAAGCCGTTGGGCAAACGAAAACGCGACGCCCCCAAACTGGGATTATATTGAAACGAATGCTCGAACTGGATGGCGACGTGGCTATCGCGCGATGCGCTCGCCGCAGCCTCGGTTAGCGCGTGAGCGCTCAGCAATGAACTCAAAGGTGTCGACTCCTGGTGACGGCCACGGCCGTAAAGCTTAGATGAGACACGAAAAAAGTCCGCCACATTTTTTGACGTGGGCGTCAGATGTCCTACAATGTACTTCAAGAACGCACAATAACCCACTGGAAATGCTTAGGAAAGCGGCCAGTGACAGGGGGCTGTGCTGGCCTGACGAATCCTCGGTTTTCACCCCTAAAGGTGACGGTCGAGATCAGATGATGTGTCTCATAGTGCCCTCCTGCAATGGTGTGGGAGAGCCAATCGTCTCGGGGAGCCCCCTCCGACTTTTCGAGACGGTCTTGGCCACGGCGAGCGCGCACTCGCCGTGGCTATTTTCTTAAATGGCGCCCGCCGCATCGCTACGACAGAATCTCTTGCAGTTTGGCCGACAGCGCCGCCACATCGAAAGGCTTCTGCAAAAAGCCAGAGCAGCCGTGTGCCAGAAGCCCTTCGGCTTGTCCTTCAACGCTGTAGCCGCTGGCCAGCAACACTTTAAGGCCCGGTACAAGTTTGCCGGCTCTCACTACCTTTGACCCCCGCGTTCTCACGAGCATTGACCCCG
>ERZ795055.1695-NODE-1695-length-17515-cov-4.387056_pt1 | contig 17515 bp, 11 predicted proteins | sample MGYA00375139_ERZ795055 | MGnify/ENA primary metagenome ERZ795055 (study PRJEB30184, sample SAMN05720283) | anaerobic digester metagenome | isolation source: active sludge of municipal wastewater-treating anaerobic digesters | place: USA | collected 2015-01-23 ... | reverse complement strand
GGGGATCGCAAAGGGATACGGTATGGAAAAAAGCCTGAACGTCATGATCGCGGCGAGCGAAGTCGCGCCCTTTGCCAAGACGGGCGGGCTTGCCGATGTCGCCGGTGCGCTTCCGGCCGAGCTCGAGGATCTCGGGCACCGCGTGTGCGTTGTCATGCCGTATTACCGCGTGGTCAACAAGGGGAGCTTCGCCATAACCGATACCGGCATGAAGGTGTCGGTGCAGGTGTCCGACCGCACGGTCGACGCCGGCGTGTTCTCGACGAAGATCGGCAGGGACGTTACCGTGTATCTCCTGCGTAACGACGCCTATTATGACCGCGAGGAGCTCTACCGGACCAAGGAAGGCGATTATCTCGACAACGCCGAGCGGTTCATCTTCTTCTCCAAAGCGGTCATCGCGCTCGCGCAGGCCGTCGGCTTCAAGCCGGATATCATCAATTGCAACGACTGGCAGACCGGCCTGATCCCGATATACCTGAAGTGGGCGGAGCGGGAGAACCCGTTCTTCTCGGGGACGCGGACGGTTTATACGATACACAACCTGGCCTACCAGGGGCTTTTCTGGCATCTCGACATGCACCTGACGAACCTGCCGTGGGATGTCTTCACCCCGGAGGGGATCGAGTTTTACGGCAAGATGAATCTTATGAAAGCGGGCATCGTCGGCGCCGACGTCGTGACGACCGTGAGCAAGAAATACTGCCACGAGATACAGACCGAGGAATACGGCTGCGGGCTCGAGGGCGTACTGCTCAGCCGCAAGCACGACGTGTACGGGATACTGAACGGCGTCGACTACGATGACTGGAGCCCGGAGAAGGACCGTAACATCGCGAAGAATTTCGGCGTCGACACGATCGCCGGCAAGACGCTCTGCCGGGCCGACCTTCTCGCGCAGTACAAGCTCCCGCTCGAGGATGAGGTGCCGGTGATCGGCGTCATATCGCGTCTCGCCGACCAGAAAGGCTTCGACCTGATCGCGGAGGCGTTCGACGAGATCATCGCAATGGGGTACGCGTTCGTCCTGCTCGGGACCGGCGAGGAAAAGTACCACGTGCTTTTCGACAACATGGCGCGGAAGTACCCGCGGCGGGTCGGCGTCGTCCTCGGTTTCAACAACGCCCTGGCGCACAAGATCGAGGCGGGGTGCGACCTTTTCCTGATGCCGTCGCGGTTCGAGCCGTGCGGCCTCAACCAGATCTACAGCTTGAAGTACGGGACCGTGCCGGTGGTGCGCGCGACGGGCGGGCTCGACGACACGATCAAAAACTTCAACCCCGCCACCGGCGAGGGGACCGGCTTCAAATTCGCGAAATACTCGCCGGTCGCGATGCTCGAGAAGCTCGAGGAAGCGATCGATACCTATAAGAACAAACCGGCGTGGCGGCAGGTCATGCGGAACGGGATGGCCTGCGACTTTTCGTGGCGCGCGTCGGCGACGGAGTACGATCGGATATACCGGATAGCCCTGAAAAAATAGTGTTTGCACGTACATTCGAAAGGAGACTGCGATGCCAGAACTGAGAAAAGACCCGGTGTTGGGAAGATGGGTGATCGTTTCCACCGAGCGCGGCAAGCGGCCGAGCGATTTCAATATCGAGCCCGAGGCGACCGAGAAGAAAGGGTGCCCGTTCTGCGAGGGGAGCGAGGACAAGACGCCCCCCGAGATCTTCGCGTTCCGCGACCCGAACTCCAAGCCGAACACCCCCAACTGGGAGGTCCGCGTCGTCTCCAACAAGTTCCCGGTGCTCCGGGTCGAGGGCGACCTCGAAAAGCAGGGCGTTGGGATGTACGACCGTATGAACGGCATCGGCGCCCACGAGGTGATCATCGAGACGCCCGACCATTTCAAGAAGATGGAGATGCTCCCGATCGACTCGCTGGTCAAGGTCCTCGAGACCTACAAGATACGGTCGCTCGACTTGATGAACGACGCGCGCTTCCGGTATATCCTTATCTTCAAGAACGAGGGGATCGCGGCGGGGGCGACGCTCTCGCACTCGCATTCTCAGCTGATCGCGACGCCGGTGACGCCAAAGCGCGTCAAGGAGGAGCTCGACGGGGCCAAGGAATACTTCCAGTACAAGGACCGCTGCGTGTTCTGCGACATGATCCGCGAGGAGATGCAGCACAAGATCCGCGTCGTCTACGAGAACAAGGACTTTATCGCCTATTGCCCGTTCGCGTCGCGGTTCCCGTTCGAGCTGTCGATCCTGCCGAAGCGGCATTATCCCGACTACCATAACATACAGCCGAACGAGCTGGTGTCGCTCGCCGACATGCTCAAGGTGACGCTGACCAAGCTCTCCAAGGCGCTCAACAAGCCGCAGTATAACTTCATCGTCCACACGGCGCCGGTGCGCCGGCCGCGTTCGGGCTACTGGACGACGATCGACTACGATTTCCACTGGCATATCGAGCTGATGCCGCGCCTGACGAAGGTGGCGGGCTTCGAATGGGGGACGGGGTTCTACATCAACCCGACGGTTCCCGAAGAGGCTGCGAAATTCCTGCAGGAGACCAAGATTTGAGAGACATATACGTCGCGTTCGTCTGGCACATGCACCAGCCTGTCTACAAGGACAGCCTGACCAATAAATACCTGATGCCCTGGGTCCGCCTCCACGCCACGAAGGGGTACTACGACATGGCGCGCGTGCTGGCCGGCTTTCCCAAGATACGGCAGACCTTCAACCTCGTGCCGTCGCTCCTCATGCAGATAGAGGACTATATCGAAGGGCGCGCCGACGACGAGTTCCTTAACAAGTCGAGAAAGCCCGCCGCCGACCTCAACGACGAGGACAAGGATTTTCTCCTCTCCAACTTCTTCATGGCGAACTGGGACACCATGATCAAGCCCTATCCGCGCTACTGGCAGCTTCTCGCCAAGCGCGGCTTCCGCGTCGAAGACCGCGATTTTCCCGCGGTGATCAGGTCGTTCAGCGAGCAGGAGATGCGCGACCTCCAGGTGTTCTTCAACCTGGTCTGGTTCGGCTACATGGCGCGCGAGGATTTTCCCGTCATACAGGAGATGGTACGCAAAGGCGGCAATTTCACCGAGGACGACAAGAAGCTCGTCCTGAAGACGCAGATCGACGTCATGAAGGCGCTCATACCGCTCTATAAGAAAATGCAGGACGACGGCCAGATCGAGGTGACGGCCAGCCCGTTCTATCACCCCATCCTTCCGCTGCTGGTCGACACCGATATCGCGAAGCGCGCGATGCCGTACGCGCCGCTGCCCGAGCGTTTCACCGCGCCCGACGACGCCGCCGCCCAGATCGCGAAGAGCGTGGAGTTTTACCAGCGGCATTTCGGCAGGAAGCCGCGCGGTATGTGGCCGAGCGAAGGCTCGGTCTGCCCCGAGCTGGTGCCGATCTTCGCCGACGCGGGGATCAAATGGGTCGCGACCGACGAAGAGATACTGATGAATTCGATCAACGTCGCCGACAAGGGCGACGCGCTCTACCGGCCGTATAAAGCGAAGTACAAAGGCAAGTCGGTCAATATCATATTCCGCGACAAGGGGCTGTCCGACCTGATCGGCTTCGTCTATTCGAAGAATTCGCCGGAAAGCTCGGCTGGCGACATGGTGCACAACATACGGCTCATCGGCGAGTACGTCTCGCACCGCGATGCCGCCAACCCCCATCTGGTCAGCATTATCCTCGACGGCGAGAACCCCTGGGAATATTACCCGGACGGGGGCAGGAAGTTCCTGTCGACGCTCTACGAGACGATATCCAACAGCGAAAAGATCCATTGCGTCACGGTCTCGGAGTTCCTCGAGGACAACCCGCCGGCGGAAACGATCAACACCCTCTGGAGCGGTTCCTGGATCTGCCACAACTATGACATCTGGATCGGCTCGACCGAGGAGAACACGGCGTGGAACTACGTCAAGAAGACGCGCGAATTCCTCGCCGACTACATGAACAGGGTGCCGGAGGCGAACCACAAGCGGGAAAAGCTGGCGAAGGCGTGGGAAGAGCTCTACATGGCCGAAGGCAGCGACTGGTTCTGGTGGTACGGCGACGATTTCTCCACGGACAACGACGAGATGTTCGACGAGCTTTTCCGTCTGCACCTGAGCAACGTCTATACGGTCCTCGACGTTCCGCCCCCGGAATATCTCAAGTCGCCTGTCATGACCGGCGACCGGGTGACGATCAAGGTGGAGCCGGTCGGGTTCATCAACCCGGTGATCGACGGACTGAATACCCATTTTTACGAGTGGCAGGAGGCGGGCTGTTTTGACGTGAAGAAGCCGGGCGGCACGATGTATAAAGCGGAGAACTATATCTCGGGTATCTATTACGGGTTCAACCTCAAGAACCTCTTCTTCCGGCTCGATCCGTTCAGCGCGGATGACCTCAAGAAGGCGAAGGATATGATCATCCATATCCACATCATCAAGCCGACGGAGAACAAGTTCTCGTTCCCGTTCGCGATCCTCGGCAAGTCCAGGCACGCGTTCACCCATTCGGTGAGCGGCGACGGGGTGAAGTTCGAAAAGGTCAAAGAGTATAACACGATCGCCGCCGACAAGATCATCGAGCTGTCGGTGCCGTTCAAGGACTTGAAATTCAAGCGGGGCGACGAGCTGAATTTCTTCGTGCAGGTCAAGCGCGGCGATATCGAGCTCGAACGGTATCCGAAGCGCGGCTACCTCTCGTTCAGCGTGCCCGGAGACGACTACGAGATGGAGATGTGGAGCGTGTAGATACGCCCAACCAATGGAACATTATTCTTGAAGCGTGCGTCTATACTGCAAAAGAGACGCACAAGGAGGATGTCGTATGAAGAGATTTGTTGCGATAGCGGTCATAACGGCGAGCCTGCCGGCCTTGACAGGCTGTACCGCTCTTGAAGGCACGCTCGCCGGCGCCGGGCTCGGGGCCGGGACCGGAGCGATCGTCGGTTCTGCGTCGCATAACGCAGGGGCGGGGACTGCGATCGGCGCGGGGATCGGGGCGTTGACGGGGCTTCTTGTCGGCTCCACGCTCGAGAACCAGCAGAAGCAGATCGACGCGCAGAAGCCGGTCGTCGTGGCAGTGCCAAGCGGCCCGGCAGGACAGGTCGTCGTTGGATGCCCGCAATGCGCGCAGCATGTCGACGTGTCCGATTTTGCCGCCGGCTCGAAGGTCAGGTGCCCTGTGTGCAACACGATATTCACGTTCTAATTCCAACCGTTTTTGATCGGGAGAGGCCGTCCTTGCAAGAGGACGGCCTTTTTGTTTGTGCGCCACTATCAACGGGTTAAGATATCCGTGCGCGCCCTCATCTATAAATTTCGCTAAGTGCTTGACTTTTGGCGTATTATGATGTATCATATATCTGGTGTCATATGAAAATCCTCGTTGCAGTCAAACAAAAGATCGTTGTTTCGTGTCTTATTGCGGTTGCAGTCTGTATGGGATATGTGCAGGCGGCTTCGCAATACTACCTCGCGCCGCGTTCTCTGTTCGACGAGCTGAAGAAGATCAGGGATACCAAGCTTGCCGGGTATGAAGATCCGGACATGCTTATTATCGCTTCCGTGATCGGCTCGTTCGGCGGGGGGCGCGCGAATGACCGTGAAATCGCGGTGAAAAAGGTGCAGGAGATCAATGATTTTCTGTCCCATGCTCACCCCGGCGTGAAGATCACGCTGAAGGACCAGTGGACGAAGCCCGCCACATTGGATTCCGCGAAAATAACCGTCCCGATCGTATTGCTGTCGCTTGCCGACGGCAGCGAGATAGAATTCCTCTTTTTGGATGACCCGTCGCGGCTTACGACCGCTCAGCTTGCCACTTTGAAAATAACCCCGGACCATTTGATATCGCTCAAGGAGCTGGGCCTGGGTGATGTCGGGATCGTGAGGCTGCCGCGAACCATCATGTCGCAGACGGTCAATAACCCCGGCAGGCGCGAGCTGGCTCCGGAGCTTGTTCATCGCGCGCTCAAGCTGCTCGCCTCGCGACAGCCGGCGTACTGGAAAGAGATCATATTCCAGCAGCTTGGCCTGGTTTCGCCCGGGCTCGTCTCGATCGATAAGGGGTGGGAGACGTTTGTCGCCGGGCTCATCGAGACGGGAGTCGCCGCGACGGTCAACAAGAAGTACACCAGCCTCGATATCGACAAGCTCCGGATACGGTTTTACTCGGCGCCCGCTTCCGCGGGGCAAGGCGTGTTTCTCCATGAAGACGGCAGGAGGCTGCCGGTCTACTCGCACCTCTACATGAAAAAAGAGGGTGTCAACGAGCTCGAGATATATCTACCGGAATTTCTGGTTGACGAACAGCGCGTGCAGCGCCTGTTCGCGCAGCAAAAGATCATGAGGACCGACGTCTCTCATATCCTGGCGCAACTCGTTGACAGGGAGATCGGCTCTGAGATATTCGGCATCCCCGAAGCGTGGATGCAGACCGAACAATCCCGTTTGAACCTCATCGATTTCACGCCGTTGAGCGAGGCGATGCTTGCGAGGGCATATATTGCGAAAGATGCGCGGGACACGGCGGCTTTTGAGCAGATGCTTGCGCGGTTCAGCGCGCAGTATCCCGGGTACCCCGCGGAGGTGGGCGCGAAGCTGGCATCTATGTCGCGGGAGCTCCGGCAGGTATGGGACGGTTCTGTCCCGTTCCCGTCCACGACCTCGTCTCTGATCGCGGAAAAGAACGCGGCCTCGGCGGAAGATTTCGCCGAGGCGCCGGCCGACCCGCTCTATGAGACGATCCGCGCGCTCGCCGATCCGTCAAAACGCGACGAAAAGGTGATAGTGCAGACGATGAGGGCGATCTTCAAGAGGATAAACAGGGAGTTCCGCCTCCAGGGGTTGGTCTTGCCGGCTGAGGAGTTTGCCGCGAAACGCAAGCACATAAAGGACATTCAGTCCTACGCAACGGAATGCTATACCGCGTACGGCCAGGGGCGATACGAGGACGCGATACGCGCGCTCGGCAGGCTTCGCGCAAAAGAGGCGGCGCTGCGGTCCGACTACAATCTCGACAGGGATCTGCGGGACAAGGTGCGCGCCAGCCCGAATTTCCGGATGCTCGACATGCTGGGTGACAGTATCGATCAGTATTTCTCGCAATTCATCGAAATAAACGGCATCAACAACCTGCAGTCGATCGTCGGGGGCGGCCACGCCGTTGACGGACAGATACGGATCGTCAGGAACGACGAGGAGTATGCGCGCGCGTGCGAGGATGCGAAGCCGTGGGAGATCATCGTGATCGCCTTCATGCCGGACGCGACGCGTCCGATGGCGAAAGTCCGCGGGATCATCACCGGTAACGTCGGCGCCCTTCAGTCGCACGAGGCGACGCGCGCGCGGGCGATGAAGATCCCGGCCGCCAGCCTTGCGCATGCGCCGGCTTTGTTGTCCCGCCTGGACGGTAAGTGGGTCAGCTTCAAGATACAGGGCGGCGCCGTGTCGATCGTGCCTTTCTCCGATGAGCGAAGGGTCCAGGAAGCGATCGCGGACAGCAGGCGGGCTATCGCCAAAGAGATCGTTGTCCCGAGCGTTGTCACCAACAGGGGCCCGAATTACATGATGGGGTTCGAACAGATGAAGTCGCCGGATTACGTCGGCAACAAGGCGTATAAGCTCGCCATCCTGAAAAAGAAGGGATTCGATATTCCGGACGCCGACGCGGTGCCGTTCGCGGCGTATCAGCGGTTTCTTGATGCCAACCCTGAATTAAAATCCTTTATCGAAGAGACGTTGAACGAGATCAAACATGCGCCGACAGACGTGGTTCTGGAGCGGCTGGCCCGAATCAAGCAAAAGATAGTCGATACGCCGTTGCCTGCTGAGATCGAGAAGGAGATCAGGGACGGGTTGGAGAAAGGTGTATTTAAGGCCGGGACGCCGGTCGTTGTCCGTTCGACGACGAGCGGCGAGGACCGGCCCGATATGCCCGGCGCAGGTTTTTTTGACTCGTACGCGAATGTGAAGAGCGTCGACGACATCGTCCGGCATATCAAAATGGTGTGGGCGTCGGTCTGGAACCCAAAGCCGTACGCTTTCAGGGTGGAGCACGGGATCGATCATTTTCTTATATCCCCGGCTGTTCTTATCCAGAAAATGGTCAGTCCCGATCTCTCATTCGTCATCTTTACGGCGAATCTGTTCGGTAAAGAAGGCGAACAGCTCGACCAGGTCATGATCGAGATGGTACAGGGGTTGGGTGAATCGATTGTCGGCGACGCCAAAGAATTTCCCGGCGAGCCGATGCGGTTCGTCTACGACAAAAAGCACGACAAGGTCGTGTCGGTCAGTTTCGGAAACCGTACGGTTATCGCGGTCCCCGACGAAGAAACGGGAGGGTCAAAAAAAGCTGCGGTGCGTCCGATGACGAAAAAAGAATTCGAGGCCCTCGTGAAACAGCCTGCCGAGGATTTCATCAGGAAGCTCGGCCGTATCGCCACGGGCTGCGAGGGCGTGTTCGAGAAACCTCAGGACATGGAAGGGGCAATCAGGTTCGACGGCAGAAAAATGACGGTGAGCGTGGTGCAGTCGCGCGATATTGAGGAATTCCCCGATTATTACCCGGTGCGCGAGGACGCGGTGATCAGGGAGTACGGAGAGGCGGTCGAGCGGATGTTCCGCGACATCGAGCCGGTCATGGAGCCGGTCTATTCGATCGATTCCATCGAAACGAACCTGGAGAAAGGGTTTATCGCTCTCTTCAGCGAGATGGACGCCGATATGGACCCGAAGGTGCGGCGGTATATCGTGCCGCTGATGAAATATATATACAATTACAGCCCGACGGGCCCGAAAGTCCTGGCTAGCGGGCTTTGGTGCAGCCTGGGCGCGCATGAGCGGATATACCGGTATATGCGCGAGCTGCCGCCGCGGATGACGGCGCGGCTCCTGTCGCTGATGGCGGTCGATCTCGACGATCTCGATGTAGCCGGTGTGTTCCCTTTCTATAACCGGTTTACCCAAAGCAGCTATCTGATCGCATGGGATAAGGAGTACACCCGGGAGGTGCTTAAGCATATAGGCCCCGAGGAGCTGGGACTGCTGGTGAAGGAGTTGTCCCGCAAGTACAAGCACTCGGTGATCCCCGAGGGGGGCATCAAGCAGGGAGAGATGTGCCAGATCATCAGCGAGTCGCTCGACCAGTTCGGCGAGAAACAGCTGTTGCGGTGCATTACGACGCTGGACGACGCGGCGCTCGCCTGGTGGCGGGATAACACGAAGGCGCCTATGCCGGTGAACGGGCATGCGATGAACAACGCCGCCATGACGATGCTCCTGTGCGACGAAAGCCGTGACAGCGACAGGATCGTCGATATTTTCAGGGGCCGGAAGATGGACAAAACGATACCTCTTGAGTCAGCCAGCGGCGACATAGGCGCCGCGGCGCTGAGAAAGAAGCTCGTCGATAGCGTGAAGCCCGCGGTCATCATACTCGACGTGCGATCGGGGAAGGCGATCAAGGAGTTCCTCGTCTGGCTGAAGGAGTCGCCGCTGACCTGCAGGGTTATTTTAGTCAGAGAACAGGGTGTCGAGCTTCCCGAGTCGTTCTATGCGGAATACAACGTGACGAAGTCGGTGGAGCGCGATGCGGTTTATGAAGAAAAGCTTCTTGCGTCGCTCTCCGAGGTCGCGCAGGATCTTATCGCGCAGACCGCCCCTCCCGTCGAACCGGCGCCGCGCCGGATCGAGCCTGATCAGACCGAAACGAACCTCTGAGCGTGACTGTTGAGAAGGCGATAGTGTGAGGTCCCGCAAACAGAACGGCAGCGCCCTTTCGGGCGCTGCCGTTAGCATGTGTGGTGCCAGAGGTCGGAATCGAACCGACATGTCCTTGCGGACGGAGGATTTTGAGTCCTCTGCGTCTACCAATTTCACCACTCTGGCTCAGTTGCGAAGGCCGCAATAAAACTATCAGATTGCTTTTCCTCTCGCAAGAGTTTTCATAGGAAACCATTCAGTCAAGGGTGGCAGGCAGGGAATGTCCCCGTCAGCACCGCGGGATTTTCCCCGGCGAGGAAAATCCCGCGGTGCGCCGCTGCTCGCTCGTCCCGCTGAAGCGGGACCCCTTGCCCGCTCGCATCGGCAATGTGCTGACAGGGACATTCCCTGCCTGCCTTCGATACATGTTACCCCGCTTAACTGAAGGGTTGCATTCATAGCCGATAATCATTTGACATCCGTGCGGAATCGACATACGATAACATATTAACCAAGAGCGCTTTATGTTCGGCCAAAACCTCTACGTTCGTCTGTTCGTCATACTGGCGTCGTTTTTCGGACTTTTCCTGGGGATCTTTGTGGCGCTTGTCGTCCGGGGCACAGGCCTGATCACGCTGGTCGCCCTGATCGTCCTGGCGTTTATCGTTATGTGGCTGATCATCTACAGGACGCTGCAGTCGCGGGTGAGCGCGCCCGTCGCCGAGATCATCGACGTGATCAATCGCGCCGCCGACGGCGAGAGCGATGTTCGTATCAGGGCTATTCCCCGTAACGAGATCGGGACGCTTGCGTGGTCGCTTAATAGGATGTTCAGCAAGCTTGAGCACCTCATGTACTCGCGGAATTTCATTGCGAGCATAATCCTGAACCTGAGCGACGGGATCGTCATCCTAAACCGGGAGCTGAGGATCGTCGCGGCGAACCGCGCGTGCCTGGCCATCTTTGAGTCCGTGCCGTTCCCGTATCATGACGGCATGACCCTCGAGGACCTCAAGAAGTGCGCCCTCTTCGCGCAGACAAAGTGCCTCGAAGGGATAGAGACGGTCGACCACCAGTCCGCGGAAGCGAAGCTGATCGGGAACAACGACCTGCAGTATTACGAGATCGAGACGCATACCATCAGGCAGAAAGAGGAGCCGTCGGCTTATGTCGTCAGATTGAAAAACGTTACGCGGCAGAAGCATCTCGACAGCTTGAAGAACGACCTGATCGCGACGGTCACGCACGAGCTGAAAAACCCCCTCGCGTCGATCCAGGAGATGCTGTCGCTGATGAGCGAGAAGCTGCCCGGCCCGCTCACGGCAAAGCAGGATGAGCTGATCGGTGCGGCGCTTAAGACGATACGCAGGCTGGGGAACCTGATAGGGAACATGCTCGATTTTTCCAAGCTCGAATCCGGGCGGATGAAGTTCGTCCGCGAGAAGGCCGACCCCCGCAAGCTTATCGACGAGGCGGCCTTCCTGTTCGAAACGGTCGCGCAGAAGCGCGGCATTATGTTGGAGCAGAACGTGCCGGCGGGCATTGCGCCGGTCTATGCGGACCCCGAAAAGATCCAGCAGGTGCTGGTCAACCTGATAGGGAACGCGCTGAAGTTCACCGATAAAGGTGGGAAGATAACCGTCGGGGCGCTCGAGACGAAAAGCGATCCTTCCTTAACGGAGCCGGATGTGGTGTCTTTCTCGGTCGCCGATACCGGGTACGGCATATCGCCCGCCGACATAGGAAAACTTTTCGTGAAATTCCAGCAGGTCGGCGAGACCGGCGGACCGAAAGGGACGGGGCTGGGCCTCTACATATCGAAACGTATCGTCGAGGCGCACGGCGGGTCGATATCAGCCGCGAGCGAACGGGGCAAGGGGAGCGTCTTTTCCTTCACCGTGCCGGTATTTAAAGCGTCCGGCGCGGACATGCCTACCACGTCTTGAAGCGCCGCGCGGCTGGGGTATCATTGCGCAGCGCTTTTGGCTTGTTCAGTATCACCGACATCAACACTCCCTGTAAAACCGGATCTTCCCCCTCGAGAAGCCGCTCGACCGGAGACGTCTCCCTGGATTCATGAGCGTGTGCGTTCCCGTCGTAAAGCGCGTGCGGATCTTCGGGCGAAGTGTGCGGGTCTGATCCGATCGCCGCCGGTTGTGTAACCGGATGATGAGCGTGCTGTGAGCCGTGGGCGCCGACCCGGATGGCGTGACGGTCCCTGGACCGGTCGCCGTGCGGGGGCGGTGTGGGAAAGCCGTAGCGGAGCTCGTTTCGCTCTCTTTGGATGCGTTCATCGCGGCCGGAGTAATCCCGGACGTCGGCGTCAGCCGTGGGCGTTGCGGGCGCGGCGCTTTGCATCTGTTTCCGGACCGCCCGATACAGATTGACGAAAAAGCTGACGCCGAATATCAGGAAGAATAGGAATACGAGCAGGTCGAAGACCATTACTTGCCGTCCTTGCCTTTGTCCTTGCCCGCGATGTTTTCCCTCATAGCCGTGTCAGCCATGACGTTCTTGAGGTTGTAATAATCCATGATGCCGAGGTGCCCGTCGCGGAACGCCTGCGCGATCGAGCGGGGGATCTCCGACTCCGCTTCGATCAGCTTTGCGTTCATCTCCTGTACCCTCGCCTTCATCTCCTGCTCGAGGGCTACTGCCGCCGCCCTGCGCTCTTCCGCCTTCGCCTGCGCGACCCGCTTGTCGGCCTCCGCCTGGTCGGCCTGCAGTTTCGCGCCGATATTCTCGCCGATGTCGACGTCCGCGATGTCGATCGAGAGGATCTCGAACGCTGTGCCGGAATCGAGCCCTTTTTCGAGGACCTTTTTGGAGATCGTATCGGGGTTTTCGAGGACGTCTTTATGCGACACGGCCGAACCGATGGTATTGACGATGCCTTCGCCGACGCGCGCGATGATCGTCTCTTCGCCCGCGCCGCCGACGAGCCGGTCGATGTTGGTGCGGACGGTGACGCGCGCCTTCGCCTTCACCTGGATGCCGTTCTTCGCGACGCCGTCGATGGTCTCTTTCCCTTTTTTCGGGTCGGGGCAGTCGATCACCTTGGGGTTGACGCTGGTATGCACGGCGGCGAGCACGTCTCGTCCCGCGAGATCGATCGCGGCGGCCTGCTTGAACAGAAGCTTGATGTTCGCCTTGTCGGCCGAGATCAGGGCGCGGATCACGTTCCCGATGTTACCGCCGGCGAGATAATGAGCCTCGAGCTCGTCGGTCGTGATGGGTATGCCGGCCTTTTTCGCCATGATCGACGCATCGATGATCGCCGTCGGTGGTATGTTGCGCAGCTTCATCCCGAGCAGTTTCGCGACACTGACGTGCGCGCCTGAGGCGAGTGCGCGCACCCATATCTTGAGAAAGTAGACGAAGATAAAGACGAAGATCAGGCCGACGGTGAACAGCAGGCCCAGCAGCAGTTGACCCATACGAACCTCCCGTGGTTGTTATTCCGTTTTACGCACGACGATGCGGTGGCCTTCCACCGCGATGACCTTGATCTTTGTTCCGCGGTCGATATAGTCGCCTTCGCTCACGACGTCGATGCGTTCGCCGTCTATCTCGACGATGCCGGCGGGGCGCAGATAGCTGATCGCCAGCCCCGTTTTGTCGAGCAGGTACGTGTAATCTTTCGCGGAGGCGTAGTTGATCTCCGAGGATTGCAGCATCAGCGATTTGCCCATCTTGGTCCGGGGAAAGAGCTTGGCCGCAATGTAGATGGCGATACCCGTGATGGCCACGACTGCGGCCAGGTAATAAGAGCCGAATTGCGCGCCTTTCTGCGCATAGCACATCACGACGGAGGATATGAGGCAGCCGGTGCCGATGATGCCGCAGATGACGCCCGGCAGGAATATCTCGGCGCAGACAAGCAGCACGCCGGCCGCGAATAAGAGGACAATAGTATTCATAGTGCAACAGCCTTTCTGCGGGTAGTATGCCGTCAGTACGGTCCCCGTTGTTGTATCAGGAGCCGAATTCCATCAGCGTCAGGGAGATCGAGGCGGCGGTTCTCGACGGGAACAATTATAGCGTGTTCGCGCGATTAATAAAAGCGATATGAGCGGAAGATCTTCATGATTGTTTTCTCGGAATGTGATAAGATGCCGGCGCTATGAAGAAAATGACGCCCGAAGCGATAATCGAGACCCTCGGCCTTGTGCGCCACGACAGGGAAGGGGGTTTTTTCAGCGAGATCTACCGTTCCCGCGAGCGCGCCACGACCGGCGACGCCTCGTTTCCCTCGGCGCACGCGACGTCGATCTATTACCTGCTGACGCGCGATACTTTCTCCGAGATGCACCGCCTGACGCTGTCTGATGAGGTGTTCCACTGGTATATGGGGGATCCGGTCGAGATGCTGCAGGTTCTCGAGGACGGGACGGGAACGGTCGTCGCTATCGGGCCTGACCTGGCGAAAGGCGAGCGGCCGCAGGTCGTTGTTCCGAAGCGTGTCTGGCAGGGGTCGCGGCTCATCGCGGGCGGTACCTTCGCGCTTCTGGGGACCACGGTGCCGTTCTGGTCGGATTTCGCGGATTACGAGACGGGAACGAGGGACGACCTGATGCGGCTGTGTCCCTCCTTCAATGATCTGATCGCCGCGCTGACGAGGAGCTGAAACCGCATGGAGATCTATAATCTGATCAGTTTCGGCGGGCTGTTCGGGCTGCTGTTCTTTGCATGGCTCATATCCGCGGACCGCACGCGTATGAACTGGCGCGTGGTGATCTGGGGCGTTTTACTCCAGCTGCTCTTCGGCGCCGTGGTCTTCATGATACCGGCCGGGACCAAGGTCTTTCTCTTCCTGAACCACGCGGTCATCAGGGTTATGGATTCCGCGTCGGCGGGCGCCAGATTCGTTTTCGGCAAGCTCGCGCTTCCGCCGGGGACGACCAACGAGTGGGGAGAGCAGTCGCTCGGGTTTTTTCTGGCATTTCAGGGCTTTCCGACGATCGTCTTTTTCTCCGCGCTGATGTCGATCCTCTACTACTGGAATATCCTTCCTGCGATCATCAGGGGGTTCGCCTATGTCTTTACGAAGCTGATGCGCGTATCGGGCGCCGAGTCGCTCTGTACTGCGGCCAATATCTTCGCCGGCGTCGAATCGTCGCTGACCATACGGCCCTACCTGAACAGGATGACGCGCTCGGAGCTGTGCACCATCCTCACCGCGGGGATGGCGACGGTCTCGTCGAACGTCATGGCGGTGTACGTGTTCAGCCTTAAAGATTATTTCCCGCAGATCGCCGGCCACCTGATATCGGCGTCGATACTCGCCGCGCCGGCGTCGCTGGTGATGTCAAAGCTGGTTTTGCCGGAAACGGAGTCGCCCGAGACCCTCGGCGAACATATCCGGATAGATTATCAGAAAGAGAGCAATATCTTCGAGGCGGTCATCAACGGCGCGCAGGCCGGCGTCCAGCTCATCGTCGGTATCGTTTCGCTCCTGCTCGCGGTCATGGGGCTGGTCGCGCTGGTCGATCTCGTTTTAGGGTGGTGCGGGACGAGGATCAACATCCTCTCCGGATTGCATATGCACTGGGCGTTAAAAGACCTACTTGGCTACATATTCTATCCTTTTACGATCCTCATAGGCGTACCGGTGTCCGATGCGGGGGTGGTTTCGCGGATAATCGGCGAGCGGGCGATCCTCACCGAGGTGACGTCATACCAGGATCTGGCAATGGCGTTGAAGGGTAATCTCCTCGCTCATCCGCGCTCGGCAGTTATCGCGACCTATGCGCTGTGCGGTTTCGCTCATGTCGCTTCGATGGCGATATTCGTCGGGGGCACCGCGGCGATCGCGCCGGCGAAGATGAAAGAGCTGTCTCAGGTCGGGTTCAGGGCGCTCATCGCGGCGACGCTTGCCTGTATGATGACGGCCTGTGTTGCGGGGACCTTCTTTACGAACGCGTCGATATTGCTGGGCAGGTGATGATCGGCGTGGGCTTGCTCGGAAGCGCGGGCAAGGCGCGATCCGCTAACCGCGCAGTTTCGCGACCTCTTCCTCGATCACCTTGCACATCTCCATGGGGCTGAACGGCTTCTTGAAGATCCTGATAACGCCGGCGTCCATCGCGTCCTGTATCCGTTTCTCGCTCGGATAGGCCGTCATGATGAAAAAGAGAGTGCCGGGTCTCGCCAGCTTGATCTTTTGGATAACATCGACCCCGTCCATGGATTCCATAACGAGATCGCTTACCACGACGGTATATTCCTTCTCCCCGGCGAGCTTGACCGCATCCGGGCCGTTCATGGCGACGTCGACGGCATAGCCGTTGAGCTGGAAGAAATTCTTCATGGAGAGCCCCATGTCGGCGTGGTCATCGACGATCAGCACCTTTTTCGTATCAGGTTTTCCCATTGTCTCACGTTCCTTTCATGCATGCGTTAGGCGTACGGAAGCCGTATGGTAACGTTCGTGCCTGCCCCGGGCGGGCTCGTGATCGATATCGTGCCCTTGTGGCGCTCGACGATGTTCCTGGCGATAAAGAGACCGAGGCCGATCCCGCGAGGCTTGCTGGTGAAAAGCGGCTCGAACAGCTTCGAGAGGCATTCCTGAGATATCCCCGAACCCGTGTCTTTAACGGTGACCTGGACGCCGTCCGAGGCGTCCTCTGTCGTGACGGTGACGGTTCCCTCGTCTTTTATCGCCTCGATCGCGTTCTTCAGCACGTTCATGAAGACGCACTTTATGAGAAATGTGTCGTAGGGGACGGTCCTGGCGCTCTTGAACTGGGTCTCGAGGTGTACCCTGCGCGGGACCAGGAGGTCCGCGATCGCTTCCTTGATCGCGTAGCTGACGTTCTCGTGCGTAACATCGGGCGTCTTTGGGTTTGCGAAGAAGAGGGCGTTCTCGACGATCAGGTTTGCCAGCTCCACCTGGCGTTTTATGATAAAGAGGTTCTCTCGGAGCGACGCCTCGCTGACGGTGATGCCGGGGAGCGTGAGGTAGTAGACGGCGTTGGTGATCACGCCCAGCGGGTTACGCAGCTCGTGGCTGAGCGAGCCGGCGAGCTTGCCGAGCGCTGAGAGCTTTTCGGACCTGAGAAGCTGCTGCTGCATTGCCTCGACCTGTGCCGTCCGCTCGGCGACCTTCCGCTCCAGCGAGGAAGCCCACAGACGCAATTCGTCTTTGGCCCGTTCGAGCTCTGCGTTCGAGGCGAAGAGTGAGACGCTTTTCGCCTGCAGATCGTTGTTTATGCGGGAGAGCGCCGCGGCTTTCTCCATTACCTCGTCGCGCGCTTTTTTGAGCTCGATGATCATTCCGCCGAACTTCTCGTACAGCTGCCCTATCTCGTCGCGCCTGACGATGCTGTGCCCGTCGAAATTCAGCGCGTCCCACGATACGGTCTCGAGCTTCCTGATAAAGACGGTGAGGGGGCGTATCAAGCGCAGATGCAGCAGGATGGCGGCGATGACGCTGATGCATATGACGGCGATAATGAAAAACAGGAACTTCCGGATAATGACATTCGCTCCCTGCGCGATGGTTTTTCTCACGATCTCCGTAGAGGATAGCCACTCATGCAGGGGGATGATAATGCCGATCGACCAGCCGGTAGCCGGTATCGGGCAGAACGCGATGAGTTTGTCCTCTCCCGAGAGGCGGATGAGCGCGCTGTCGGTATGCGATGAGGTCATCAGCGAGATGACTTTCCTGACGGCCGGGTCGGGGGAACGGTCAAGCGATATTTCCCCGAGCGCTTTCAGCTTGTCGTCGTTCCAGGACTGTTTGTCGGAGGGGAGAAAGGTTTCCCGGAAAAGCGACCGCTGCGCTTCGTCCCACAGCAGGTCCTTGATGCCCTGCTCGGGCAGCGCGAT
>ERZ795055.1694-NODE-1694-length-17517-cov-6.339595_pt1 | contig 17517 bp, 14 predicted proteins | sample MGYA00375139_ERZ795055 | MGnify/ENA primary metagenome ERZ795055 (study PRJEB30184, sample SAMN05720283) | anaerobic digester metagenome | isolation source: active sludge of municipal wastewater-treating anaerobic digesters | place: USA | collected 2015-01-23 ... | reverse complement strand
AAAAAATATATTGAATCACAAAATTATAAACTTTTATCCACAGAGTATAAAAATGCTCTTACAAAATTAAAAATATTATGTTCCAATAATCATGAATTTGAAATGAGATATAATGATTTTCAACAAGGGCAAAGGTGTCCTCATTGTTCTTATATAGATAAAAAATCAAAAGTAGAAAAAATTATATTAGAGTATATCAGAAGTTTCTACAATGGTACTATTTTAGAAAATGATAGGTCTTTACTTATTAACCCAAAAACAAATAAATCTATAGAATTGGATATTTTTTTACCGGACTTGAACAAAGCTATAGAATATAATGGAATATATTGGCACAGTAAAGAAAATGTAAAATATCGTGATAACCAAAAATTGATTCAATGTAAGAATAAGGGAATTGATTTGTTGGTTATTGAAGAATCTGATTGGTTAGAAAATTCACAAAAATGTTTAAATGATATTTACATTTTTCTTAAATCCTGTTACCATAAAAAAAATATTTGGAGCATGAAAATGGATTCCAGACATTCAAATAACCTGAAGGAAATAGAAGATTTTCTTATCAAAGAGAATATTCCCTATAAAATCAATGAACAAGACATAAGAATATTTCACCTGAATGAAGGTAAATTGGAACTCCGTTATGTGGATTCTGAAAACCACAAAATGGATTATGAAAAACGGTTTGGTATTAAAGGTATTCCTCATAATTACTTTATAGACATCACAAAAAAGAATAAAGAAAATGGAATTCGGACAATATGGATCAAAGATTGGGAGATGGAACAACCCAAAACAATCAAAAATATCTATGGAAAGGAATTAGTTGGATACAGAAGAAAATGGGAAGTATTGAAATCCTATATTTTAACAGGGACCGGAAATGTTAGGAATAGGATTTTTGCAAGAGATTGTGAAATAAGGATTGTACCAAATACAGAATTAAGGCCATTCATGGAGGAAAATTGTTTTTATGGATATCGACCTGCAACAATAAATCTTGGTCTGTATTTGAAAAAAGATAAGAGTGGTTTGGAAAAAAATACTCTATTGATGATATACACATTTGGACATCCTTTTTATAGCAAGGGATTATATGATGTTGAAGTTATACGGGTTGCAACAAAATTGTATTGTCAGGTTGTTGGTGGTGCGAGTAAACTATTGGCACATTTTCTGAAAAACTACCCTGTGATTTATGTTGGAAATAAGAAAAAAGAAGTGAAAGTAAACAAAATTGTCTTTATTGTTGATGCAGACCATAATGATGGAAGGTCACTGGAAACATTAGGATTCAAATTTTTCAGCCACGAAGGACATGGCTTCATGAATGTGGATGTTAAAACCGGAGAAGTTTTTCATCGGAGACCAATGCAACATAAATTGATAATGGAGAAGATGAAAAAAGGTGAAATATATAGTGTTGCAAATGCTGGTTCAATAATTTATACAATCAATAGAAGTGAATATCTTCAATCAATTGGATATAAAGAAAAAGATATAAATCCAATTTCTTGTTTTTTCAACTAATTAATCTTTATTGTCAAACAAAATTTTATAAATATGTGTATAATAATCTAAAGAAGGTTTTATAATGAGGTTTGAAATGAGATTTGATAAGTATCTTACAGAAGAAACTTTGGATCCGGATGAATTTATACAATATCTTGTTGAAAAGTTTATAGCCGGAAATCCTGAAATGCAAAAGAAGTATAAAGGAATTGCGGTAAAGGATATTCCTATAGAAGATTTATGGGCTACAATGTCTGCGGGTAATTTGAAACTTTCAAAGAAGATAAAGATATTCAATCTACCAGCTGGTAGAAGTTGTCCAGATATGGATACTTGTTATAAAAATTGTTATGCGAAAAAAGCTGAAAAAAGATTCCCACATGTAAGAGATACAAGGGAAAGAAATTTCCGATTGGCAAAGGAAGACACAAATCTCTTGAAAAAACAAATACTTGCAAAATTGGAAAGTGGGGATGTAGTCCGAATACACGAATCTGGTGATATGTTCTCACAGGAATATTTGGATATGTGGACCGAAATCGTAAAAGCACGACCCAATGTTATTTTTTACACTTATACAAAAACACTTGGTAGATGGAATTGGTCAAAAATAAAAGCTCTACCAAATTTCAATGTTGTATCTTCACTTGTGGGTGGAATGAGAAATTTTGGCAAAGAAGAAGAAATAAAATTGAGAGCACAGGAATTGGGTATTCCTGTATGTCCATGTAAAAAAGGAAATAAAGTGGTTTGTGGTGTTGATTGTACTATATGTCAGACACAACCAGAAGTTTTATTTATCCAACATTGAGTTTACAAAAATACTGTGGTTTACTATATAGTAAGAGGATGTGAGTGATATGGCTGATTTGGATTTTGCAAATCTTCTTGAGGAATTCAATTTACCTGAGCCTACAGAAGATGAAATAAAAAAAATAAAAGATGTGAAGTCAGAAGTGGCAGGCGAAGTGGCAGGCATGGAAGTAGAAAGTGTAGATCCAGAAAATCCTGATCTTATTGTTGCCAAAAATATTGCAAAGGCAGATGCTATTCTGAATAGATTGATGCAAGAAATGAATGATGGAAACTTCTCACCAAGAATGGTGGAGGTTTCTGGTCAAATCATCAATGCTATCACAAATTCAACATCCCTTTTGTACAACAAGAATTTCAATTTGGCAAATATCCAGCTAAAAATTCAGCAGATAAAATTGAAAGAAAAAGAAATTGATTTGTTGGCAGGTAGAGCCATTGGTGGTGACACAACAAATCAGAATATCATTTTTACTGATAGGGAAACAATTTTGAAATATTTGAAAAATGAAAAAAATCAAGTCTTGATAAGTGAAAATAAAAAAGTTATAGATGTGAAAAAGGAAGAAAATGAAGAAACTTGATTATGTTGATGTAAAAAATTATATTGAAGGGTTTGGATATCAATTAGTTTCCAAGGAATATAAAAACAATCATACAAAATTGAAAATGATTTGTCCTAAAGGACACTCTTTTGAAATAACATATAGTAATTTCCAATCAGGTAAAAGGTGTCCTATATGTTTTGGTAAAGTAAAGCATTCCTATAACCATATAAAACAGTATATTGAAGGATTTGGATATTCATTTGTTTCCAGGAAATATAAAAATGCAAATACCAAAATGGAAATGGTTTGTCCTAAAGGTCATTTTTTTGAAATGACATATGGTAATTTCCAACAAGGACATAGATGTCCGATGTGTGCAGGTAAACAAAAACATTCATATAATCAAGTAAAACAATACATTGATGGATTTGGGTATCAATTAGTTTCCAAGGAATATAAAAACAATGGTACCAAAATGGAACTGGTTTGTTCGGAAGGACATTTATTTGAAATAAGTTATAATTGTTTTCAACAAGGTGTAAGATGTCCAGAATGTTATGGCAATAAAAAGCATTCCTATGACCAAATAAAACAATATATTGAAGGTCTTGGATACTCATTGGTTTCCAAGGAATATAATAATAACAGATTAAAATTGAAAATGGTTTGTCCAAAAGGACATTTATTTAAAATGAGATTTAATAATTTTCAAAACGGTCAAAGATGTCCAGAATGTGCAAAACACCTGGTTACTTCAAAAGGAGAAAAAGAAATAGCAAATTATATCAAATCCATATATGATGGAAAAATAATTGAAAACGATAGAAATCAAATTATAAATCCATTGACAGGTAAATATTTGGAGTTGGATATATTTCTACCAGATTTGAACAAAGCTATAGAATACAATGGAATATACTGGCATAAAGATAGACAATATTTTGATGAAACAAAACAACAACAATGCCAACAAAAAAGAATTGATTTGTTGGTTGTTGACGAAGAAAGATGGAAACATCATAAAAATTTTGAAGAAATATATGATTTCTTAAATATTGGAGGAAAATAATGGATAACGCGGATTTTCGACAGGTTATTTTGGATCAGAAAAACGGAATTGATAAAAATTTATGGTGCGGGAAAATGTTGGATTACCTTTATAAGGTAAAGGAAAATCCTGATATTGCTATTTTTGCTCCAGGTAGAATTTACAATATGATCATGTCAAAAGGTACTGAAAAGGTTGATGAATCATATAAAATTCGTGGCTATGAAGATTTGGTGAAATATAGTTTTTTCAATGATAGAATTTACGGTTGCTACAATGCAATTCATGATATTATGAAATTTTTGAAAGCTAGTTCCCGAAGAACTGAAACAGGTAAGAGGATTCTTATACTTGTTGGACCTGTAAGTTCCGGTAAATCTACAATAGCCACTCTTTTCAAAAGAGGACTGGAGGAATACAATTTACAGAAGTTTGCTGTCAAAGGTTGTCCACTGCACGAAGAACCCCTACATCTGATCCCAATAAAAGATCGTCCATATTGGGAAGAAGTATTGGGTGTGAAAATTGAAGGGCACCTCTGTCCCGTGTGTTTACAACATATGGAAGAAAATAATGTTGCTTGGGAAGATATGATGGTTACTGAAATAAAATTCAGTGAACAGAAAAGAATGGGTGTTGGTACATTTTCACCATCGGATCCAAAATGTGTAAAATATGATACATATCTATTATCAGATAAAGGACTGATGGAATTTTCTGAAATATATGAAAAAATTCGTGGTAATGTTTTTTCTACTCAAGATGATTTATTAGATATTGATATTAATGTAGATGGTATTGATGGTATTGAAAAAACATCAAAATTTTATAATAATGGTATTCAAAAAACATTGGATATCAAAACAAAGATGCAATATGAAATTAGTGTAACAGAAACACATCCTTTGTTGGTTTTCCAAGATGGTAAACAAAAATGGGTAAAAGCTATTGATTTATCTATTGGTGATTATATTGGACTCAAGCGTGGTCAAATGATGTTTGGTAATGTTGATAAATTACCTATGTTTAATTATACAGGTCCTACACCAAAAGGACAAAATATTGATATGGTGTTTCCGGAAAAACTTACACCACCACTAGCAAAGGTGTTGGGGTATCTTGTATCCGAGGGTTCTCATGATAAATATAGTGTTTGGTTCAGTAATAACGACACTCATTTATTAAATGATTTCAAGATCAATTTTGAAAGTGTTTTTGGTATCAAACCAAAAACATATAGTAGAGATAATGGTAAAAGAACATCAAGTTGTAATAGTATATCGTCTGTAAAACTTTGTTCTTTTCTTGATCAAGTTTGTGGTATAAAACATGGAGCTGAAAATAAAGATATTCCTAAGATTATCAGAACATCATCCAAAGAAAATATTTTGGCCTTCTTGGAAGGATTATTTTGGGGTGATGGTACAATCAGTTCCAGGAGAGAGGTTGGTAGTAATTATTTTGGATATTCTTCAAAATCAAAAAAAATGATTGATCAATTACAGATAATTTTATTGAATTTTGGAATCGTATCATCAAAATATACTTACCATCATAAAAAAGGTTTTATATCTCACGGACTTTCTGTGCGATCAAATGACGTTTTGGATTTGATAAAATTTATACCATCATTGGAAAATAAAAAAACAGATAAAGGTAGTTTTATTGAAGAAAAAGATAATTCCAATTGGAATGTTATACCAGGTCTTGAATCGGTGTTCAATGAAATAATATTAAAAATTAGGGATCGTGTTGGACCCATTTATAAGATTCCTGAACTTTCCCAATTATACAGATATTCTTTAGGTCAAAGAATGCCAAGACGATCTTCTGTTGTTCAACTGATAGAAAATCTTCGTAAAATTTGTCCAGGTCTTGAAGAAACATCATATTTGGATGAGTTAGTAAATAATAATATAATATGGTTACCAATTATAGATATTCAAGACGGTGGATACCAACAGGTATACGATATAACAGTTCCAAAAACACATTCTTTTTGTGCTAATGGATTTATTAACCATAATAGCCAAGATGTCTCCGAATTGATTGGCCGGGTAAATCTTGCTAAAATTTCCAGATATGGTGAAACCGATCCAAGAGCATACCAATTTGACGGCGAACTGGATATTGCTAATGGTGGTATGTTGGAACTGATTGAATTATTGAAAGTGGATACAAAATTACTTTATGTGTTCATTACAGTTGCACAGGAACAAGTGGTCAAATCACCGGGTTTCCCGCAGATTTATATAGATGAATTACTGCTTGCGCATACCAACTTGACTGAATTTGACGCATTTAAATCAGATAAAAAGAATGAAGCTCTACATGATAGGATTTACCCGATTATGGTTCCATGGAATACTGTGGTGAATGATGAAATCAAAATCTATGAGAAAATGATCCGGGAATCTGATTTCCGTAATATTCATATTGCTCCAGGTACTTTGAAAATTGCAGCACAATTTGCTGTATTGACAAGACTTGCCCAATCAACAAAGATTCCTTCACTATTGGACAAGATGAAACTGTATAACGGTGAGATCACAGAAGAAGTGAGAAAACAGGACATCGATATAAAATCCTTGAGAGAGGAAGGTAAAGAAAAGGGAGAAGGTATGTTTGGTATCTCTCCAAGATTCATTATCAACGCTCTGAATGTTGCACTCGGTATGAAAGAGGATAAAATGTGTATCAATCCTATTGACATTATCCGTGCATTGAGGGAGAATTTTGATCACCATATGGGAATTACAAATGAGGAGAAAAGTAAGTATCTTGACCTTCTGATTGGCGAGAAAGATTCCGTAAGGTTTGAATTCAACCAGTTTGCACTCAAAGAGGTCAATATGGCGTTTTTGGTGGCTTATGAGGAACAAGCTCAATCACTCTTTGACAACTATGTGATCAATGCTCAGGCCTTTTGTAAAAATGAGAGGGTGTTCGATTCTATCTTACAGGAATATAGTGATCCTGATGAAAAGTTGATGAGAAGTATTGAAGAACTTGTTGGTGTTCCTGTAAATTCAAAGAAAGAATTTCGTAATAACCTTTTTGTATACAAGGCAACTTTACTGGAACAGGGTAAACCATTTACTTTCAGAGATTATACTCCTTTGAAAGATGCGATTGAAAAGAAACTGGTTTCAGATTTGAAGAATATTGTAAGTCTCACGATTGCAGATAAGACAATAACCAACGAGAAAGTCAAGAAGCGAAGAAAAGATGCTATTGACAATATGATAGAGAAGGGTTATTGTAAATTGTGCGCAGAAAATCTTCTGGCATTTGTGGGAGAATCAATTAGAAAGGGATCCTGATGAAATCTATTACATTCTCTTTGTATGGAAATAAACCCATGTACACCGTGGGCATGTTGAAGAATATTGACTTGGCTAAAACCATTTATCCAGAATGGACTGTGGAAATATATTATAATTCTTCAGTACCACCTGAACATATAGAGAAATATAAACAGGATAATGTGGGTCTATATGACATGACAAATTCACATGTGCCTGGGATGTTTTGGCGATTTCTTTCAAAGTCGGATATTTTCATATCCAGAGATACTGATTCCAGATTAAACTTGAGGGAAAAGGCCGCGGTAGATGAATGGCTTGCCTCAGGTAAATCTTTCCATGTAATGAGAGATCATCCAGCACATTGCGGTCTACCTATATTAGGAGGTATGTGGGGAGTAAGAAAATCCACCTTAGGGGTGGATATTGAAGGAACCATAAATCAATGGTTAGTTAAAAATCCAAACTCATGGGGATATGGTATTGATCAAGAATTTTTAAAAAGTATCTATAATTTTTATAATTCACAAAATCAAATATTGATCCATGATAGTCTTGGTATTCATAAAGACAAAGGAATTCCCTTTCCAACACCTCATGGTCCAGATTATAGATTTGTTGGAGAAATATTTGACGAAAATGATATTTGTAGGCCTGATCATCACCAAAATTGGTTAGATTCTGCTCCATATGAGCGAAGGAGATAATTGTTTATGTTAATGGGTTATAATGATATTATTAAAAATCATAATCTTAATATTCGTGGAGTAATCCATATTGGAGCTCATTGGGGAGAAGAAATTCCATCTTATGGAAATATACCTATAATAGCTTTTGAACCATTAAAAAATTCATTTAAAATACTTTCAGATAAATTTAAATCCTTGCCAAATGTAACACTCGTAAACAAAGCTCTTGGTGATCAGATAGGACAGTCTTTTATGTATGTAGAAACTGCAAATGGTGGACAATCATCATCCATACTGAAACCAAAATTGCATCTTACCCAATATCCACATATCACATTTGATTCAACAGAGCAGGTTGAAATGATCCGCTTGGATGATTATGAATTTGATAAACAAAAATACAATTTTATCAATATTGATGTACAGGGATATGAATTAAAAGTTTTTAAGGGAGCAGAAAACGTATTACAGTATATTGATTATATATATGCTGAAGTAAATCGGGCGGAAGTATATGAAGGATGTGCACAAATAGGAGAGTTGGATGAATATTTGGCAAAATTTGATTTTGAACGGGTTGCTGTAGACTGGTCAGGAAACACATGGGGTGATGCTTTATGGATAAAAAAAAAGAATAATGAACCGGTTGAAATTGAACATCAAAATATAACATGTTCTGATTATGTAATTATATTACCAAATTCCTTAAAAGAAAGGTATCCACATCCAAAAGCAATATATACTAATTATATTGCTGGTAGTTTGAATATTGTTTTAAAAAATATTCCTAAAGATACATTAATCTTTCTTATTGCTCCAACATTTTCTGGAGATTTGGAAGATTTTGTTACTGAAGGTTTGAAAAAATTTATTCCGCGCAGAAAGGTTTGGGCCTGTAATGAAGATGATTATAAATCAACTACCTTTGGTGCAAGAATAACAGATATTAGGGAAAAGGATTCCTTGGTTTTTTATGGTCAAGCCTATCGTAAAGATTTAACAGAAGTAAATAGAGGAACCACTAACTGGATAAAATTATCAAAAGTTATTGCGGCGAACCGAATAATGGTTCCTATGGAAAGAACGGTTCCAATTTACGATGGAAGTCTTTTATTGGAGAAAGTTTCACGAATAAGACCATTCAATAAAAAAATCAGTATCATACTTGGAACACTAAATCGAAAACATTTATTACCTGGTTTAATAGAAAATACAGTAGAAAGATGTGAAAATGTTGAATTAGTTATGGTAGATGGTGGTTCTACTGACGGCACACTTGAATATCTCAAAAGTTTAAAACACCCAAGGATAAAATTAATTGAAATTGGTCATACATCATCTTATCCTAATTTTATGAACATTGCACTTTCTGCAGCAAACTATGAATGGATTTGCCAGTGGACAGATGATAGTTATTTGATACAATCATGGGAAGAAGTAATGGACCAACTGGATGAAAGTGATTTTTATCTCTTTACATGGAAATGGGGAAATAAAAATAATCTAAAGGATCCTGAATGGTTGAAATGTGATAAACGAGAATCTGAAGATTGTAATGGATGGAAACTTTATACCAAAGAATATTCTGGTGGTGATATTGTGTTAAACATGGGCATATATCGTAAACAGATTTTTCGTGATATAGGAATGTACAGTGAAGCATTCAATTTTTGGTGCGCTGATGGTGATATGTCTGAAAGAGCTTATAATTTTGGGTACAAACCAAAAATATTGGATAAAATTCAAGTTTTGGTACATGATGAACCATCAAGAGCGACATCTCTACAGGATGATTACAATATTTTTGTTTCTCATAAAAAAGCTTATTCTCAAAAAGAAATACCATTATGTATTCCTTATTTGAGGGATAAATTGAAAATTACAGTTTTTATTCCCTCTACACCAAATCATTTTCAATACCTGGAAGAAATTATAGAGATTTATAAAATAGGAATAGTTGTTCCTGATGAGATTATAATCAGTTTATCCAATTCCCATTTGATGGATAAAAAACAAATTGACAATCTTGAAAATAGTTGTCCTTTTGTGAAAGTATTGAGACATAAGGAAATGGTAGAAGCTGGTCCAAGTAGACAGTTTGCTCAAAATACCGATGCTGACATTATCATATATCAGGATAGTGATGATAAACCACATGTACAACGAGTGGAATTTATAAGAAATATATTTTATTCTGACCCCGATATATGGGTAATCAATCATTCTTATAGTAAAATAAATGATTATACCGATATACTCTATAATTTCAGTTTTAAAACAATATATACAGATCAATTATTGAAGATGTATTTTCCGAATAACACTATAAGTGAAGCTAAAAAACAAGGAGCATATGGTGGCGGCCTTAATTTTCCTGTTCATGCTGGTGCTGTTTGTATTCGTAAAGAAGTATTGGATACGATAAAATGGAAAAAAAGAGATGAACAAACAGTAATTCCTCCTCCAAGAAAAGAAGGTTTCCGTGGAGCAGGAAATGAAGATATGGAATTCTGTATGGAAGCATTATTTTATTTGAAAAAATCAATAATAATAAATTGTCCATTGTATTTTTATAGGTAATTTGATGAAAAAAATATCTATTGTCATGGGCACTTTAAATAGATTTCATTTAATTCCTGGTTTAATAGAAAATACGATAGATTCTTGTGACAATCTTGAATTAGTGATTTCTGATGGTGGCTCTACTGATGGTACATTGGAATATATCAAATCACTCAATCATCCAAGAATAAAATTGATTGAAATTGGTCATCAATCATCGTGTCCACATTTTATAAATCTTGCTATCTCAGCATCTTCTCATGAATGGATCTGCCAATGGACAGATGATGCTTACCTGATAAACAAATGGGAAGATGTAATGGATCAATTAGATGAAAGTGATTTTTATCTCTTTACATGGAAATATGGTTCAAAAGATGATTTAAATAATCCGGAATGGTTAAAATGTGAAAATAGAAAAGATTGGAACTGTAATGGATGGAGATTATTTTTAAAACAATATGGTGAAGGAGATATTGTTGTAAATTGGGGTATATTTCGTAAACAAATTTTCCGGGATATTGGATTGTTTTATGAAGGATATGAATTTTGGTGTAGTGATGGTGATATGTCTGAAAGAGCTTTTGCCTTTGGGTACAAACCAAAAGTTTGTGAAAATATTAAAGTTTTAGTGTTTCCTGAAGCACTTACGAGAAGTTGTTGGTTGGAAGATAAAGAGATTTATAAAAAAAATAGGTCTCTTTATGTGACAAGAAATCTACCTGAGGATTTAACATATTTAAAATGATACAAATCATTATCTTTTCAAAAGATAGAGCATTACAATTGGAATTACTTTTAAGATCAATGAAAGAATATTTTATTGGACTTGAAAATTATAAAGTGAATATTTTATACACATACTCAAATGAAAATTATAGATTAGGTTATGAAAAACTGAAAAAAATACATAATGATATTTTCTATAAAAAAGAAAAAAGTTTCAAAACAGATTTGATAGAAATGGTGGATCAAAATAAAAAATATCTAATGTTTCTTGTTGATGATATTATTTTTAAGGAAAAGTTTGATGCTTCTCTCTTACAAAATATGACAGAAGGAACAATTTGTTTTAGTTTGAGGTTACATCCAAATTTGAAATGGTGTTATGCGTTAGATTGTGAAATAAGTAAGAAACCTAAATTTATCAGAAATTCAGAATTTCTACTTTTCTCATATACAGGAGCACAAGGTGATTATGGTTATCCAATGAGTATAGATGGTAATATTTATCATACCTCTGACATTGAAGATAAATTAAAACGATTATATTATACTGGTCCTAACGAATTGGAAGGAGCACTTTCAAATAATAATATTTCAAAAAATGAAATGATGTGTTTATACAAATCAGCATTATTCAATAATCCTTGTAATAAAGTACAAACATGTATCAATAATCCATCTGGTTATATTTCTCCATTATATTTGAATGGAATGTTTCTTGATGGATATAAAATCGATTTGGAACCATATCGGAGTTTTGAAAATATATCCTGTCATCAGGAAGTTGACATTCGGTTGATAAAATCATAAATATATTAAGGTCGAGGTAAAAATTAATGCCATATACAACATTTTCATACAGAGGAACTTGGACAAATCCTGTAACAGGTGCTAGTCCTTCTTATAATTGGAGGGTTGCTAAACAATATATTGGACCGGGTGATGCCAATAATATTAGTGGTCTCACTGTCACGGTCAAGGCATCCGGCGGAGACTTCACGACCATTCAGGATGCAATAAACTATTTTAAAGGCAAGACAGTTTCTGGAACGTGCTACATAAATATTGACCCCGGCACATATGATGAACAATTGGTCATCAACAATATTAATCTAGGCGGAACACTGATGATTAGAGGAGACACAAGGTTACTGGCAGGCCTCTATTATGTCAACGGAGTCATCAATTATCACACCATAAAAAACGCTGGCAGTGGCAGGTTTACAATTACTCGCGGCGGTACTGGAAATAAGGTGCTAACGATTGCAGGATCAGCAGCCAATCCAGACTTTGACGCGGATGGATGGGCAGCAGGTGATACGGTACTGGTTTACAGCGGTACAACTCCGAATGTAGTCTCCGAATTCACATTGACCGCGGTATCAAACAACACCTTGACAGCATCTATAGCATGGCCAGACCCCGACCCAGGAACAAGTGGGGCTGGCTATACGATTGTTTTGCAGCCGAGGGTGAGGCTCCGCAAAACAACACCAAATATGCATGGAGTGTATATACTTGGCCAAACAACCATTTATCTCTCGGGTCTATATATCTACCATGATACAACAGCTTACTGTCCAATTTATATAGGTTCAAATGCATTTGTTACATACTATGGTATGTTGCTCCGGGGTGGATCTTATTCTATATTTGTGTCAGAGAAAAGTACATTTTCTATAGCAGGTTCTGTTTCCCGTATAACGATGGTGGACAGTGCACTTGGCGTTGGCCTGCAATCGTCCGCAACAGCCAACTTAGGCTCTAGTGCATTGATAAAGGTTAATACCTCATATGGATATTTTAGCGGTTATGTATCAATGTTGTGGGCACAGTACAGTATTGCTATCAAGTGTCCAGTCGGCTACTTCGCGTACGGCGGCTCGCTCATATATTCTCCATACGCGCAGCAAATAGGGTGTGTGGCTACTCATAGCCCGACAGTCAACACGGTAGGAAATGCAAATGCATATATTGTTGGATAATTTAGGAGTGAAACATGGACGAATTTGAAGCATTGCAACATCAAATCATCGCAGAAATAGCTGCGAAGGACGCATACAAGCAACAGCAAATTGAGGAAAGGTTACCAAGCTGGTCTGCTGTCAGTGATGCTGTTGACACCGCCTTCACCAATGCTGATCAGCGAACTTTAATCAAACATCTATGCCGGGTAGTCTATTGGCTGGCAAAGAATCAAGAGGAATAATCTTGGGAAATTGAAACTTGGAAAGATTGAAAGATAAATCTCCGAAGATAAAAAATGGTAATTACATAATAAGTGATTTGAAGTTGATTGAAAAGAGATATGAACTACCTTTGGCGGCCTATAAGGATCTCAAATATCGAAATAAAATAGCTGATAGATATGGTATATTTTTGGTTTTGAATAATAAAAATTTTCTATCACCATATCTCAAAAAAAACTTCAATAAGGATAGTGTATGAAGATATTGGTAACCGGTGGTGGAGGATTTATAGGCTCTCATCTATGTGAGAGATTATTACAGGAAGGTCATAAAGTTGTATGTATTGATAATTTTTATACATCCTCTGTTGAAAATATCAAACATCTTATTAGCGATAAAAATTTTTCCTGTTTCTACAAAGATGTTACAAAACGATTTTCAGTAAAAGGTGTTGAAAAGGTTTATAATCTTGCAAGCCCGGCCGCTCCTTTACAATACAATTATGATGCTGTAAAAACAATAATGGCCAATGTTGTTGGAACCAAAAATGCAATTGATGTGGCCGAGGATATTCCTTTTATCCAATTTTCTACAATACATGTGGAAGATTTATCCAAAAATTCTTGCTATGTTGAAGGTAAACGATGTGCTGAAATGATTGTGCAATCTTCAAATGTGAAAGGGAAGATATTACGATTAGCCAATGTTTTTGGGCCGGGAATGGCAATTGATGACTCAAGGGTAATTCCGTGTTTTATAAAAGCTGCCCTGCGAAATGAAGATTTATCTGTTTATGGAAATAAGGACTCTTTTATTTACATAGATGATTTGATAGATTATTTGGTTGAGGATAAGATGGAAGAAAATGAAACTATTTTTGGTTCTTATATGGTTTCCATTTTTGATTTGGCGAATAAGATTGTTTTACTTTCCAAATCAAAATCCAAAGTTTCATTGACATCAAAAATATATCCTTATGCTCATGAAAAATTACCTCATTGGAAAGTATTGAAAGCAAGATTCAGTTTGGTAGAAGCATTGAAAAGAACCATAGAATATTATAGGGGAAAGATATGCTAATATATTGATAATTTTATTATGCCTAAAAAATTAACCTATGAGTTTGTGAAAAATTATATTGAATCATTTGATGGATACAAATTAATATCCAAAGAATATAAAAATGCAATGTCTAAAATTAAAATTAAATGTCCTGAAAAACATATATTTGAAATGAAGTATAATGCTTTTCAACAAGGACATAGATGTAGATTTTGTCAATATGAAAACATATCTAAAAATTTAAAACATTCTTATGAATACATCAAAGGTTATATTGAATCTTTTGGATATAAGTTGATTAGTGGGGTATACAAAAATTCTTCTGAAAAAATTATAATTAAGTGTCCAAAAAATCATATTTTTAAAATGACATATCATAATTTTTATGGAGGTCAACGATGTTCAATTTGTTTTGGTACACCAAAACATTCTTATGAATACATCAAAGGTTATATTGAATCTTTTGGATATAAGTTGATTAGTCAGGAATATAAAGGAAATAAAATAAAACTGTCTGTTGAATGTCCAGAAAAACATATATTTGAAATAAAGTATAATTCCTTTTTATCAGGAACTAGATGTTCCGTTTGCTGGCAAAAATGTTTACGATCAAACGAAGAAAAAGAAATTGCAGAATATGTAAAAAATAATTATAATGGTATGGTTATTGAGAACGATAGATCACAAATAATAAATCCAAAAACAGGATATAATCTTGAATTGGATATTTGGATTCCAGAACTTAAAAAAGCCATTGAATATAATGGTGAATATTGGCATAATAATATTATTGCAGAATATAGAGATAGTCAAAAACAGCTACAATGTAAAAATAAGGGAATAGATTTACTGATTATCAAAGAAGAAAATTGGGTAAATAATAAAGATTATAAAACAATTGATGAGTTTATAGGAGAACATAATGAAAAGTAAATTCATTTATACACATTTGGGCCTGGGTGATGCAATTTCCTGTAATGGTCTTGTGAGAAAAATTATTGAGCCACAACAAAAATACTTCCTTTTTTGTAAGCATCATAATGTTCCAACTGTAGAATTTATGTACCATGACCTTCCAAACCTTACAATTTTACCTGTTTCAAACGATGGAGAAGCCGTTAGAATTTGTAATGAAAAATATATGGACAAAGGTGAAAAGACCATAAAAATTGGATTTGAGAAGATGAACCAGCTTCTTGTGTCTTTCAATTGTAAGTTTGATGTTGCATTTTATAAACAGATGAATATTCCATTTGAAGAAAGATGGAACAGTTTTTATTATAATAGAAGTAGGTTGGATAAAGAGATCAATTTATTTCATAGGTTCCAACTGAAAGAGGAGGATGAATATGTTTTTATTCATCATGATCCTGAAAGGAAATTCCGGATAGATGCAAAATATTTCAATACTGGTTATAGAATTATTCAACCAATAGAGGGATTTACAGATAATGTATTTGATTATGTTTATATTATTGAACATGCAAAAGAAGTTCATTGTATAGACAGTTCGTTTTTATTGATGATTGACAGTTTGAAAAATTTTGAAGTACCTTGTTTTTACCATGCATATGCCCGTCATTGGGTATATACAAGTTGGGAAAAGGAATTGTTTTCTCCGTCCATGTCTGATAGATGGAAAAGGATAGATGCATAAATATCCCCTTGTATTTCAAAGGGGATATTTGTAATTTATTTCTTATGGCCTTTTTTGAAAAGTGGAAAACTCATTGGATCTACCCAAAAATTTTTATTGATCCTGATTGTTTTTTCTTTTTTCATAATTTCTACCTCCATGGTATTTTATTGTGAAACCTAAAATATTTTTATTTGGAACCGAAAAAGAATACTATCAACTTTAGTCGATAGATGAATTTTTCCGGAGTTCCAGACATATTATAACACATTTACAAACTTTGTCAACTTATATAAATATATACATGAAATCAGTAAAAATAAAGTTGGACCAGTTAAACCAAAATAAATCAAACAAGCTTCGGTCAATCCTGACTGACCTTGAACTTGTTGCCAAGGACTACTTATCGGTCAAGAAAACAGAAATGGAAACCAAAATCTATAAACCATTCAAAGAACATTATGCGTATTATAGAGATAAGTATCCAGACCTAAACTCTGGTGTTTTACAGAACACCCTGAGAAATATGGACTCATTGGTTCGTTCCTATATTTCAGTATGTAAAAGAAAGCATAAACTGGTTGCCTTTCCAACCATAACCAAGGTATCCATTCCACTTAGGAACGATATGTATCACTTTGAGTGGAATGATAAATCTAAGTCTTTTGATGCATGGCTAAAGTTCCTCCGGACCAACTTTCCACTAAAGCTATCTAAATACCATACGAAAACCTTACAAGATGCAACATCCTTCGGAGATGGTTCCATTTATCTGGATACAAAAGATGTCCTGAACCTCCGTCTGGTATTCAAAACCAAACTAAAACAAGCACTTGGAACTAAGACTTTGGGTATTGACATAGGCATTGCAAAACCCATTGTCTGTTCCGATGGTAAACAGTTTGGTTCTGGCTCATACATAAAACACAAGAAATTAGAATTTGGTAAGGCCAGAGCTAAGCACCAAAAGCACAAAGAACAAATCACAAATAAACAGTCAAACTGGACTGACGATATAAACCATAAACTTTCCGCTAAGCTGATTGACTACTGTGTTTCCAATAACATAGGCGTCCTTGCCTTGGAAACTCTTCGCGGTAGTCACTTAGCAAACCGGAGATTCAGAAGGTATACTTGGGCTTTCAAGGATCTGTTGAACAAGATTTCCTACAAAGCCGTAAATGCCGGACTGAAAGTCATTGGTGTTGACCCAAGATATACAAGTCAAACCTGTTCATCTTGTGGCCAGAAGGAGAAATCCAATAGAATTAGCCAAGCCCTATATGTATGTCCCTCCTGTGGAACCAGGCTAAACGCTGACATCAATGCGGCCAGGAACATCCGTGCTCTTTCGGGCATGGATGGGCTTTTTGTGAATCAAGCCCACGGAGCCTTATCCGGAAACCACCTACTTTAGTGGGTGGTAG
>ERZ795055.1688-NODE-1688-length-17548-cov-4.487395_pt1 | contig 17548 bp, 19 predicted proteins | sample MGYA00375139_ERZ795055 | MGnify/ENA primary metagenome ERZ795055 (study PRJEB30184, sample SAMN05720283) | anaerobic digester metagenome | isolation source: active sludge of municipal wastewater-treating anaerobic digesters | place: USA | collected 2015-01-23 ... | reverse complement strand
TCCCTGTATTCGATCACGAGGTGCTCTTTCATCTCGTTTTTCACCTCAACGGGCGTGATCCCCAGGTATCGGCCGATCCCGTGATTGGCGTGAACAATGTAGTCGCCTTGTTCGATATCCACAAAGTTATTAAGCGGCATCTCCACATCGAACGGCTGAAGGCTTGGTTTTTTACGGGGAAGAACGATCACGATCTGGTGATGAAGGATCGGCTTGTCAGAACGCATGTTCAGGCTTTCGATCCGTTCAATGCGGTCGTATTCAAAAACGATACGGATGGGATTCTGAAAACGAACGGGAAAGATATCCAGGACCTCTCCGCGCTGGGAGAAATCCCCTTCGGCGTTAAGCTGGCGCACTTTATCATATTTGAACGCCACCAGTTGGCGCACGATCTTTTCGGGAGTGATGGTCTGGCCGACGAAGATTTTGAATGATTGGAACATACAAAGGCACTGCGACACTATGGCACTGCGACACCAAGAAAAAAATTTAAATCGGCCTATATATGTTCAGCACAGAAAATTCACGGGTCGTGCTTCGGTCTTTTAGTGCCTTAGTGTCATAGTGCCACAGTGTCTTTGTTTTTTATTTCTTCTTTTTCTCCCATGCCAAAACCAGCGGAGCGGCAATGAAAATGGTCGAATATGTTCCGGCCACAAAGCCAACGAGCAGACACAGCGAGAAAGTGTGAAGAAGTTCCCCTCCCTTTAGAAAAAGGCACACGACCACGATCAGGGTCGTGAGGGTTGTCAGGATCGTGCGGCTTAAGGTCTGGTTAATGCTGGTGTTGATGATTTCTTTCAGCGTTGAACGGCGCATGAGATTTGTGTTCTCCCGGACACGGTCGTAGATCACGATCGTATCGTTGATCGAATAACCGGCGATGGTCAACAGGGCCGTGATCGTCAGAAGATCGACCTGACCGCCCATCCAGGTGACAACGCCAAGGGTAATAATGACGTCATGCAAAAGGGCGATGACCCCGGCGCTGGCGAAATCAAAGTGGTGGAAACGGAATCCCACGTAGATCAGGATTCCGCCCATTGCGAATATGACAGCCAGGATCGCTTTTTTTCTCAATTCCTTTCCGACCACAGGGCCGACCTTCTCGATGCGCAGAACGGTGTAGGGATTGTCTGACATTTGGGATTTGAAAATGGCAATGGTCTGGGCCTCTTTGTCCTGGGAGGTCCGGATGATAACGGTTTCCGGTTTTTCCGGGATCTGCTGAATGACGGCGTCCCCCATCCCGGCTCCGGCGAAATGCTGGCGGAGAACAGCCGTATCGACCGGTTTTTCAAAACGGTATTCCTGGACCTGGCCTCCGGCGAAATCGATCCCGTAGACCTTATCCTGATTTTTGAAAAAGTAGGTCAAGCTGGCGATGATGATGATGAGAGATACAGCTATGCAAAAGTTGCGTTTGTTGATGAAATTGATGTTCGTCTTTGTGAATATTTTCATCATCGGGAGCTTCTTGATCCATCCCAGCTCCAGCAGCAGCAGGAAAATGGTCCGTGTGACAAAAAGCGCGGTGAATAAACTTGCCAAAAGGCCGATGGAAAGCGTGACCGCGAATCCCTTGATCGGCCCGGATCCGAATTGAAAAAGGATGAACGCGGCGATCAGGGTCGTCAGGTTCGAGTCAATGATCGCGGAAAAGGCTTTGTTGAACCCTCTTGAAACAGCGGCATTGAGCGGCGTTCCGTTCTCAAGCTCTTCCCGGATCCGTTCATTGATAAGCACGTTGGCGTCCACCGCCATGCCCAGCGTGAGGATGATGCCGGCGATGCCCGGTAAGGTCAGAGTTGCCGGCGCGCCAAAGAGAAACCGCAACGAACCCATGATCCCTAAGATCAGGATGAGGTTCATGGCCAAGGCAAGGTTTGTGATGATGCCCGCGGTCCGATAATAAATAAGAACGAAAAGCATGAGCAGCACACCACCGGCGAGCGTGGCATAAAGACCGGATTGAATGGATTCCTGCCCTAAGAGCGGTCCAACGGTGCGGTCTTCCTCAATGTGCATCGGTGCCGGCAAGGACCCTGAACGCAGGGCCAGCGCCAGCAAAGACGCCTCTTCTTCGGTGAAGGACCCCTGGATCACGGCGCTGCCGGAAAGGATCGGTTCATTGATATTGGGCGCGGATTGGATCACTCCGTCGATAATGATCGCCAACTGTTGATTGACATGGGCTCGCGTGACTTCCGCGAACTGTTTTGCCCCTGCTGCTTTGAAACTGAGCTTGACGATCGGTTGGCCAAAGGCCTGGGTATTATAATCAATGCTCGCGTTGGCGATCTCATCGCCTTTGAGGAGCGTTTTTCCAACGAGCAATTTTTGATTTTTGTTTTTGACGCTGAGATAGCGGTATCCGGCCGGAATGTTCCCTTCGATCGCCTGCTTGTTCATTTCCAGCGATGTGTCGACCAGCGCGAATTCCAGTTGGGCGACCTTTCCGATCAGATCAAGAGCCCGGTTGCGGTCCGTGATGCCGGGAAGCTGGATGATGATCTGGTCCTCTCCCTGGCGTTGGATGACCGGTTCAGCGACGCCCAGACTGTCAATGCGGTTGCGCAGGATCTCAATGGCGCGTTCAACGGCGTCCTGGCGGGCATTTTCGTCAAGGGTCTCGGTCTCGACCTTGAGGATCAGGTGCATCCCGCCTTTTAGGTCCAGGCCAAGGTTGATGCGCTTTTCGACCGGAAACGCGAAAAACAGCATGGTGGCCAGGACAGCGAGAACGGTTAAGATACGGATATTCAGGTTTTTGCTCATGCTCGTCTTCTCTCCTCTTTCTACAAGATCAGTTTTGTGGGTCCTTGATCGTTGAAATCGATTCTTTATCGAATTCGATGCGGACATTGTCATCCACTCGAAGGACAATGGTCTTTTCTTTGATCTGTACGACTGTGCCGTAGATGCCTCCGGCGGTCACGACACGGTCGTTCTTCTGCAGCGCGTCAATACGCTTTTTGTGTTCCTGCTGTTTCTTTTTTTCCGGGCGGATCACCAGGATCTGGAACATCAAGAACATGAAAAGCAACGGGACTGCTAATTGAAAAAAAGCGTTCTGTCCTGCTGGCATCGAAGAGCCTTTCGTTTTTTTAAATTAACAACTTTGCGTTTATTTGGCTTTTTTGGCCTTCTTAACAAGCGAACGGACGGTGTCGCTCATCTGCGCGCCTTTTGCCACCCAAGCATCGATCTTTTCGATGTTCAGGTCAGAAACGGCCGGTTTCTGTGAGGGATCATAAAATCCCAAAAGGTCCAGGATGCGGCCTTGGCGTGTGATGTTGCGCGGGATCGCGACAACGCGGTAATTATAACGGCTTTTTGCTTTTGAATCTGATCTTTGTAAGCGAATACGGACTTCCATTGAATAAACCTCCCTTATTTGGTTTTGTGTTTTTTACGTTTTGAGTGGTGGGACGAAGATTGAGCCTGTTCGATCGCCACCATTTGAGCCCGTGCTTTATTGACGGTCTCTTGATATTCGGTTTTTGGGTTTGAATCCGCGACAATGCCTGCCCCTGCCTGGATATAGGCGCGGCCGTCAACGACAACGATCGTGCGGATGGTGATGCATGAATCCAGATTTCCGGAAAAGCTGAAGTAGCCGATGCATCCGCCATAAGGCCCGCGGGCCGTCGGTTCCAGCTCATCAATGATCTCTATGGCGCGGATCTTCGGGGCTCCCGAAAGCGTTCCGGCCGGGAACGCCGCCTGAAGCACATCCAGCGCGTCGTGCTCTTTTTTGAGTTTTCCGCGGACACTTGAGACGATGTGCATGACATGGGAATATCGCTCAACGGTCATGAATTCAGGAACTTGAACGCTGCCCTCTTCGCAGACGCGGCCGAGGTCATTGCGGCCGAGGTCGACCAGCATGACATGTTCGGCCCGCTCTTTTGGGTCAGCGAGCAGGTCAGTGGCCAACTGGGTGTCCTGGACCTCATCTTTGCCGCGCGGCCGTGTTCCGGCGATCGGGCGGGTTTCAACGATGCCGTCTTCACACCGCACCAGCAGCTCCGGCGATGATCCAACGATCTGGACATTCTTGAAATTCAGGAAATACATGTATGGTGACGGGTTTAATGCTCTTAAAGCCCGGTAGACATGGATGGGATCGGTCTTGAGTTTCGTTTCAAACCGTTGGGACAGGACGGCTTGAATGATCTCGCCTTTATAGATCTCTTTTTTCGCCCGGCTGACCATGCGTTTATAGGTCGCCTCATCCATGTTGGAACGGAAAGCCATTTTTCGTGAAGACGTCCGAGGCGCCGGGTCCACCGGGACGTTCAATGGCTTGCGAAGGTCGCTGATGATCCGGTCAATGTGCTGACAGGCCAGGATGTAATTTTTTAACTTTTGCGCTTTTGAAGCGCCTTCCTGATTGAACACGCAGCTAACGATCTTGATCTTGTGGTTGATGTGGTCGAAAATGATCAGATCTTGCGCCAGGATCAAAAGGGCTTCCGGCAGTCCGGTATCATCGTTCGGCTGATGGGGAAGGTGTTCGAAAGACCGGACCGTATCGTAGCCGATGTATCCGACCAGCCCGCCGCAAAAGCGCGGCAGCCCGGGGACCTCGACGAACGAATATTGGGCCATGATGCTGCGTATGATCGGTAAAGGCGAACCGGCGTCCTTGAACGTGTCGGTTTTGGATGGGCCGTGCAAATGGCGCACGGTCACGCAACCGTCCTTGGCTTCGATCACGAGCCGGGGATCGCGCGCCAAAAACGAATAGCGGGCGACCTTCTCCTCTCCTTCAACGGATTCCAGTAAGAACGAGTAGTCGGCATTTTTCGCGATCTTGAAATAGGTAGAGACCGGCGTGTCCAGATCCGCCCACACCTCCTGATAGACGGGAATCAGGTTTCCTTTGGAACACAACTTCAGATAATCATCTTTTGGCGGATAGGTCATGATGTTTTGATGCCCTCGATCGTTCGATAAAAGCAGCTCTTTTTAAATGTGTGGCAGGCGGCTCCGACCTGTTTGACCGTTAAAAGCAAGGTATCACAATCACAGTCATAACGGATCTCTTTGACGTATTGAAAATGCCCGGATGTCATGCCCTTGATCCAGAACTCCTGACGGGAACGGGACCAGTAGGCGGCTTTGCCTTCCTTGATCGTCGCTTTGAGCGAATCCAGGTTCATATAGGCCATCATCAGGACCTCTTTTGTTTTGTAATCCTGAACGATGGCCGGGATCAATCCGTCCGAATTAAAACGCAGCTTGCTCAGCGTGCGTTTGGTGATCTTCAATGTTTCAAGCTTTTGCTTTGCTGTCATGATCGGACCTCAATTCCTTTCGCTTTGAGATGACGTTTAACGTCTGAAACCGTCATTTCTCCGTAATGAAACACGGACGCAGCCAATGCGGCATCCGCCTGTGTCCTTAAGAAAACATCCGAAAAATGTTCAAATTTCCCCGCTCCCCCGGAGGCGATGACCGGGATGCGCACCGCGTGGCAGACGGCATCCGTCAGGGCCAGGTCATAACCATCCTTTGTACCATCGGCATCCATACTGGTCAAAAGGATCTCGCCGGCGCCAAGCCTTTCAACGGTCTTCACCCATTCGATGGCGTCCTTGCCGGTGTCAATGCGTCCGCCGTGGATATAAACGTTCCATCGAGAGGAACCGCTGCGTTTGGCATCGACAGCGACCACAATGCACTGGCTTCCGAAACGCTGGGATGCCTCGCTGATCAGCTGCGGGTCTTTGACCGCCGCTGAATTGATGGATACTTTATCCGCCCCAGCGTTGAGAAGTTCACGGATATCCTCGACCGACCGGATCCCTCCGCCGACCGTAAGCGGCATGAAGACCTGTTCCGCGGTCGCCTTCACCACATCCAAAAAAATATTCCTTTGCTCATGGCTCGCCGTAATATCCAGAAAGACGATCTCATCGGCCTTTGCCTCATCATATTTTTTGGCGATCTCAACGGGATCCCCGGCATCGCGCAATTGAACGAAATTCACGCCCTTGACCACGCGGCCGTTTTTCACATCCAGGCATGGGATGATGCGCTTGGTCAACATAAGCTTAAGGCCTCTTTCAGGTCCAAGGTTCCTTCATATAAAGCCCTCCCGGTGATCGCGCCGTATAATCCTTCCGGTTCAAGCTGAAGGAGTTTTTTTATGTCATCAATATTCGAGATCCCTCCGGAAGCGATCACATCGATCGAAACCGCCCGCAAGACCTTTTTTAGCGCTTCGATGTTCGGCCCGGTCAGCATCCCGTCGCGGGCGATATCGGTATAGATCAGGCAGCGCAATCCGTCATGCTCGAGCTGTTTAGCGAAAGCCACCGCGTCAAGGTCGGTCTGTTCGGTCCAACCGAGCTTTGTGACCTTGCCGTTAGAGGCATCGATGCTGACGGCGATATGATCCGGCCACTGGTGCAGCATGGAACGCAATGCCAGGGGGTCGGTGATCGCGCGGGTCCCGAAAATGACGCGCTGGATACCGATCTCCAAAAGCCGGGCCACGTCCTCTTCCGTACGGATGCCCCCCCCAACCTCAATGGGGATCTGCACGGAGCCGGCGATCTGCTTGATTGCATCCCAGTTCTTGACCGAGCCGCTTTGTGCGCCGTCCAGGTCTACGACATGGAGCCATTGGGCTCCTTCCTGTTCCCAGCGTTGTGCCACGCTGGAAGGGTCGCTGCTGTATTCGGTCACTTGATCGAACTTGCCCTGTTTTAGGCGGACAACATTGCCTTTTTGAATATCAATAGCTGGGAAAATGATCATCTATTTAGGACGCCTTGCTATTTTAAGTTAATGAAATTTTCCAAAATCTTTAATCCGGCGGTCTGGCTCTTTTCCGGGTGGAACTGGACCGCAAAAAGATTGTCCTTCGCGACCGCTGAGCAGTAGTCGGTCCCGTATTGCGTCGTCGAAGCTATTGCGCGATCATCCGCCGGTTTGACATAGAACGAGTGACAGAAATACACGTATTCTCCGTTTTTGATGCCGTTCCATAGGGCGCAAGGGCGCAATTGAAGCTGGTTCCATCCCATCTGGGGGACTTTGACCGAATCGCTGAACCGTTCGACCGTTCCTTTTAAAATGCCCAGGCCTTCCGTCGTACCGTATTCAAAGCTTTTTTCAAAAAGAAGCTGAAAACCCAGACAGATGCCCAAAAAAGGTTTTCCCATTTTAACAGTATCTTTGACGGGTTCAATCATTTTTAATGAACGCAGCTTTTCCATGGCCGGAGCGATGGCCCCGACCCCGGGAAGGACCACATGGGTCGCTGATCGAATATCCAAAATGGACTGGGTGATGCGGCAATCCCTGGCGCCTGCCTGCTCGAGGGCCTTTTGGACCGAACGCAAATTTCCCATTCCGTAGTCGATGATCGCGATCATTTCTTATCCGTTAATCAATGATCCCCTTGGTCGAGGGGACGTTGCCTTTCCGTTTGGGGTTGATGCTCGTGGCCTGTTCGAGCGCTAATCCCAGGGATTTAAACACAGTTTCAAGGTTCGTATGCAGGTCATCGCTGGCGTTCTTGACCTCCACATAGATCGTCGCATCCAGGCTGTGAGCGAAAGACTCCAAAAAATGTTCGACATAGTTTGCTTTATAGCCTTCCTGTTCCAGCTGGTCCTTTCCGCCCAGGTCCAGCGTCAGATATCCGCGTCCGCTGATATCGACCACGGAATGGCCGATGGTCGATTCCATGGGGGCGAACCCTGAACCGAAGCGCCGGATCCCCTCTTTTTCTCCCAAGGCCTTTTTAAAGATCTTTCCCAGCACGATGCCGATATCTTCGTTGGTATGGTGAGGGTCGATCTCAAGGTCCGCCTTTTGGACTTCCAGATCCAGGTCAAAACATCCATGAAAGGCGAACAGTTCAAGCATGTGATCAAGAAACCCGATCTGCGTTTTGATGCGCGTTTTTCCGGTTCCGTCGATATTCAGCACGGCCCGGATCTCGGTCTCTTTGCTCTTGCGTTCCAATTCTGCTGTGCGTGCGTTCTGCATCTGGGGTCTCCCTTTGCGTTTATTTTTCGAAACGGACTTTAATTGATTCATAGTGCTTCTGCAGGCCTTCGAGTTGGGCAACCCGCTCGATCGGTCCGCGGATCTTTTCCAAGGCCCGCTTTGAATAAGCGATCACATGGTTCTTTTTGGTGAAATCCGAAAGGCATAGTCCGGAAAAGAACCGCGCGCTGCCCATGGTGGGAAGCACATGGCTTGGACCGGCCCCGTAATCGCCCAACGCTGTCGGGCTGTAGGGCCCCAAGAAGATCGCTCCGGCGTTCTTGATGCCTTTGAGGATCTTTTTGTGGTCATTGGTCAGGATCTGCAAATGCTCAGGCGCCAGCCGGTTGGTGATCTCGACCATTTCCTCAGAATTTTCACAGAGGACGCCGTAGCCGTTATGAAAACGCTGCTTAACGATCTTTAAAAGTTTTTTGGATGTCGTCAGCAGGATCGCCAGACCGCCGATATGCTCTGCCTGGCCTTCCAGTTCGGCGATGACATATTCCGGATTGCTGTATCGGTTGGCGATGACCACAAGCTCAGACGGCCCCGCCAGCATGTCAATGTCCACATATCCGAAAAGTTGGCGTTTGGCCTCTGTTACATACATATTGCCCGGGCCGACGATCTTGTCGACCTTGGCGATCGTTTTTGTTCCCAAAGCAAGAGCGGCGATCGCCTGGGCCCCGCCGACCTTGTAAACTTCATCGACCTTCAAAAGATTCGCCACGGCCAGGATATAGGGATTGATGTAGCCTTCTTTATTCGGAGGCGTGGCGATCACGATGCGCTTAACGCCTGCGACCTTGGCCGGGATCGCGGTCATATACACCGATGAGACCAAAGGCGCGGTCCCAGCCGGAATATAGATCCCGACGCTTTCCAATGGCAGGATCTCCTCTTTAAGAAGGATCCCATCGGCGTCCTTGATCCGGGCCGGTTTCTGCACCTGCGCCTTATAGAAGGTGGTCACGTTCTGAATGATGATCTTCAGGTCATTGATAAAATCGCTGGTGATATTCTGGAACGCGCCGCTGATCTCGCATTCCGGAACGCGCATTTCCTTGGCGGACAGTTTTGCCTGGTCAAAGCGTTTGGTATATTTTAAAACAGCGTCATCTCCGTTGAGACGGATGTCGTCAATGATATGCCGCACTTTTTCCTCAATGCTTTTTTTGCGGCTGACCAAATGGCGGTCATAGAGCTGCTGAAGTCCCTGTCCGTTTTGTTTTAAAAGTTTCATACATGTCCCTTATGGTAATGGAGCCTGGATGAGCTGCTCTGTGAGCAGGCGTTCAGCTTCGCGTAACGCTTGTGGAAGATAGGCGGTTTCTTTGCTTCCGGCCTGTGCGAACTGCGCCCGCCCTCCTCCGCTGCCGTGCATTACGGGAGCAATGGTTTTAACAATATCCTGGGCCGATATGCCAGCCTTGACAAGGTCATCCGTCAAAGCGATGATCAGGCTGCCCCGGTCCTCGGCTTTGGACGCAAAGACGACCGCGCAACTTTTAGCCTTCTGTTTTGCAATGTCGGATAGATTTCGAAGCATATTGATATCGACCGCCTCAAATGTGTGCGTGATGACGCGCACGTTTTTTGCATCTTTGGAGCGATCTATGATCGAATCCAAATCCGTTTTCAATGCCTCAAATGCCTGCTGCTGCAGTTCTTTGCTCTTTTCTTTTGTTTTTTGTTTTTCCGCGTCCTCTTTTGTTTGCTGCTCTCTGAGTTTGATGAAGGCTTCCGCCAGTGAAGCGGTCGTGGCCTCGATTCGCCGGATCCCCTGGGCGATCGCGCTTTCGGAAATGATCTTAAACAGTTTGATCTCACCGGTGTTATCTAAATGAGTTCCGCCGCAAAGTTCGGTCGAACAGCCCGGAACATGGATCACGCGCACCGTTTGCCCGTATTTTTCCGCGAAGAACGCCAAGGCTCCCTTTTCGCGGGCTTCGGTCATGGTCATTTCATTTTTTTCAACGCGGATATTCGCCTGCACGTGGCGGTTCACTTCCGCTTCAACGGCATCGCGCTCCTGCTGCGAGAGCCCCTGGGGATGTGTAAAATCAAAACGCAGACGGTTTTCATCAACGACCGATCCCTGCTGCTGAACATGTTCGCCTAAGATTTTACGCAACGCGGCCTGAAGCAGATGTGTTGATGTGTGATTGCGCATGATGGAAAGCCGCCGGGATTCATCCACTAAGGCTTCAACGCTGTCATCCACGCGGACCTGCCCCTCCTCCACGGTGGCAGTGTGCAGGAACACGTCATCGATCTTTTGAGTGTCCTTAACGAGCAGTTTTGCCGGCTTTCCTTGCCTGGCTAAGATCTCCCCGGAGTCTCCCACCTGACCGCCGGATTCGGCATAAAATGGTGTTTGATCAAGGACGACACGGACCTGTTCTCCGGTGATGGCTTTGGAAACGGAATCCTGGCCCTTAAAAATGCGCAGGATCTTGGCCTCGGAATGCAATGTCTTGTAGCCTAAAAATTTTGTTTTGGGGACATTGAGGTCCAGGCCCATATCCACGAAAACCTCGCCGGTCATTTTGCTGCCCTCCCGGGAAAGTTCACGATGGTCATTCATGTCCTTGGTATATATCGTCATCGCGTCTTCGATCTCTTCATCTAATAGTCCGACTTCTTTTTTAAGAATTGAGAGACTTGTTTCACAAGGAAGCCCATAAGTTGTATGGAAAACAAAAAGCAGTTTTCCAATTTTCTGTGCGAAAGCTGTTGAGTCATATCCCTTTTTATCAGTTATTTCAGCTCTTAATTTTGGAATATTTTCCAAAAGAACTTTTGCAAAAGCCTCTTCAGTTTTTCTGATGAGCGCCGTAATGGCATCAACTTTTTCAAGAAGTTCCGGATATTGTTTGCCCATGACTTCCGCTATGGTTGGAACAAGTTTATAGACATGTGCACTGGTATCAGGGCCATGAAAGCTGAAAACAATGTTTGCCGCACGATTGATCAGGCTTTTCACGACCGAACCCCGCTCTTTGTTCGACGGAATGATGCCGTCGCTGATCGCAAACGTTGCGGCACGGACATGATCGGCGATGATGCGTTTGTCTTCAACGCTTAAATTGCCTGAGATCTCACGCTCAATGGCAGTGATGACCGGGACAAAAAGATCCGTTTCAAAATTATTTTTCACGCCCTGCATGACCGAACAGAGGCGTTCCAGGCCCATACCGGTATCGATATTCTTGCTGGGCAAAGGTTCCAGTATTCCCCCGTCCTTGCGGTTGAACTGCGTAAAGACCAGGTTCCACACTTCGGTGAAACGGCCCGCGATATCATCCGGGTCCTTGGGGACAGAGGGGTCAGCCGGATCATAATCAAAAAAGATCTCTGAACACGGCCCGCATGGCCCGTTAGGACCGTTCTGCTTGGCGTTGGAAGGCCAGAAGTTGCTTTTATCTCCCAGTTTGAAGATCTTGTGTTCAGGGATGCCGATCGCGTTTTTCCAGATCTCAAAAGCTTCCTGATCGTCCTGGTAGACCGAGACCCAAAGCCGTTCTTTCGGAATCTCCAAAACCTGCGTCAGGAACTCCCACGCCCAGTGGATCGCCTCGCTCTTGAAATAATCTCCGAAAGAAAAATTCCCCAGCATTTCAAAGAACGTGTGGTGGCAATTGGTCTTTCCCACCACATCGAGGTCGTCGGTTCGGATGCATTTTTGGGATGTGGCAGCGCGCGTGTAGCTGTCGATGTTCCCCAAAAATTGCCGCTTGAACTGCTGCATCCCAGCGGTCGTGAACAGAACCGTGGGGTCGTCTTTCGGGACCACGGAGTCGCTGGCAACGATCGTGTGCCCTTTGGATTTAAAAAAGTCCAGGAATCTGGATCGGATCTCGTTTGCTGTTAAGTATTTCATTTCACCACTTGGTTCAGTTCTTTTATGATCGTTTGTGTTTGAAAACCGCGCCGGGACAGGTATCCGAACAGCCGTCTGCGGACGGTCTGCCTGTCCAGGCCGCGGTATTTGTTTTTCCGTTTCAGGATGATCGACCGTACCGCGTCAGCCTCATTATAGAGGTCTGTTGCGGTCTCTACGGCGTGATCGATCAGCTCCGTATCAATTCCCTTGTGTTTCAATTCCTGCTTTATCCGACGCAGCCCGAGCGGTTTTCCCAGTCTTGAGCGCGTCCATCCAATACTGAATTGGCGGTCATCAATAAGACCGCTGGTCTTGAAATACCGGATCGTCTCCTCAATGACCGGATCGGGAAAGCCTTTTTCACGCAGTTTTTTCTGAAGTTCAAATACACTGCGGGGCCGGTATTTTAAAGATCGGAAAACAACCTCTTTTGCCTTTTTAAACAGTTGCTGGCTTTCCGGTGAGGACTGTTCCATCGGTTATTTGGCGGCTTCGGCTTTAGCGCGGATCTCTTTTTCCAGCTTGTCCAAAAGCTTGGGATTGTCCATAAGGTATTTACGCACCGCGTCCTTTCCTTGGCCGATCTTCTCTTCACCGTAAGAGAACCATGACCCGGATTTTTGGATGATATCGTAATTGACCCCCAGGTCCAGAATATCGCTGGCTTTGGAGATCCCTTCATCAAAATAGATCTCAAATTCCGCCGTGCGGAACGGTGCCGCGACCTTGTTCTTGACGATCTTGGCGCGGATGCGGTTGCCGATGAACTCTTCGCCTTTTTTGATCGCTTCGACTCGGCGCAGGTCAACCCGGACCGATGAATAGAATTTCAGCGCGTTGCCGCCGGTGGTCGTTTCGGGATTTCCGAACATGACACCGATCTTCATGCGGATCTGATTGATGAAGATCACGGTCGTTTTAGAACGGTTGATCGCCGCCGTTAATTTGCGCAAAGCCTGTGACATAAGGCGGGCCTGCAGCCCCATATGGCTGTCACCCATGTCCCCTTCGATCTCGGCCCGCGGGGTGAGCGCTGCGACCGAGTCCACAACGATCAGGTCCACCGCGTTTGAGCGCACCAGTGTTTCGGCGATCTCTAATGCCTGTTCACCGGTGTCCGGCTGTGAGATCAAAAGATCTTCGAGCTTAACGCCGACTTTTTGCGCATAGCTGGCATCAAAGGCATGTTCAGCGTCGATGAACGCCGCGACGCCTCCCAGTCTTTGAGATTGGTGAATGACGCTTAAAGTCAGGGTCGTTTTTCCGGATGACTCCGGCCCGTAGATCTCGATCACTCGACCTCTGGGGAATCCTCCTACACCCAGAGCGACGTCCAAAGAGGGCGATCCGGTTGGGATCGCATCCACATTTTGTTTGACGCTGCCATCAAGCTTCATGATGGAGCCTTTTCCAAACTGCTTTTCAATCTGGCTTAAAGCAAGATCCAAAGCTTTCAATTTTTCCTGGTTATCAGCCGTTTTCTTCGTTTCTGCCATTTCATCCTCCTTCGTTCCCGCAAGCTGTCGTTAAAAAACCCTCAGTATGTTCCCTTGAACACATCGGTGAGATTGGTTTTTTTATAAGGCTCATGGAAGGCAATCTATAAAAATCAATATAAATTTGCCTAAATGAATAGGCATTATACATGAGCCCAAAAAAGTTGTCAATTACCGTATATTTTATATAAATAATATTATATTTAAATAGAAGCACTCCTGGGAACGCCTTAAGAGCGGGTTTTTATGGATTTAAGCGTTGATGGTGAGCTGGATCGCAGAAAGGACTGAAATGGCGACGGTCTCCACCCGTAAAACAGTTTTTCCCAGTGAAATGGGAATCGCCCCTGCCTCCATGGCTGCTTGAACTTCTGCCGGTGTGAAATCTCCCTCCGGTCCGATCAAGACCAGGATCTTTGGTCTTAAAATGTTCAGGTTTAAACAGGCACTGATTGGCTGGCGGGGATCGACTAGGCACGGGATAAAAGCGGACGTCTCTGGATCGATCAGGGTTAGAACATCTCTAAACTCGGTTATCGGATGCAGCCGTGGCATCCAAAGGCGGCGGCTTTGTTTGGCGGCGCTTAAAACAATGGATTGGAATCGCTGGTCCTTCTTTGCGGAGCGATCGGGCAACAGCTTGACCTCTGTGCGCTCGGTCTTTAAAGGGATGATCTCATCAGCTCCAAGTTCGGTGGCCTTTTCCAGGATCCATTCAAATTTGGTCTTTTTTGGTATGGCACAGGCCAGTGCGATTGAGAACCGGTTGGTGTGTGGTTCTCGGCGGACGTCCAGGATGCGAGCTGAGACCATTTGGCTGGAGATCGAATCCAGCTCGCATTCAGCTTCTTCCCCTCTCCCGTTAAAAACGCAGAATCGGTCGCCTTTTTTTAAACGCATAACGTCTTTAAGGTGGTGGACTTCGTCCTTTTCATGGATGGCAATGTCATCTGTGGTGGCGAAAGAAATGTCGGCGTAGGAGCGGTGCATATATTCGGATGGTTTTTCTGAAGAATAAACATGGTGGACCGAGGGGGAGTCGAACCCCCGGCCTCCTGATTGCGAACCAGGCGCTCTCCCAACTGAGCTATCGGCCCACGTTTTAAAATACCTGAGCATCATAGCAAAAGCTCAGAGTTCTGACAAGATGGATTTTATAGAATGTCGTTTGAAGGGAAATTTTCAGTCTTCAGCGGGACACCTGGCTGAATGAAAATCCTGTTTGAACGGAAAAACGCGGATTTGTCAGGTCCGAATCCAGTTGCGATGGATCCGCGGCCCGGCTGAGCTCAACCGTTAAGGTGTTGAGAGGCTGCCCTCCTCCCGGAAATTCTTGCATGACAAAGTCGCATTGATCGCAAATCATGGAAGCTGATTGCGGTTGCCAGGTTAGGGAGAAGACGCGTTCCGTGACCCCAGAGAGGGAACCGTGATAACAAATGATCTGTGCATCGAAAAGATCTTTGCCGCTGCCCAAAAGATCCCTAAAGCAAAAACCTGGGTCAGCGGAAATGCTTTCACTCCTGTCAATGATCACTCCGACAGGGTCGGTTTGGACGTTTGGAAAACTTCCAAATTGCGGGACTGTGATGATCCCCGATCCGCGCGCTTCCCATGCCATTTTTTTGATGCGCACCAGGGCCGCGCTCAACTGCGTGGTATTGCGCAGCCTGATCGAGGCCACATTTTGGGTCCTGCGGATCGCTGTATCGACCGAAACAATCCCCACGACGGCAACACCGATCAGCATGGATGTGATCAGAAGTTCCGTGAGCGTCAAGGCTGATTTTGAAATTGCGGGATTTTTCATGATCGGGTTTCTACCAGCTCACATTGACCGTGATCTCTTTGGCTCCTGTAAAATCGTTTGTCACGTTATAAACAACAAGAAAGGGCATATCATCCTTCACGATGGTTTTTGAGTAGCTTCCGCCGTTTACAAAGTTGCCCGCCGGGTCAACCCAGGCCTCTGTTGTGATCTGTCCCCTGAGGCTTTCAATGATATCCTGGGCGATGAACGCGGCTTGAACTTCTCGAGTGCTTTCGGCTGCCGGGCGGCTTAAGGCTGAAAGTGTTGCCAGGATGCCCGCTGTCGCCATGGCAAAGATCAGTGTCGCGACGATCACTTCGACCATTGAAAAACCGTTACGGCCTAGAAGTTGTCTGCTAATTGCAGACCGGCCCGTTGAAAACAGCTTGTTTTGGGCAGAGATGATGACCATTTCCCGCTCCTGTTGAAACACAGCTGACATCAGCTGAGTCCGATATGATTTTAACATGAAATGTCAGGTTGAGTTCTGTGAATGTTTTGTCAGCGTAACAAGCGAACGTGGTCCCTCCCGGGGTGGCTGAGCAGATATAGGTCCAGCCGTTGTCAGGAAAACCCAATTCAAACTTTTGAAGGATCTGGGAAAAGCTCGACGAGCAAGCATTATCCGGTTCGTTCGGCCAAAAGTGGCCGGTGTTCATGTAAATGGTCTGCTGGGCGGCGAAGATCGCACGCATATTGGTCCTTGTCCGTTCGATATCCTGATCAATCACCAGCATGCGGAGTTTTGGCAGCGCAAGGGCCGCCAAGGTTGCAATGATGACCATGACGACCATGATCTCTACAAGGGTGAAGCCGTTCTTTTTTTGATGCTGTGTTGAGCGTGTAATTGGCATAAGGAGCATTTTAGTTATATTTCATTTTTGCACAAAGGGTCGCATTATTCAAACAAATGATCCTGCCGTCAAAACCGATGGCCAGAGTATAAAGCGTTGTCGATCCGCTCATCCGGTTGATGCGGATCGGCGCTGTTTCACCAGCAGAATAATAAGGGTAACTGAAATTCGGTGGTTTACGGCTGTTGTCAAAATCGATGGCTGTGAAATTCGAGGTCCAGAAGCTGCACGGGTAAGCGGAGCATGTTTTTCTGAAATTATCGACCGCATAACGTTGTTCAGATGCGTAGATCGCAATTAAAAACTGTTCCCCCTCTTTTGCACGGAACCGTTCGATCACGGTGCCCATTTTCGGAAGTGCCGCTGCAGAAAGGATGCCAACGATCACAACGACGACCATGATCTCGATCAATGTGAAAGCTGCCGAAAAGTTTTTGGTTGCGGACGACATGGTTTTGGGTCACGTGATGGTTATGCGCATTTATGATTGTGTTGAAAAGCCGGCCCTCAAACAGCGAGGGCCGGCTTTTCGTAATAGAAAACTTAAACGCCTCCTTACTTCAAGCCGGAAAAGGCTCCTATTCCGGTCCGTGTGACGTTCGTAGATGTTTGTGCGACGATAATCTGAGATCCGGTGCTCCCACCATCAAGCGTGTTGCGGTATGCCGTAATCGTGTATCCCACCGTTGACGGAGAGGTGATCGAATAGGTGAAGTGCGCATTCGGCGACGAAGCAGGTGTTTCAATGTCCAGCTGGGTGAAACCGCCGTTGCCGCAGTTGACGTAAGTCCCATTATTCTGAAGGTAGCACCTTTCCATGGAAGAACGGATCGTCGCGATCGCGGATAACGCTTCCGCGCTTCTTGAGAATTCGACGGTTGAGAACAGACGAGGTAAAGCTAAACTCGCCAAGACACCAACGATGATGATGACAATGATAATTTCAAGCAGTGTAAAACCGCTTTGGTTGCGTTTTAAACTCATTTTTTCGTCTCCTTTATGTATAACAGAATTCACTAATTTTTGATTTTAGGTTTAACCGCGTTTCACTGCGCTTTTTTCGCCTGGCATCACATCCTTTCAGGGTTGATGGGTTTGAGCTTAAAAACAAAAACCACTCTATCCTTTTAGAGTGGTTTTAATTCGATGTTCGAATTATCGGCAGCTGGCTATCCCAAATGGTTTGGGACCCTGTAGTTTTGTGCCCTACCCTCACGGATAGTTTACCTTGAACAATAATTCTCATATGTTCTTGCCTTAAGTATAGCTGATTCAAGCTTAAATATCAATGTCTACAGACCTACCTATATAATAATAAATATATATAAATAAAAAAAGAATTTTCTTAAGAATTAACCTCCTCCGCCTCCGCCCAACTGGGCAATGTTGAACATCGGTAGAAACATCGCCAGGACAATGATGCCGATCACCGCTCCCATGAAGACAAGCATGAATGGCTCAATGACGGTTGCAAGGCGCTTCATGA
>ERZ795055.1686-NODE-1686-length-17551-cov-7.631116_pt1 | contig 17551 bp, 18 predicted proteins | sample MGYA00375139_ERZ795055 | MGnify/ENA primary metagenome ERZ795055 (study PRJEB30184, sample SAMN05720283) | anaerobic digester metagenome | isolation source: active sludge of municipal wastewater-treating anaerobic digesters | place: USA | collected 2015-01-23 ... | reverse complement strand
ATCTGGAGGAAATGGGTCTTTACCCCGTGCTTTTCGAGGTAATCAAAGAAAAAAGCGGAAACCCCGGCATTGTACTTTCCCTTATTCTTCAGCACATCCTTCTTCCCGCCATCAAAGGCGGTGATGTCGTCCCGGAACTCGACGATCAGCGTGTCTTTGCTCCCGGTACGAAAGACCGATTTTGCCTTTCCTGCGTAGAGAAGTCTTCCCTGTTTCATGGTCCGCTGCACCTTCCGTACACTGTTTGTGCGAGCCGGTTTATTAGTGGTTCTAAATCCGGGTGGTACCAGCCTTTCTCAATGAACCGCGGGTAGATGCAGAGCCGCTCGCGGATCCCCCTTGCCCCGGCCAGCCTCCTGAGTTCCTCAACGGCCGGCCACGGGTGTTCCGGGTTGACATAATCGATGGTGAGCGGGGAGACTCCCCCGAGGTCATCGACGCCGCAGGCAAGGAGCCGGGAAGCATCGATCAGGTTTGGCGGTATCTGGACTGCGATCTCCTCCGGGAGGATCTCGCGTGCCATCTGGATCGTCCCGCAGATCTCGTCCGTCCGCGGGACCGGCGCTGCCGCCATCGGGGTGCCGGGCTTGGGACAGAAGTTCTGGATGATGATCTCCTGGATGTGGCCGTAGCGCCGGTGGATATCCCGGATAGCAAGAAGGGATTCCTCACGATCCGCCATCCGCTCCCCGATACCGAGCAAAAGGCCGGTGGTAAACGGGATCTTCAGTTTTCCGGCATCCTCGATCATCGTGAGCCGGACTTCCGGCTCCTTTCCCTTCGAGCCCCGGTGTGCCGGTACCCGTGCGGTGGTCTCGAGCATCAGCCCCATACTCGCGTTGACCGCATGGAGACGTTCCATTTCGTCAATGGACAGGATACCCGCATTCGTGTGGGGAAGAATCCCGTATCCTATGCTCGTTTTGCACATTGCGAGGCAATAATCAAGGATTGTCCGGAACCCGGCCGCATGGATGACGGCAGGAAATCCCGGGTCCTCTTCCGGGCGCTCTCCAAAGGTGAAGAGGGCTTCAGTGCACCCCAGTGCTGCCCCCGTTTTCAGGATCCTGTCAACCTCGTCCGGTGCCATGAGGCACCCTTCCTGCACCGGTGTCCAAAAACCGCAGTACCCGCACCGGTTCCGGCAGACCGTTGTGAGCGGGAGAAATACATTTTTCGAGAATGTGACCGGCCGGTCGTGCATGAGAAGTGATGATCGTCTTCTCTCTTGAATGTTGACCCTGCGTTCTCCTGCGCGGTGAGGTAGTCAAACGGTAACCATAATGTAGCGGGCAGGTAATAGTTGTGAATACCAGAACCGGGCAGCATCCGCCACGGTATGCAAGGAGTGAGAATGTCGCAGGAGGCAAGCGAACTGGACCGGAGACCATACAAGCCCTGCAGTACGGGAGGGCAGGATGCAAATGATTCTCAGACCCTCGCCGAACTGAATGCCACGATAGCGTTGCTTGAAAAGAAACTGCACATCATCGGCAATGTCACGCGCCACGATGTCCTGAACCAGCTGACCGTGGTTTTTATGTATAACGAGCTGCTCGGGATGATGACCGAGGATCCGAAATTTAAAAGTTTTCTTGAAAAAGAGAAGTCCGCGCTCAACAAAATACGGCACCAGTTCCAGTTTGCCAAGGACTACCAGAATATTGCCGTTCATCCCCCCCGGTGGCAGAACATACGGAACCTTGTACACCGCGTAAGCGAGGAATTCGACTTCAAACAGGTCAGGATCACCGTGGATACCGGGGGGGCTTCCGTGCTTGCGGACCCGCTTTTCGACCGGGTATTCCACCATCTGTTCGATACTACCCTGCTTCACGGGGAGAGCGTGACCGAGATGAAAATATCCATCCGGCAGACCGGCCGTTCCACGCTTCTCCTCGTGGAAAACAACGGGGCATGTATCCCGGCCACGGACAAGGAGAAGATCTTTGAACGCGGGTACGGCAAGGGGTCCGGCTGGGGCCTCTTCCTTGCACGGGAGATCCTCGCGGCTACGGGAATGACCATCAGCGAGACCGGTGATCAGGAGAAAGGGGTACGGTTCGAGATTACCCTGCCCCCCGGCACGTTCCGTCCGGATGGCGGGGAACCGCCCGCGCCGTGAGGCAGCCTGCGGTCTCGCCTGCCATTGACAAACGGATCATGTTTTTTTTTTAAAATATCCGCATGGTCCCCCGGGCGAATTAACGTGGCGTGACTGTTGCCAACCCGAAGCCTTTTCTCATAACCGTTGCTGAATAATATTCAGGATATGAGGATGCGGATGGAATTGGTAACAGGTATGGAGGGCGCCGCCGTTGTTATCGTCCTTTTCCTTATTGCAGCGGCGGCCGGGTGTCTTGAGCAGGAGACCACCAAGCCGGTTGTATCTTCCTCGCCCGCATCCACGCCAATACCCGTGCCTTCGGTTCATCCCCCGAAGCCATTCTACTCCTTCTCGCTTCCTGAGTTCCAGAAAATCCTTGCCCCGAATATAACCCTCGCGCTTCCCGGATACCTGCCGGACGGTTTTTTCTTCAACACCGGTTCAGCCCCGTGGGCTTCCCTGGATGGCCTGATGAATGAAGGCGTATATTCAGTCACCTACAACCGCGGCCAGGATGAATGGGTGACCCTGAGCGAGCAGTCCCGGAATGCCACAACATGTCCGGACTGGCCGGAATTCCGGTTAGCTGATGTGGGAAAGACGCTGACACAGAGCGAGGGACGGAGCGAGCTGAGCTGGGGACGCTACGGATGGTGCTTTACCCTTTCAGGCATGCTGCCTAAGGAAGAGATGGAAAAAATTGCTGCATCAGTCAAACCTGTACCGTATCGCGAAGGCACAACCCCTCCCTACGAGTTCCGGCCCCCGGCACATCCGCTGATCCATAACTTCTCCGTGAACCGGAGCACAACGGAAAAGAATGTTACTATCACGGTCGAGTCCCTTGACTGTACCGCAGAAGCGTGCAGGGCCGTGATACGGCTCGGTATTGCCTCTCCCCCGTCGTTCTCCGTGCCCCCCGGCATGACGGCGCCCCCGGTCTATCCCGACCCCCATGCGGAGTGGCGGGTGGATGGCGGGCGGCCTCTGCTAAAAATGCCCGGCAGCATGGGGTACCGTCCGGAGGGTGAGACAACCCTCACCTTCTGGAATATCGAACCCCTGCCGGCAGACTCCCGCGAGCTTGAAGTGAATTTTTCCCGGGTGAACGGGGTCTTTGGGCCCTGGGTGATCACTGTCCCTCTTGAACCCTCAGGAGGCCGGTTATCGGCAGTGTCTACGGGACTGGAGGATCCGTCATGAAAGAGACAGTCCGCCAGCTCATCCATCTCTGTTTCGGCCTTGGGATCGCGGCCCTTGTCTGGTTCTTCGACCATGCTGTTGTTATCGCGGTCCTTGCAGGCGGACTCCTGGCCGGGGTGGTCCTCGTTGACCTCATCCTCCGTGGCTATACGATCCCGGTCCTCTCCCCGCTCGTGCAGTTTGGGGACCGTGGCGATCCCATGCCGGGGAAAGGGGCGTTTTTCTACGTGGTGAGCAGCCTTTCCTGCATCATCCTGTTTCCGGTATCGCTGGTCGTACCGGCGCTCGTTGCCCTTGCAGTCCTCGACAGTGTCACGACCCTTGCCGGTTTACGATTTGGCAGGCACCGTATCTACAACGGGAAGTCCTGGGAGGGGACCCTGTCCGGAATCTTCGTGACATCCCTCTGCCTTCTCCCATTCCTCACGCTCACCGGAGCACTGGCAGTCGCTGTCATTGCGGGGATCATCGAACTCTTCTCTCCCGTTGACGACAACCTCGTCATACCCGTGGGTGTCTGTACGCTGCTCATGCTGGTGCCGGCGCTTGTGTGAACACCGGGGCACGGATAAAAAAGTGGTCGTATAGTCTGGAAATCTTGCGGGGGATATCCTCACTCACTATCGTGAGGCACCCGCGGGGCGCCCTTCAGGACAGCGGCGGGCATCACCCCTATGTAAAGGGGGGGCTTCAGCCACCGGTAATTGGATCTGGTTCAACAACCTTCTGATGTATCCCTGAAAGAGGACAATCCTGTCGCAAGGCCTCCCCGCCCCGATGGGGGGCAGGGTTGGTGCCAGAGGATCGATCATGGGGAGAGAGGTTTTCTCCAGAGATTATTTGTGATTCAGGATCCCTTCCTGCGTAAGGTTGTCACCCGCCCGGGAACGGCGCCTGTTGCGATCTCCCAAGTAATCGTGCAGGAACTGTGTCGGGATCGAAATTGTGATGCGGCGGGGGCTGCAGCCCGAAAGAGCGTAGGTTTTTGGAGTTATTTCTATGGCGTAAAAAAAAGGGAACCTCGTTACTCTGCTTTTTTTATCTCCTCCGGGTCTACCGCAACGCAGACATCGACTTCCCGTGCTTTCGGGCGCGTGAACCGTGAGTCGTATACCTCGAAATCAAAGGTGTAGGTGCGGGGAAGGTCGGACAGCCAGACCATGCTCCAGATTGCGAGGACTTCATCCGGCATCTGCCCTTTGGCACTGAAGACAGCATAGGTCTGGGCAGGGATCTTCCGGACCTCCATACCCTCCGGAACAGTCCCGGCGCGGGTCACCCCGCAACCGATAAGGTACGAGAATGCCCCGCGCCAGTCGGTCTCGTAATCCGAGTACACGGCATACATGATGGGCGGGACAGCGCGGTTCTTGATCTTCGCGGAGGCATTTGTCTGCAGGAACGCCGCCCATGCCGCCATCATGTCCTTCGTGCTCCTGCCGTCTGCACCGGTAGTGCGGCGGGCAATACCAACAACCGTCCTTGCCGGGATATTTTTTATGGTAAACGGGAGATCGATCTTATACATCAGGACAGTATCAGTGCCCGGGAAAATTAAACCGTACTCTGCCCTCCCGGGCAAGGCCGGGTATGGATCAGCACCTTTTTTTCATTACCCGGCAAACCCCGGTATACCATGTGTCCACCGGCTCTTATCCCCTATAAGCCAAAAAACCCGAAGACCCGGCTCTCCGCCCTGCTCTCCCAGGAAGAGCGGGAGCAGTTTGCCGCTGCGATGCTCGAGGATGTCAAGGCTGCCGTGAAGGACGCGATGTGCAGCCCGGTCCTCGTCTGCTCCGAACTTTTTGATTCCGAGGACGTCCAGGTCACCATTGCTGATACGGACCTGAGCGGGAGCCTGAATGCCATCCTGCCCCAGAACCCCGGCCCTGCCCTGATCATCATGGCTGATCTCCCGCTCGCGGATACCGCTTCCATCAGGCGGGTGATCTCCACCGAAAAAGATATAGCAATCGTGCCCGGGCGCGGGGGGGGCACGAACGCGATCTTCATGAAAGAGCCTCATAAGTTCCATGTCGATTATTATGGAGCGAGTTTTTTAAAACACATGAAAATAGCGGAGGATGCCGGCCTGTCGGTTGAAGTCATCGACTCATTCCGGCTGCATACAGACATTGATGAACCATGGGATCTCGTGGAGCTCCTCATCCACGGCACGGGGAAGAGCAGGGCATACCTTGAAGATCTGGGTTTTCTCCTGTCCGTGGACAAGGGCCGTGTTGGAGTCAGACGCGGACAATAATGCTTTTTATTTCGTTTACGCATGACATAAAACGGGCGGACACCGGGATGAACGAAGCGGAGTATATCGAGCGTCTGCCCGATGAGCACGTTTCGGCTGAAGAACGTGATCAAACCGGGGCTTTGCCATAGCCATGTAAATATGGTTTGATCTCGTGCATCCTCGATGGGTAACCGGGTACCGGACGTCTGCCGGTAAAAAAAGAGGCAATTTTTCTGCTCTGGAGAGATGTTGTTAAAACCTAATTGCCACGAGAATTACGATGGGACCCCGGGCGCCCGCTGCCTCGTCCTTCGGAGCTTGACGGTGTCTGAAAGTCGTATGAAAAAAGATCCCATTTTTTTGAGGCGGCGCCGGAAATAACCGGAAGATTTCTCGTCATTTCTCCATTCCCTTGCCAAAGACCCCCATAAAGAGGCATTTGTCTGCGGCAATGGATTCCACCCCGATAAAGTCATCAGATACGGAAAGACCAATCCCCCGGATGATGGCAGCGGGAGCGCACTCGTCCGCCTCGCCCATGACGAGTTCTGCAGCGGATGCAATATTGTCGGCCACCGCCCGCTTCGTCACCTCGAGTTTCCTGCCGAACAGGTCGCTCCTGCCGCGATCGTCGATGACGGACGGGATACCGGCACAGCCGATGGCAACCCCGCTGGAGCCGGAGCGCATGGCGTGCGTGCGGCTGTCGGCAATGATGACCCCGATCTGTGCTCCGGTTGCCTGGTCTACCGCTCTTTTTATTCTCCGGGCACTTTCGTCAGGATTGGCAGGGAGCGGGGTAACGCAGCCTGGCGGGGCATTGGAAGCATCCACGCCGGCATTGGGAAGGAGCGTTCCGCCTTTCATGCAGAGCAGGAAATGGGGGATACCGCCGACCACAGAGTCGCTCTCCCGGAGCACGATCTCAGCGGTAGCGGGATCCATCTGGTACTTTTCAGCCAGTCTCTGCGCGTGGGCCGAAGGCGTTATTTCAGAGAGCCGTATTACATTTCCTTCGGAAGTTGCAACCGCCGTTTCGGCGAGGACAAGGATGTCCCCGTCACGAAACCCCCCACACGTGACTTCTGCCGCGGCAATAACCCGTTCAGCAAGAGAATCGCCGCTCCGGATAATGCCGGTCGAAAGCCCGAAGACCTCAAACGAACCATTCATCGCCGCTTCACCAGGTGTTCGAAAACACGGATGGTATCCACGGTTTCCTTAACGTCGTGTGTCCGCACCATGGCAGCACCTTTCTGGAGCAGTGTCAAATTCACCGCCAGGCTGCCAAAAAGGCGGTCCTGGGGTTCTTTATTGAGCAGGTTGCCGATGAAACTCTTCCGGGAAGCGGCAGCAAGAAGCGGGCGGTCATACCGGAGGAACTCGTCAAACCGGCGGCAGAGTTCCCAGTCGTCTTCAACTGACCGCAAGGGGGTCCACAACCCGATACCGGGATCGAGAATAACGTTCCCCACACCCGCCGATTCGCAGCGTTGCATAACATGGACCAGCGCCTGGTGGGTGGCCACGACTCCTACCGCATCGCCCGGCTGGTAACCGGTTGCCATCACGATTGCAGGCAGGCCGGCGTCAGCAACCCGTTTGACATAGGCAGGTGAACAGAACCCGGCAATGTCATTGACCGCATGGATCTCGTGCTTCATGCAGACATCCAGCACCCAGGGGTTCATGGTGTCGACAGAGATGGTAAACCCTGTCCCGTCAAGTTCCCGGAGCGCACCATCGATACGTTCTGCCTCCTGGGTCCCGCTTATGGCCTGGGTATTGGGGGCAGTGCTTCTTGCACCGATATCGAGCATGTCGGCGCCGGCCTCCACCATCTCCACGGCTTTCGCATGGATCTCCTTTGTCGGGATGAACGAGTCACTGTAAAAAGACTCCGGGGAGCAGTTGATGACACCCATCACGCGAACGGGGGCTTCCCCCCCGATAGTGAGCTTGTTTATCGTGCACGGTCTCATCGCCTCACCTTTGCAGCCTTAAACGTATTCTCCATGAGGGTGGCAATGGTCATCGGGCCGACCCCGCCGGGAACCGGGGTAATAGCCGATGCGATGTCTCTCACCGCAGCAAAGTCCACGTCACCTACCAGGTTCCCGTTCAGCTGGTTGATACCAACATCAATGACAACCGCGCCGGGTTTTACCATCTCCGGCGTAATGAAATGCGCCCTGCCGATGGCGGAAACAAGGATGTCTGCCCGTTTCAGTTCCCCGCCAAGGTCCCGGGTCTTACTATGGCAGATCGTGACTGTTGCATCGGCGTTGGTCAGGAGTGCCGCCATCGGTCTCCCGACTTCTATGCTGCGGCCGGCCACGACCGCACGGGTGCCGGTAACGGGGATTTTGTATTCCGACAGGAGGGTCATGATCCCGGTCGGCGTGCAGGGGGTGAAGCGGGGCCTGCCGGAGAAAAGGAGGCCAAGGTTCTCAGGATGGAACCCATCCGCGTCCTTTGCCGGGCTGACCGATGCAATCACCTTCTCGGTATCCACCTGGTGAGGGAGGGGGAGCTGGACCAGGATCCCGTCAATCTCCGGGTCCGCGTTCAGCTGACTGACATTTTCCAGCACCTCCTCTGTTGTCGTATCTTTCGGCAGTTCGATACCTAAGGAACCGATCCCAACCTGTTCGCAGGCCCGGTGCTTCATGCGCACGTACATCCGGGAACCGGGATCGTCTCCCGCGATAACCGTGGCAAGGCGGGGGCAGAGGCCGGACTCCTCAATACGCCCTTTCACGAGCTCAAGATGCTTTTCAGAGCATTTTTTACCATCAAGGATCATGGCCATAGAGGGTCCGGAAAAATCATTCGGGATAGAGCGTGAACTTTGACGCAAGGGCTTCGACCCTGTCGTGCACGTCCCGGATGTTCTTTTCGTTCCTGATGTCCTTGATTACGCCGGCAATCCAGCTGCCGATGAGGCGCATCTCGGCTTCTTTCATGCCCCGCGAGGTGACGGCAGGTGTCCCGATACGCAGGCCGCTCGTCACGAACGGGCTCTTGGTCTCGTTCGGGATGGTGTTTTTGTTGACCGTGATGGCGGCTTTGCCGAGCGCCGTCTCGGCCTCAAGACCGGTGATGCCCTGGTCCGTGAGGTCAAGGAGCATGAGGTGATTGTCGGTACCGCCCGAAACCAGGCGGAGACCATTGTTCATCAGGGTCTCGGCGAGGACCTGGGCGTTCTTCACGATCTGTTTGTTGTAGGCCTTGAACGAGGGTTTGAGCGCTTCTTCAAAACAGACCGCTTTTGCCGTTATCGTGTGCATCAGGGGTCCCCCCTGCATACCGGGGAAGACAGCCTTGTCGATGGCCACGCCAAGGTCCGCATTGCACATGATGGCGCCGCCGCGGGGCCCCCTTAGCGTCTTGTGGGTGGTGGTGGTGGTGAAATTCGTCACACCGATCGAGGTCGGGTGGAGACCGGTGGCTACGAGCCCGGCGATATGGGCGATGTCTGCCATACAATAGGCCCCGACATCGTCGGCTATTTCCTGGAATGCCTTGAAATCGATGGTCCTTGGGTAAGCCGAAGCACCGCAGACAAGGATCTGCGGCTTCTCCTTCTTTGCCATTTCCGCAACGGTGCCATAGTCAAGCATCTCGGTCTTTTCGTCAACGCCGTACTGGGCAACCTGGTAAAATTTGCCGGTAAAGCTGACCGGTGAGCCATGGGAAAGGTGGCCGCCCTGGTTGAGCTTCATGCTCAGTATCTTCTCTCCCAGCTTCATGTACGCAAAATAGACCGCCATGTTTGCCTGGGTTCCCGAGTGGGGCTGGACGTTGGCATGCTCTGCCCCGAAGAGCTTCTTGAGCCGGTCGCGGGCAAGGTTCTCGGCCATATCATGGAACTCGCATCCGCCATAGTACCGCTTGCCGGGGTAACCTTCGGCATATTTATTGGTCATGATCGATCCCATGGCTTCCAGGACTGCCCGGGAAACGACGTTCTCTGAGGCGATCAGCTCAAGGCCGTTCGTCTGCCGGAGCCGTTCCTTCTCGATGATTTCTGCAATTGCTGGATCCGTTTTAGACAGATACGACATATGGAGAAGGGTTCGCTCTTAAGAGGTAATACCTTTTCCGAGCAGGTCGTTTGAACTACGGGGAGGAGAAGATATGTGCCCAAATCCCCGACCAAAACCCCGGTTTTTTCCGATATCCCGTTTCATCTTGAATTCATCCGGTGGCTGCACCGTACGGACAGGTGCCCTCCCGGCAAGTCCCCCGCCGCATACAAAAAAACTGAAGAATAATTCTGGAAATTTACCGTTTTCATCGTTCTGACGATCCTTTCGGATCACAAACCTTTTTTCCTTATCAGGCGATCACTGTTATTATTAATACGGAGTGCGCCGCACCAGTACAGGAAAGCGTTCGTGAATGGCGCAGAAAAGTGCAAAGATCAAATATCTTGAACACAAACGTGATCAACAGGAGAAGCTGAATACCATGATGGAAACTTCATTGTCTGCTGCAACGGAAGACCGGATTGCAACACTGGAAAAGAAGGTCAGGGAGATGGAGGCACTCGTCAAGGGTCTGACCCAGGAGCTGCTTGACCTCAAGTCGGTTGCCATGAAGATGACCAAGCAGAGCGAGGAACGCAGCCGGCAGGAACTGAAACGGGGCACCATTGTCGCCGGGACCTCCTCCCAGCAGACAGCTCCTGCCGCAGCACCAGCCGGCAGTGGAAGCACGATCATCCGGCCCAAGGGCAAGCCAGCCGAGGCCCCGGCAGCCCCGGTGGAACCCGCGATGGACATGATCATGCAGCCCGACGGGACCATGAAACTCGAGCCCCGGCGCGGTGATAAGGATTATATCGTTGCATCGGCGGGCTATGGGAAGAAGAAGGGTGCAGCGGGCAAGGGAAAACAGAGCGACCTGATCTACGCGACCGAAGAGACCAAAGCGGATCCTGCAAAGAAGTAAGGAGCCGGATCTTTGCATATCACAGAACTTGAGATCGACAATTTCAAGTCTTTTTCCAAAAAGACAAAAATTCCCTTTTTAGAGGGGTTCAGTGTCATATCCGGGCCCAACGGTTCCGGAAAAAGCAATATCATCGACTCCATCCTTTTTGTGCTGGCACTCTCGAGCTCCCGCAACCTCCGCGCCGAGAAGCTGACCGATTTGATCAACCTCAACTCCGGCCGGAACACAGCCGAGGTCTCGATCGAATTTTCTGACGGCACGAAGATCCGGCGCCGGATAAAACGGACAGGGAATGGCTATTACAGCTACAATTACCTCAACGAGCGGCTCTGCAAGCAGAGTGATATCGTCGACCACCTGTCAAAATTCGGGATAATCCCCCACGGCTACAACGTCGTGATGCAGGGGGATGTAACCCGGATCATGGAGATGAGCGATTTCGAGCGCCGGAAGATCATCGATGAGATTGCGGGGGTTTCTGAGTTTGAGACCAAGAAGCAGCAGTCCCTTGGCGAGCTCGATATTGTGCGGGAGCGGATCGAGCGAGAGGAACTGCTGCTGCTGGAACTCACGAAACGGGCAAACGAACTTAAACGCGAGCGGGAGCATGCCCTCGAGTACCAGAAATGGCAGAAAGACCTTACCTATTTCCAGAACTGCCGGGCAGCTGCCCAGCTCCATGACCGGGTCCGGGAGCTCACAACCCTCCAGCAATCGACTGACGAGCACAAGCTCCGGCTGACAAGGATTGCCGCGGACCGTGGCCTTGAGGAGAACGAGCTCTCCTATCTTCAAGCGGACTTACAGGATATCGACGACCTGATCAACAGGAAGAGCGGGTCGGAGTACCTGAAACTGATCGCCGGGCTCGAGGAAGCAAAAGGAGGCATCAAGTTTGCCGAACAGACGATTGCGAGGCTGAAAAAGGAGAAGGAGAGCAATCTCGAGATCATCAACCGCGTGTACGTGGACTCGAAACGTGCCGAGACACGGGTTGCCGAATGTACTGACCAGATCCGGACCCTGAACATCGACCGCACAAATATCGCCATGGAGATCGCCACGTCCCGGGCACTACTTGAAAAGGTCGAAACGGAGATAAAACAGCACAGCGAGGACACGGAAGGAGCCCGCGACCAGCTCTTCGCCCTCCTGCAGGAGATTGAGGAGAGGAAAGGCCAGCGTTCGGGGATCCTCCACCAGCAGGACATGCTGATCGAGAAGAGCAGGATGCGGACCTCCGAGCTCGAACGCCTGACGGGGCTCCTGCGCCAGCTCGATGAGGAGTACGCTGCAAAACAGGCGCAGATCACTGACAGCGATACAAGCATTGCCTCCCTTGCTGAGGAGAAGAAGCGGCTCGACCGTAACCTCTCGGAACTGGAAGGGACGATGTTTGCCCAGCGGAATACGCTCGAACGGCTCAGGAGCGAGATCCGGGAGAGCGAACAGGATGCGATCCGCCTCGAGGCTGCCCAGCAGGCACGGGGGGAGTCAGGAGGAAAAGCGCTCGAGGCTGTCCTTGCCATGGAGGGGGTCCATGGAACCATATCAGACCTCGGGAAAGCCCCGAAGGAGTACACCACGGCCCTCAATGTCGCCGCGGGAAACAAGCTTCATTTCGTTGTCTGCGATGATGACCAGATAGCTGCGGACGCAATCCGGTACTTAAAAGAGGAACGGCTCGGGCGGGCAACCTTCCTCCCGCTCAACAAGCTCAAGCCACCGGCACTCCCGCCGCTCAAGGAGCCGGGCATTGTCGATTACGCTGTCAACCTGCTCGAGTATGACCCGAAGTTTGACCGGGCGTTCGGGGTCGCGCTCGGTACCACGGTTGTTGTCGACACGCTGGAACGGGCACGGAACCTTATCGGAAAATACCGGATGGTTACCCTTGACGGCGAACTGCTCGAAAAGAGCGGGGCGATCACGGGTGGCGCCACGAAGAAGCAGACCGGACCCCGCGGTTTTGGTGCCGCTGTCGACGATGAGATCATAAGGATACGGTCGCATCTTGGCGAACTGCAGGGAGAGGCATCGACCCTCGAAGCAGGAATAAAACGGCTGAGCGAAGAGGTTGATGCAAAACGGGCCCTCCGGAACGAGATCGACCAGAAAGTCGCCCGGTTCGGAATGTTCACCGAGGAATTCTCCCGCCGGTTCGAGGCGATCACGGTCGAGAAGCAGACCATTGAGGAAGCTGTAGCCCGTCAGTCGGAAGAGACGAGGAACGGGGCAGCAGAGCTTGCAGCACTGGAAGCGGAACTCGACCGGATAACCGGGGAGATCAACGAGACCAATGCGAAGATCGATGCCATCAAGAAACGCCTTGATGATACCAACATTCCGGCTCTCACCGAACAGATGGAGAAGAAGCGGCGGGAGATAGAGGAGGCCGAGCGCCGCCTCCGCAACAAGGATGGCGATATCAGTGATGCCCAGCGTGAGCGCCAGCATTTTACCCTGCGCATTACGGAGCTTGCCGGAGAGCGCAGCGGGCAGGATGAACGCAACCGTCAGGTCGATGCCGATATCATGGCAGCCGGCGAGCAGATCTCCGCCCATAAGACTCAGATTGCAGCGCTCGAGGAACGCCAGAAGGAATTCAGTGGCGAACTTGACGAACTGCGGGGAAAGCGGGCCGATGTCTCGCAGCATATCCAGGAATCCGGGCTGCGGCTCATGAAGTTCGATGCCGATACCGAACGGATAACGATCCAGCTGGGGGCAATTGAGGAGCGGGCAAAGGCCCTCGGGATCGAGGTGGAGATGCTCCGGCAGCAGATCGGGGAGATGGATACCACACTCTCCCTTTCGGAGATCGAGGGGAAGATTGCGGAAGCCGACGGGGCCTTGCGGAAGATCGGGGCCGTGAACATGCTTGCCATCGAGGAGTTTGAGAAGGTCCAGCGCCAGGTTGCTGAACGGACCGAACGCAAGGAGACCCTGTCAACCGAGCGTGCGACCCTGATCGAACGGATCGAGAAGTTCGAGCAGATGAAATACGAGGCGTTCACGACTGCTTTTACTGCTATCGACACCAACTTCCGCGAGATCTTCGCCCGGCTCACGAGCGGGAGCGGTCATCTTGTCCTCGAGAACGAGGAGGACCCGTTTGCCGGCGGGATGACCTTTGCGGTCCAGCCGCGGGACAAGAAAGTGCACCTCCTGTCATCCCTGTCCGGCGGTGAAAAGTCGCTCACCACGCTCGCGTTCATCTTCTCTATCCAGCGCTATATCCCCGCACCCTTCTATGCCTTCGATGAAGTGGATATGTCCCTTGACGGTTCGAACGTGGAGCGGATCGCATCGATGGTGACGGAACTTTCGCCGAATTCACAGTTTGTGATAGTCTCCCTCCGGAAACCGATGATAGATGCCGCCCAGCGGATCATGGGCGTTACCCTGCGGCCGGACAAGAGCACGCTCGTCACCGGGGTAAAAGCGAATGGCTGAGCAGAACGACAGCGGCAGGAAGAAGGGACGCCCCGGAACCCGGAAACCTGTTTTGCCCCCCGTCCAGCCCAGCGAACCGTCCCTGGTGCAAACAGTGGAAACGGGTGTGCCGGTACTGAACCCCAAAGCAGAAACCGCTGAGACTGCTGATACCCGCACAGCCCCTTCTTCTCCTGAAGGTATTGATTCTCCCCCGTCAGAGATGGTCCCGGCGCAAAAAATAGCCGGGGATTCCCGGGACATTGTCGAGGACCCGGTTGAGATCCTCGTCGGTCTTGCGGAACGGGGCGAGATAGACCCCTGGAACATCAATGTTATCGAAGTAACCGATCGTTTCCTCTCGGAGCTGGAGCGGTGCCGGCAGCTCAACCTGCAGGTCTCCGGGAGAACGCTTTTCTATGCCTCGACCCTCCTGCGGATGAAGTCCGAACTTCTTGACGTGACGGAGGATACGGACGACGAGGGGGACGTCGGGGACCTGTTCGGGGATGGGTTTGGAGGGGGCAATGAAGAGGAGATAGCATTCGGCAGCAGGCTCGGCCCCATCGAGCGGCTCGAGCACGAGATCCAGCGCCGGCTCGACCGCAAGAACATGCGCAAAAGCCCGATCACGCTCTTCGAGCTTATCGTCGAGCTCAAAAACATCGAGAAAGAGGATCGGCGGCGCCGGCGCATGGCCGGTGGTCATGCCGATCTGACCGATTCCCTGATCGATGCGGACGATGTCGTCAGCATTGCCCACGAGGAGGGGTTCCAGGAAACCTCGATGGTCCGGCTCGCGGAATACCTTGAAGGACTGGAGATCAATGAAGAGATGACGCTTGCGGAATTATGCGAGAAGATGGCGTGGGGGATACCGGAAGTCTACATCCCGCTGCTGTTCCTGGCACTGGATGGGAGGTGCAACCTGCGGCAGGAGGAGTTCTTCGGGGATATCTTCGTGCAGATATGCCGGGCGGAGAAGTCCGGATTGCCTGAACAGATTGCGGAGTGATCGGTAATTGAAACAGTCCGCGGCCTTTTTTCATCACCAGTCCGGCACGCTTCAACCAGCGGATACCTTTCTCCTGGTGAGAGCTTACGACGGGATAGTGGATCCGGAAAAAAGGGGATGGATACTATCCATGCATTGATGGTGACCAGAATCACCACACCCACATCCTCCTTCATCGCCCGCTGGAGCAGCTTCGGCAGGAAGACGAAGATCGGCAGGAAAAGGACCAGACCACCGATGAATATCCATCCCGAATCACCTTTTACTGCCGGGACCAGGAAAAGATTTTTACCTATAGCCACCCATAGGTATTACCATGCAGGCAGCAAGTTCCATATACATCCGAAAAGATCTCAAAACACAGTTGAACAACCTGAAACGTAACCCGAAGGAATCATACAACGACGTTATCGAGCGCCTGGTGAATCTCACCGTTGATGATGAACCGCTCAGTGCAGAAGCCATCAAAGGGCTGGAAGAAGGTCTCGAAGATATCAAAAAAGGAAATCTGATTTCTGAAGAGTATATCAGGAAGAAATACGGTGTTGAATGAGTCTGTACCGGGTGAAGTATACTCATCGTGCGGACCGGGATCTGGAAAAACTGCCACCGTTGATTGCTAAAAAAGTTGTCAGTGCGATTCAGAATATCAAAAAAGACCCGTATCAATTCATAAAAAAGATGAAAGCATCAAACCCGGAACATCCGGTGTACTCCCTCCGGGTCCAAAGAGACGTTCGTGCACTTCTCTCAATCCACGATGACGTCATGATCATTCATGTTCTTGAAATCGACTACCGGAAACAGGCATACCGGGATTTCTAAAAAGGTTTGAAAAAAAATATCTCTGTATTTAGGGGAAAATGGAAATCATTCTTCTATCCCCGTAATCATCCCGACAATCTGCTGTGCCGTCACCGGGTCCACGACCCGGACCAGGACCAGCCCGGCCATCGGGATGAAGAAGGTCCAGAAGACTTTCTTCACCTGCTCGTTCTTCCCGAACGCCTCGATCGCTATATCCTTATCGGCTTTCATGGTGTGTTATATCAACTTGGGCACGGCACTACGGCGGATATTTATTATACTCACTGTACCATGATCTTTGTAATACAATTCCTGGCAGTATGAATATATTCAGCTTAATTCTTCTTGGCTTCGCGTTTTTCCTGATCGCCGATGCGATTCTTGCCATATTTTTCGGGAAGCCGTATATGGTGTGGGGTCTTGATTACACTCCTGCGGTCTATCGTGACTTCATCACAAGGTTATCCACCCTGCCGCATGGGATAATCCTCTGGATAAAACTAGCGGAATGTGCCGTCGGGCTTGTTCTCTTCTGGTTTGGATTGAAATTGCAGTGATGGCACTGACGAATAATAGTTTTTCGCCCATTTTTCCCCGACCCCCTATTTTTTTAAACCTCTACATTGAAGAAATCCGTTCTTCTTCCTGCCACATCCGCTCTGAAAAAGCGGCACGTCGGAAAAATCGACCTTCATAATCGCGTTCCGGCAGCCTTTCCGGGTCCGGATGATGTAAAATAGGTGGCAAAAACCGGCACGATTTAAGGGCCTTTGGTGGCGTTTATACGAGGTGCAATTCTGCCGTATTTTGGTAAACGGGGCAATCATAGGGCATATTCTATACAGGAAAGAAAAAGGAGCATTTTAAGGGGTTTTCCGGTATTGGCCCAGGCATATGTGGGAGAAAAGGAGCCCGTATAGGGCTTATTTTACCACCTCTCTCAAATACCGATATTTCAGGATTCTCAGGAGCGACCGTTTTCTCCCGTTGCGTTCTGAGGGAGACCTACGTGGAGAATACACTGGTCATTCGTGCCCAGACCGTCTGCTTCGATCAGGATATTGTAGTCCCCGGGAGAGAGGTCGGGGGAGGTTTTCACAGTCAGAATTGAGGGGTAATACCCGAAGCTCCGAGCCGTGTAATTGTTCGGGGAGATCGCGACCTGCATGCCCGGAGGAAACGGTTTCTTCTCATTCGCCGGCATTGGCATCATGTTGAGATCGCCGGATATCCGCGAGAGGTTATACTGAACGAATCCGGTACCGCCAAGACCGGACTGGAAGAGGTAGGTCGCCGTGCTGGTTTCACCAGCAGTGATGGTCAGTTCGTGGTCGGAATCGATCAGGCTGGCATAGCCATGGTAGAACCCGCTCACTCCTGGCACGATTGCACCACCCGCATATACGATCACCCAGTCGTCCGCAATCATCGCATCCCCGCTTGCGGATCTTGCCTGTATATAGTACTGTAGCAGCTTGAGCATGTCGTCATAGCGCGTCGAAGTAAGGTTCACCCGGATCTGTGCGGAGTATGACTGGCCCGGCGCGACCGTAAACCGTTCAGGATAGATCGAAACATCGAGATCTTCGTACGGGGCATGTTCTTCTACTGACCGGGCTTCCTTCACCGGGAATATCCTCAGCTCAATGGTACCCGGCGTCACGTTCCGCGCGAAGAAGGTGTAATTGGTAAACCCTTCCGGGGAAAATGACGAGACAAAGATGCACCCGCCCTCAAATCCGCCAACCGGCAGCGTGAGCAGGGCCGGGGTATCGTTCAG
>ERZ795055.1684-NODE-1684-length-17557-cov-4.770712_pt1 | contig 17557 bp, 16 predicted proteins | sample MGYA00375139_ERZ795055 | MGnify/ENA primary metagenome ERZ795055 (study PRJEB30184, sample SAMN05720283) | anaerobic digester metagenome | isolation source: active sludge of municipal wastewater-treating anaerobic digesters | place: USA | collected 2015-01-23 ... | reverse complement strand
GCCCGCAAAGGGGTCGCCCCATAAAGCATCTGCATCAACGCGAACGCCGCGAACATAAAGACCGGCGGGACCCAGAACTCTTTTCGAACAGACCCGATATCGATCAGCAAATACATGGTCTGGTCCTTGAACAACACCAGATAACAGGCCAGCAAAAAACTCAGCACTCCGCTCAGGCCGATCTCCGCGACGTGGCGCAGCGGCGGGGCCAACAACGCGTGCCCTCCATTGGCGATAAGCCCGGCGACGCAAAGAAGGCCGCAAAAACGCCACGCCCCGCAACGGTTCTCGAAATTGAAACCTAAACCCCAAAAAAAAAGCATGTCCCCGCAGAGGTGTAAAAAACTTTTGTGGACCAGCGCCGCCTTAAAACAATCCCAAAACCCCATCCGGTGAGGGTAAAGCCGGTAATCCAGAAACCAGCTCCGAAGGTCGCCCCGGGCGTGGACAAAGGCGAAAACGATCACGCTGAAGACCATCAGCGCGATGGTCAGCCGCGGCCTGCGGTCGAGCGCCAGCTCCTTTTTCCACCACGGGCGTTTCATGGCTCCTCCTTCAGCTCAACGGACAGGATCGTGTCCAGCACGACCTCCTCTTTTGTCATCGCGATCGAATAACCCCGCACGACGCCGGGATCCTTGAAATCCAGGTTTCGGTAATCTTTACGGATATCCGGGAACTCCTCGGCCTTCACCGGCATCAGGTTGGCCTGGATGAAACGGTCCTTATAAAAATACGCGACAAAATCCGAAACATTGGTGAACTTGTAGCGACGGACCTCCACTTCCGCGGAGCTCCCTTTCAGGAAAAAATTAACTTCGACCGGGTCGCCAAAGGCCTGTTCCGCCTTTTTGATCACCGCGCCGCGCCGTTCACCGATCATCAGTTTGGCCGCGTAGCCGTCTTTGGCGCCCTCCGGCGGCTGGGACGACGGGGAGGACACGCATCCCGCGCACAACAGAATACACAGCATCATCAACCTTTTAAATTTCATAATGACGTCTCCGGTTCTTTTAAAGGTTCGACATGGATCGAAATAAACGTTTCCCTCCCAAAGCGCTCATGAAGTTTCTGCTCAACCGCTGTCGCAATATCGTGCGCCTCGACAATGTTCAAGGCCGGGTCTACCCAGATATGAAGTTCGATCGCAGAACGGTGCCCGACACGGCGGGTCCTTAATTTATGCGGATTCTCCGCTCCCGGAACGGAGGCCGCCAAAGCCAGGATCTCGCTCTCAATGTCCGGCGAAAGCGATCCTTCCGACAGGTCAAAAAAACTTTCCTTCATGATCGAAAAAGAAGCCTGAATGATAAAAACAGAAACGATCACCGCAGCGACGGGATCAAGGATGTGCCACGATTCGCCCAGCATGATCGCGCCCGCGATCCCCAGCATGACACCGATCGAAGAGAACGCGTCGCTCCTGTGGTGCCATGCGTTGGCGATCAGCCCCTGATTATTGATCTTCCTGCCGATCTCAACAGTCTTGCGGAATAGCCACTCTTTGCTAACGATCGAAAGCAGCGCGGCAAAACAGGCGAACCACCCCGGAGCCTCCAGCGGAGACCCCTTTAAAACCCTGACGATCTTGACCCCACCTTCGATCAAGATCGCTGTTCCGACCAAAAAAAGAAAAAATCCGATAAAAGCCGAGACCATGGTCTCGGTCTTGCCGTGCCCGTAATCATGGTCCTCGTCAATAGGCTTTGCCGCGGCCCGGATCCCCCAAAGCAACACAAGATCAGTGGAGAGGTCCGAAAGGGAATGGAACGCGTCCGCAACGATCGCCTGGCTGTGGCTGACATAACCGGCGAACAACTTCAATCCCGTCAAGAATATATTCAGAACAAGGCCCTGGACCGTAATACGATTGGCCTGCCGCACCCTGTCTTCCATCATAAAGATCTCCCTTGTTCCATTTCGCCTGTCGGCTCCTTAGCGTTTGTTCACGGTTTGTAATAGACCTTCGCTTCCGGGATCCGCTTCTGGATCTCAGCGATCCTCGTCGACGGGGCCGGATGGGTCGATAAAAATTGCGGCATGCGCGCCTTGGACTCCTGGTTCATGCGCTGCCAGAAAGCGACCGCCGCGTTCGGGTCATAACCGGCGCGCGCCATCAGGATCAGTCCGATCCTGTCCGACTCGCTTTCCTGCAACCGGCTGTAGGGAAGAACATAACCCAACGTGGTGCCGGCGCCGTAGGCGATGAGCCACCAATAGCGCGTCTTTTCCGTCTCATTCTTGAGCGCGGCGTTCAGGGTCACCCCTCCCAGTTGAACAAGCAAGAGCTGGCTCATCCTCTCCCCGCCGTGATTGGCGATCACATGCCCGATCTCATGGGCCATGACCGTCGCCAGTCCCGCCTCATCCTGGGCCACGCGCAGGATCCCCGTGTAGACCCCGACCTTTCCGCCGGGCATGGCAAAGGCGTTGACGTTCTCATCATCCTGGATGAGCTTGAACTCCCAGTCAAAATTCTTGATGTCCGACCCTCTGCCCATTTCCCACAAAAACTCCTCCGTGGCGCGGGCGACCCGTTCTCCCACGCGCTCGACCATCTTGATCTTGTCCTGGTCCGCGGAAAGTTTGGATTCCTGGATCAATTTGTTAAAACTGTCCGTGCTCATGGAAATCATCTGAACCGCGGGAATAATAGAAAATTGCGACCTGCCCGTGATCGGCACCGTGGCGCATCCCAGGATCACGCACACCGTAAACAATCCCGCGAAATGTTTTATTCTTCTCATGACCATTCTCCCTGTCTATCCACCCGACGCGGCATTGATCAACTCCTGTAATTTTTTCTCATAACGGCCAAAGCAGGCCGTTGCAACCCCATTCACGCAAGCCCCTCCCTCCAGCAAAAGCTCACAGCAAAGGACCAAAAGGTCTCCCGTCTCGATCAGATAGTGTTCGTCGCCGCCGCGCGCGAGCTCTTCGATCTCATCGATGTGGTGGCGCATCAGCTCAAGCAGGCGTTCCTGATGAGGCTTGCCCACCATACGATTATATCGAAGCGACATCTGATGGATCGCCTTCACACGTTCAAGGGCCCCAGGTAACAACACGCTTTCAGACATCATCCCTCCCCGTTAACCGTTTCCGCTTTGTGAAGCCGGGACCGCGACCATCAGATAACGGCCCAGCTCATCAAAAAACTCTTTCCACTTCCGCGCGGAAAGATTTCCCTCAACGGCCTTTTTCCTCATACCATCATAATGGTTCTTGGCCGTAATAAAATAAATATTTTGCGCTTTCCCAAGGTCCAGGTTGAGCTTAAGCGGTTTCACGGTCCTCAAGATCATGCTGGCCTGTCGCAAAAGGCGGACATCCTTGGGCCGTGCCGAAAAACGATCCATGACCTGCTTCAGCCTCCGGCTGACAAAGAACCCCACCGTCACCCTGTCAAGTTCCAGCGACCATTCCATCGTTTCGTCGACCAAGTCCTTCAGCCGCTTGAAATCAATGGGCTCCCCGGAAAGGATCCTCAAAAGGTCCGTGTTGAGCATGACCGAAACGGTGTTCACCAGAACCCCGGGAAGCGGGACATGCAACTGCTGCACGACCTCAATGATCGGCCGGTGATGCTCATTGATCTGCCGCATGCAGGTCTCCACCTCGTGCAGTGACTCCTCCAAAAGCTGATACAGGATCCTCGTCTGGTCATCCTTGAACAGGTGCCGCAATGAGAACGGCCCGGCCTCAAAATATTCTTTCATCAAACGAACGACTTCCTTCTTTTTCTCCCTGCGGTAGGCCTTGGCGGTCTTTTTCTGGACTTCCAAAAAATCGTCCTGGCTCATCGTCATGCTGACCGCCGAAAACAGATCATGTCCTCCCAGATGCAGGACCGAAAAGAACAGCCCCCTCGCCTCATCCGTGATCTTGGAACGCACCCGGATCTCTCCGAAGGCCAGCTTTGACTCTCCCTGCTGCCAGATCTCATAGGCCTTGCGGCTCACCTCATAACAATAAATATCCACTGTTTCGGGAAAATCCTCGAACAGCGACATGATCGCGTAATGGGCCCCAACCCGCTGGATATCCAGGACCGCCGAGACAGCCTTTTCTCTAAAAACCTCCGCTCCGTTCTTGTATTCCGGGCGGTTACTGGGCGCCTCTTTCAGGCGCTTGATAAATTCAAAAAAAAGATCCTCTCCCGTCACTTCTTTGTGGATCTGAAGGGCCTTCGCCGCGTATTGCAGGATCTGCACGGTCTCGATCCCTGAGATCTCATCGAAAAACCATCCGCAGCTGGTATACATCAGCATCGCGTGCCGCTGCATTTCCAGAAGATGAAGGACCTTGATCCGTTGTTCTTCGGTTAAAGAAACAACGGCATAGGTCTTGAAGAACTGCTGAAGTGTTTTGGGACTGCGGTCAAAGATCACGTCAATATATCCATCCCTCGCCGCCCAGGGGTCTTTAAAAAACGGCCGCATCTCCCTTTCAAAGACAACGGCCAGCGCGTCCCTAAGCGAATCCAGCGCCTTGCGAAGCGGCGCGCGCCATGTCTGGCTCCAGCCCGGGTGCCCGCCGGAACAACAGCCGCAATCCGCCCTCCAGCGTTCGATCCCGTGCACGCAGCTCCAGGAAGAATTCTCCATGATCTCAACTTCATATTCCGGCGGATACAATTCCAGGAACTCTCCATAGACCGTCAAACGGACCCCATAGTGAAGTTCCAGCTCTTTCAGGCAGAACGCCAACGCCATGTCGCCGAAACGGTGATGATGCCCGTAAGATTCCCCGTCGGTAGCGATGTGGACAATTTGCGGACGGTCGTCCTCTTCAAACACATCGGCCAAACGCCGCGCGAAAACACGCCCGTCATCCAGCAGGCTTCCGAAAGCGATATCCTTGGCGATCGGCCCGTCATAAAAGAACACCGCGATCTTTTTTCCGGAAGGAAGATCACATAAATACGCCCGTTTAGGGTCCACCCGCTCGCCGCTGACATCTGTCCATTCATCAGTGCCGATCTTGCGGACGCTTTTGGCCTGACGGGGAGCGAGAATGGTGAACCGGATCCCCTCCTGCGCCAGAACCTCAAGCGTCGCCAGGTCAACCGCGGTCTCAGGAAGCCACATTCCTTCCGGATGCCGTTTGAACCTCAATTCAAAATCACGGATCCCCCAAAGGACCTGCGTGCGGCGGTCCCGCTCATTGGCCAACGGCATGATCATATGGTTATAGCATTGCGCTAAGGCCGACCCGTGCCCGGAAAAATTCTCGCGGCTCCGCCGATCCGAATCAAGGACCTGCCGGTAAACTTCCGGCTTATGCTTTTTCATCCAGCTTAAAAGCGTCGGGCCGAAATTAAAGCTCATTCGGCTGTAATTATTGACGATATCAACAATATCCTTGCGGTCATCCAAAATGCGGGCGGCTGTGTTGGGGGCGTAACATTCTTCGGTGATGCGCTGGTTCCAGTCATGGAATGGGCTTGCGGAATCCTGGCGTTCCACATCTTCCAGCCAGGGGTTCTCTCTTGGAGGCTGATAAAAATGACCGTGTATGCAGACGTATCGGTTCAGAGATCACCTCATGAAATTCAAAACACGCAAAAAAATTGAAATTTTTTATTATTATACTAATATTGATATTATTCATCAAGCTGTTATCCAAAGGAGTGACCTTGAGCGCAAAACCATTTTTTCTAGCTGTCCGTGGCATCCTGCAGGACCATCGGGGCCGCTTTCTGCTTTTAAAGCGCGCCCGCGCATCCAAACATCAGCCCGGATTCTGGGAATTCGCCGGCGGTAAAGTCGACCCGGGAGAAGATTTTGCCAGCGCCCTCCTGCGTGAATTCAAGGAAGAGACAGGGCTCACTGTTTCTTTAGACAGCGTCTTCAGCTCAGGCGAGTGGGAACGCGAGGACTACCGGATCGCCTACCTTTTCATGAAGGTCAGCCTCCTCAGCGGGGACGTGTCCATCAGCCGCGAACATGATGAATTCCGCTGGTTCTCAAAAGAAGAGCTGAAAAAGCTGAACGTCTCCCCGCAGCTTAAACCGCTTTGCGAAGCGCTCACGCATTGAAATTCGCCGTTCCCATCAGATATACTTGCACTACTTATGTGCAGACTTTTTTGGGGGAAACAAAAAAGACCGGTCTCAGCCGCATGCTGCCTGCTTCTGGCAGCCTTCCAGATCTTTATCTGTCTCAACAACGCGCGCGCCGTGGACCCTTCCGATCACCTGAAGCAATATGAACGCTGGCTTATCAAGAACCGCGACCCTCGCAGCGGATTGACCTACAGCCATATCGGGGACAAGAACCTTCACCATTGGGTCATGACCTATGACTCGTCCGTCACAGCCTTAGCCTACATCGCTTTAGAACGCAACAAAGACGCCAAACGCATCCTTGATTTTTATATCAACACGCCCGGCGTCTGGCGCCTGAACGGGATCATCTCAACAGTCAACCCCACCCGCCCGGAGTTGGGAGAAGAATGGAGCGTGGTCACCGGGCCGAACATCTGGATCGGTATCGCCGCGTTCCATCTTTATAAATCGACCGGTGAACTGAAATACCTCTCCTTTGCCAAGGACCGGGCGGACTTCGCCCTGTATCTTCAGAACACGGACCCCAAGGATAAAAATTTCGGCGCTATCCGCATGGGGCCTTTAGGGGACGCGAGCCTTTCCGGGGACCAGCGCATCCAGAACATGAACAACGCGCCCCGCCTTTATGATATTTATCCCACCGAGCACGCCATCGATGCTTACGCTCTTTTTAACCTATTATTCAACGAGACCGCTCTGCAGCGCTATGGCCAGGGCCGCGACCGCGCCCTGAATTGGCTGCGGCAGACAGCCTTCAACACGAAACAGGAATTTTTTTCCCGCGGGGCGCGTCCGGCGGTCGATCCCGCTTTCGCGACGGATGTCCAATCATGGGCCATATCCGCCCTGGGCCTGAACACCCTGGATAAAGTTAAAGAAGGGTTGGCCTTGCGCCTCGTTGAAACGATCGAACAAAAGGCCGTGCATACCGTTTCGTTCACCAAAGCTGACGGAAAAAAGGTCGAGGTGCGCGGCGTGGATTATGTGGACCACGCCATGGCCTCCGCTTTGGGGCGGCCTCCCATGGTTTCCCCTGAATGGACTTTCGGCCTCATCAACGCTTACAGCCGTCTGGAGCGCGACCTGGCCGAGCATCAGTTGTTCTCACAGGCCGAATCTCTCAGAAATAAAAAACAGACCCTTTTGGAAAACATGCTCAAACTTACCAGCGAGACCGGCCACGGCGCAGCCCTCCCCTACGCGACCCAACCCAACGCCAAGGTCGGCCACGGGTTCATGACCCCCAGCCGGGGGAATTACAGCACCATTTCGATCTCTTACGGCATCCTTGCCATCACGGGTTTCGATCCTCTTTACAACAGATGATTTTTTGAAAAAGACCGAAACTTTTTCAACGCGTCCGTGTTTACATCAACGGACGTCCCGAACATGGAAGAACATCAACCTAAGGAGCGCACATGAACATCATAAGAACATCCGCCTATACAGCTTTATTCTTTTTAATGGTCTCACCCCGGGCTTTTGCCGGGCCGGGATCCTCACCAAATTGGAACGCCGAGGGAAATTGTCCTTGGCAACGGACAGGCCAAAGACAAGGAATGTTCAATGATATCCGCCAGTCAAGCCGTAAAAAGATCGAAACATTCCGGAAAGAGCAGGAACAAAAACGAAAAGAATTTTTTCGCTCATTGCAAGCCCTTGAGCCCCAGGCTCGACAGGACGCCGTCCTCCGGCATATAGAGGAACAAAAACAGGTCCGCGATCGATTCCGGCAGGATCTCCACGCTGAGAATCTCTCCCGGCTTACGGAAAAACTGAACCAGGACCCGGACTTAAGCGAAGAAGAAAAACAACGGATCCTGACGGAGTTCCAATCCCGTTACGAAAAGCGGGCCGAACAGCAGAACGCCCGTTATGCCCAACGCAAAGACCGTTTCCTCAGCGTCATCAGCGACGAAAGCCTCAGCGCTGAACAAAAGCAGTCGCTTCTGTCCGAGGCCCGCCGCCAGAACCGTGGCGAGCGCCGCCAAAAACATCACGGGCATTCTTCCCAAAAAGGCCCAGGCCGGACCTTTTAAAGCGGCGCCGTTTTTAAAAACAGGGCCCTCTGAGCTCAACAAAGCAGAGGGTCCTTTTTTAAAGGGTCCCTAATTGTTTTCGAAAATGGTATTCGACATAACCGGAAAGGATCTCCTGCAGTTTCGCGGAAGGCGGGACAACAAAATAGTGGGACATAACGACGTGAGCGATCTCGTGAACAATGATCCCGACCGTCAGGTCCGCGGCGGAAACATACAGGGTGTTCGTTTCATGAAAATAGAACGACCGCTCCGTGAAATCGCTTTGGAACATCGCCCGGTATTCGTCGCTTAAGCTCTGCTGGTCCGGAAAGATTTTCAAATTCCCATGGAAGGAATACAGCCCGATGCCGAGCGTGTCGCAGACCTCAAGGTAGATCCCGTCCAGGGTCTTTGACAGGACCTGACGGGGTGAGGGGGCCTGCCCTCCCTCTTTCACCGGCCCGATCATCTCCAACTGATAAAAATAGTCGAAGTTGACCCGGGACAACAGGCTTTCAATGTCGATCCGGGGATCGGCGTAAATGTCAAAAAACTCGCCTTCCGCCACCAATGGATAGACGTTCCCGGCGGCATGAGCGCAAAAATGCCCGCAACCCGTCACCCACATCCACACGATCGCTGTTATCAATAAGGCCTGTTTCATTAGACTTTAAAATAATTAAGGACTTCGTATAGGTCTTTCAGCATCTGGTGAAGTTTTGCCCGGTCCTCCTGGGACGCGCTGAAATTCTTTTCTTCAAGAAAATTCGTCAGCGAACGGCATTGCCCGCCGATCTCAAGGTGTTTTTCCCGCAGGGCGCCGGTCATGACATGGAGCGAACGGGCCAATTCCTGCAACTGGTCCGTGCTGCGGATCGTGAACTGCCGGGTCAGGTCCCCTTGCCGGACAAGCTCCAGCTCCCGCTGGATCCGGAAGATCGGCCCGGCGATCTTGTGTGAGGACACCAGGGTCAAAACGATGACCACCAGCGACGAAAAACCCGCGACAAGCGCCAGGGTGACGATCAGAGCCGGAAGAATGAAATCCGAGGTTGTTTTAACGACGACTTTCGTATTCTCGATGGCCACAGTGGTCGAACCGCGGAAGATCAAGAACAGCGCCGCTCCGATCAAGACCGAGGCGGCCAGAACGATCACGGAAAACTTCAGAATAAACTTCAACTGAAACGAGGGATCGATAAAATATTGTCGACGCTTCGATGCCGGTTTCATGATCTTCCTCCTATGGGTTAAGGCCCAATGCGGCCCAATCAACTTTAATATCAGCCTGTGAACGCAATCCATCCGTCCACTGGGACACCGCTTCGCTTTGCTTGATCTTTAAAAGGAGCCACCGGACCTGGTCGTAGACTTCGGACAGGGGCTTATTGCCGAACTCGGCCCTGTGTTCCTCATAATACTTCTGCACCTCCGAGTCCCCCACGCGGACCTGGGACGCCAGCTCATTGGTCCTCGCGGCGATCGCTTCCTTTAATAAAGATTGCTCCCAAAAAAACTGGATATCCCTCAAGAATTCCTGGTCCTTGTCCAGGCCAAGCTCCTCCGCCTCTTTAAGGATCAGCTTCATGTTGATATAGCTGTCCAGAAAAAGCTTTTTCCCTTCCTGGCCCATGTAGGCATAACGCGAACGCTGAAAGGCGTCCTCGAATTCCTGCTTACTGATCTCGATCGTGTTGATCGTCAGGACCGAATTCCGGGGTTGTCCGCATCCCAAGACCCACAAACTTAAGACCAGGCATCCCACAAGGCTGGCACGTCTCATGTCCTTCCTCCTCTGAAATTCATTGATGATGCCTTATTATACTATGCGGCATCTGAAAAACGAACACGTTTTATAACATCGACGGCAAATCAAACGCTCCTCATGCTCAGAATATATAGGAGAACTCGATCCATGGATGGGCGTGGTCCTCATCGGACGGGACCGGCCCCCCCAGCGGATAACCGACCTCAAAAGCGAAATCCAGATGTTCCGTCAAATTCAGCCGCACGCCGAAGCCAGCGGCCCGTAATGTGTTGTGCTCTTCTTCCCCGACGGAAGGTTGATGCCGGCTGACATAGCCCCAATCCCAGAACGCCACCAGACGCAGGGCATCATAAAGCCGGTCCTGTTTTCTGAACGGGACACGGATGTCTTTTGAAAGAGGATAGACCGGAAATGACAGCTCAAAGGATGTGTAATACCCTTTATCACCGGTAAATTCCGCGGCCGGATATCCCCGGACGCTCGTCGGACCGCCGATCTGGAACTCCTCAACAGCGGCCAACCGGTGATTGGTGAACTGTCCGGTGTTCTTCCACAGCAGCGTCAGTTCCCAGGGCAGCGGCTGCAGGCGGTATAAATTCATGACCCCCTTGGTGAAATCAGCGCTGGCGTTGGGCCGCGAGGCCAAAGGATCATGGTCCTGCATCGCTCCCATAAAATTCGGGATCCCCGCGTTCAATTCCGTGGTCAGGATGGTCCGACCCAGGGGATCGCTCACATCAACATCAATCCCGCTTTTGACGACCCGCAGTTCATCCCTCGTCCGCGACGCCCCTCCCAACGACTCATCCTCGATGCTTTTACTGTCAAACCCGAAATTCAAACGCAAATCGAGCGAATCCTCTTCGATCATCCGTTTGTTCAAAAATACCCCGTAAAGCGCCGCTGAACCGTTGGAATCCAGAGGTTTGAACTCCAGCCCCGATCGGACCTCGTTATAGGCCGCGTATCCACCCGCCTCGACCGTCGTCGTGATAGGGTAGGAATACCGGGCCATGCCGAACTGCAGGCGCTGCGCCTCCGATTCCTGATATTTCAGATACAGTTTGTCATCCTGGCCGAAGAGATTGTTATGCTGAAGGATCCCTGCGTAGCGATGTTTATTCACGTAACGGGACCCCCAGTTGTCATAAGCGACCCCGGCGTGAATGGGCAGGCGGTCCTGCACTTCCAGGACCACGTCCGTGGTCCCGCTCTTCTGCCCCGGGATCAGAACAGCCTTGGCCTTGCGGTCCGGATGCTCATTGATGGCGCTGAGCGCTTTTTGAAGTTTCGCGTAATCAAAAAAATCCTGCGGCTTAAGCGCGATCTTTCTGGCCAGTAAAGACGACGAAAAATATTTATTACCCCGGATCTGAAGATCGCCCAGCGTCCCCTCCACGATCCGGATCAGCAACGTTCCCGATTCGATGTTCTGCGGTGGAAGATACGCCCGCGATGTCACATAACCCTTCTTGCGGTATTCCGCGGTGATCAGATCCGCGACCTTCTGCATGTCCTTGAGCGAAAGTTCTTGACCCTCATACTGCAGCGTTACCGCCCGGACCTCCTGGGCCGTCAAAATCGTCGCGCCTTCCACCACGATCGAACGGATCAGGACTTTAGGGCCATGATCGGCCTCCACTCCCTCTTCAATAACCTCTCCCTGATCGGATTGGCGGGGCGCTTTGATGCGCTCTTCGATCTGTTCCTGGTTCTTTTCGATCTGTTCACGGCCCACAATGGAGCCGGCCGTTTCAGCAGCCGCGAACGCAAGCCGCGACGCGGTTCCGAACCCAAAACACAAGACCACCAGCACACACAAGATCCTTTTGAACATGGTTTCCTCTCTTGCAACCGTTCCATGATACGATGAAAGGCCCCTCCATGATCAAACGTCTTTCCCGTCGATCGATGGATGCTCGGCCGTGTGGATCATGATCATCAATTCGCCGGCCAAAGCAGGGTCACGCTCTTTTAAAAGAGCATGCTGCCTCAGGGCTGAATGATGATCATTAAGTTTAGCATAACTCAAGCCCAAATAATAACAAACACTGGGATTTTCAGGATTTAAACGGTCCGCTTCCTTCAAACCCCGCACCGCATCCTTGAAACGGCCCATCGAAAACGAGGCCTTCGCGAACTCAAACTGAGACTCAAAGCATTGCGGGTCCAACCGCACGGAGGTGCGCAGGGCCTCAAAAGCTTCCTGAGGGTTATTGAGAAACTGCCCCAGGATCACACCAAGGCGCAGATACGAGTAGCTGTCCTTTGATGAAAGAGCGATCGCCTCCTTAAAAGAGGCGCACGCGTCCTCATAACGCTTCAGAGACATATACGCGTCCCCCAGGTCGCGATAGGCCTGCTCTTTTTTCGGCTGAATGTGCGTCGCTTTAAGAAAAAATTCCGCCGCCTCCTTCGCCGACCCCTCCCTCATGAACAACGACCCCAAATTATAATTCGCCTCATAATGAATGGGGTTCAGCCGCACGGACTCCTGCAGGGCCCGCGCCGCCTGCGGATAGCGGTTCATCCGGATATGGATCATCCCCACTTGAAAATGGAGATTCGCGTTTCCCGGATCGACCGAGATCGCCTTCTCCAGCGCGTCCAACGCTTCCTCAAAGCGCCCCAACTGAACATAAGCGACGCTCAGGCTCTCGTAACGGTTCACGTCCGATTTCAACGGTTTCTTGTTAAGCGGACGCTCCAGCCATATTTTCAACCGCAGCCCTTCCAACTCAATGTTGAACTGCTCCCTGATCTCAGGCAGGGTCAAAAAACCGACATAACTGATCGCCGCGACCATGTTGAAATATCCTTTAAAAAAGAAATCCAGAAAGCTCCCCTGACCATGATGGAGGATCACAATATACGAAAGCACGGTCATATGGATAACGTTAAGAACAATGAACACCGCGCGGGCGAATTTGTTCAATAACAGGATGCCAAAAGCGCAAATAACGATCAGCACCATCCAGGAAACATGAACAAGCCATTGGTCCCGAAAATATCCATGGAAAAAATCGATCGGGAACACAGCGACCATCGCCAAAAAAGAGGATACCCGGGGATGTGTTAAAAAAGAATCCGCGAACACAGCGTAATAATACGGCAGGACCAGCGCGAAATTGGCGATCACCATGGACCAACCCAGAACACAAACACCCCAAGACCGCCTGCGAGATTCCTTCATGATAAAAACCTTTTAAATTAATTGCTCAGATCCTTCATCGCCTGGGGCGCTGGATTTACGGCCGCGGGCCGCGACATCCTGTATGACCTGAATAAGCAATTCTGTCGAGAACGGCTTCGAAACATAATCCGCGACCCCGTAAGCCTCTGCCAAAGCCTCCGCGCCCTTAACGTCCGGCAGGTCCCCCCTGGTCTGAACAAGCTTGGAATGCGGGATCCACTGGAACTCCCCTTTTTTCTTGTTAAAGACCATCTCTCCCTTGCCGCTGACAACAATGATCGGGATCTTTTTGGTCGCCGGATCCGCTTTCAGCGACCGGATAATATCTGAACCTGAACGTCCCGGCATGACAATATCCAGCAGGATCACGTCCGGATTTTCTCTTTTTATGATCTCTTCCGCGGTCTCCGGCTTATTATGCGTCACCACCATAAAAGACCCGGCCGCTTCAAGGTTGTCCTTCACGATCATGCACAGATCGACCTCATCATCAACCATCACGACTTTAATCATAAACCGTTCTCCTCTGTATGCATGTTGATCTGATCAAAACTCCGCCGCTTCTCCCCCTTCAGCGCCGCCGATCTTCCCCCTGGCCTTCAACAGGTCCTTCATCGCCTCAATAATAATATCCGTGGTCACTGGTTTTGAAATATAACAATCCACGCCATACTCCTGGGCTAACGAGTCAGGATTCTTGCTGTCGCTGATCTGCCCTCTGTTCTTGACGATCGGGCGGTTCGCCTCCCATTTAAAAGAAGCCGTCTTTTTATAAAAGACCATTTCCCCGCGGCCGCTGATCATGATGATCGGGATCCCTTTTGTCTTTTCCTGTCTTCTCAAAGCATGAACGATCTCCGACCCCTTACGGTTAGGCATCACATTGTCCAGCAGGATAATGTCCGGCGCTTCCCGTTCAACGGTGGCTTCCGCTTTCTGCGGATCGATCTCATAAGCGACCTCAAACTCATCCATTAAAGAAAGATTTTCCTTCAAAAGCTCGCAAAAATCTTTCTCATCATCAATGATCAGGACCTTGCATGATTTTCCCATATCATCCTCCTCCTGTTTTTTCTTATAATAGTATACGAAATATTTTTAGATTTAAAAAGACAAAATCTAAAGGAATGGTGCGGAAGGTTTTAAAGGGCTTCCCGTCTAAACAGACAAGTCCCTCAGACGGTTGCCGATATGGTATGCGGCGATACCAAAGGCCACGGAAACATTGAGCGAATTTTTCATTCCGTGCATCTTGATGTCAACGGCGTAATCCGCCAGGGGGACGACCGACTCCGAAATGCCGTCGACCTCATTGCCGATGATCAAACACACCGGCGCGTGCGGTTCGTATTCGTGATAATCGCGGCTTTGCGGCGTTTGTTCCAGAAGAACGATCTGGTATCCCTGGCGCTTGAGGCCTTTGACCACGCTCACAACATCCTCTTCATATTCCCAGGAGACGACCTGTTCAGCCCCGATGGCGGTCTTGGAAATCTGCGACTGTGGTGGAAATCCCGTGATCCCGCACAACCACACCTTCTCAAGCCCGACCCCATCGGCCGTCCTGAAGGCGGAACCGACATTGTGAAGGCTTCGCAAATTGTCCAGAACCACCACAAAGGGAAGCCTGGGCAAAGACGCGTTCTTTTCCTGCCTTTTGACGATCTCCTCATGGGTCAATTTCCGACGGGGCCGGCGGGCCTTTTTCTTAAAATGAAGTTTGGGCCAATGTTCCTCCGCCAAAATATATCCAACGCAGTTTTCGGCCCCGCAACGGCAGGGGTGGTCCTCGTAACTGTCCAGATCATAGCCGTAATTGTAGGTCAGCTCTTCCCCTTGCTGAATATCCCTGAGGGCGGTGATCCAGATATGCCCGCTGGAAAGGACCGCTTCGCAGTTCGGCGAACAGGAATGATTGATCAGCCGCGCCGTATTATAGGGAACATTGCCATCAATATCATACCGCGCGTTCAGCGTGAAAATATAGACCGCGCCCTTGGTCCGGTCCTTTTTATGCTGATTAAGCGGAATTTCCGCCCGGCGCTCGGATTCGGCCTTGGTGATCTTCTCCCCCACATATTCGATGATCTCCACCCCGGCGGGGATTCGCTTACGCGCGAAAACACCCATCCCATGGATCCCGGAATCCTCGACCCGGACATAAGGGCTCGTCGTTCTTTTCAAGACCTTGGACATGCCTGCTCCTTTTAAACACCGCAATTATAACAGAATTTATCGAAGTGCAATATGATAACAGAAAAAGAGGTTCTGTCCCTTTTGAATTTTTGTTATAATGGCTTCATGAAAAAAATCATCCTGATCATTGCGCTGGTCTTGCTGTTAATGATTGTGGCCGTTACTGTTTACATGCACACCGTTTTTATCCCTGTGACCTTAAAGACCATGCTCCAGGAACAGGGCCAGAACTTTTTGGGCCGAAAGATCACCTGTTCCCAGCTGCGTTATTCTTTGACCAAAGGCGTCACGCTGGAAGATTTCAAGATCCAGCAGAAGGACAATCCGGAAGAGACCTTTTTATCTGTTGAAAGGATCAATTTCAACATCCTGCTGGTCCCTCTTCTAAAGGACCGCACCGTCATTATCCCCTCCCTGATCCTGACCAATCCCCAGGCCGCGCTCACCCGGCAGGCCGACCATCTGTGGAACATCACGGACCTTTTTCAGAAAAAACCGGCATCTGAAAAATCCACGCGGGTCTTTCTGAAACGGATCATCATCGAAAACGGGGCCTTTTCTGTGATCGATCAGGCCGGCGCTGCTTCGCCTTTATATCTGGTATCCGTCAACACAGAGGCTTCGTTGTCCCTGCCGCAGTCCATCGAATTCAAAACCTCCGCGGGGATCAAGGATTCTCCCGCTTCATTGTATTTTCAGGGGTCCTTTGACCTAAGAAAAAAAGCTCTGCTTTTGACCGCCGCGGCCAGCTCGATCGACTGCGTCCCGTCGGTCCTGCCGCTTCTTGATCAAAAAACGCTTTTTGAACTTCTGAAAGTCCAGACCGCTCAGACCAAATTCCAGTGGCAACCCGCGCAATGGTCGCTCCAGGGCCAGATCGCGGCGGACGTCAAGGTCAAGACCGCGGCAGGAGCTTCCGTCGAAGGGGCATTCGAAACGCAAAATTTCACTCTTTCATCCCAGGATAACGCCCGCAACTTAACGGCTGACTCGCTGTCGGCTCACAACGCCGTTATCCAGACCCCGCAAGGGTCCTGGACCGGCCCGTTCAGCGCCAGCGGCCTGTCCGTATCATTCGGCCCGGAGACGCTTTCCGTCCGATCGGCCTCCGCCTCCGCTGACAAGCCAAAGGCCTCCATCACTTCAAACGCTTTGAGCGGAGAATCTTTGCGCCTCATTGATTTCCAACTCAGCAAAGACAATACCGGCATCTCCGTTCAGAGCCAGCTCCACATCATCAACGCCGATCTAAAGACCGACGATGCCCATATCCAGGGGGACCTGGCGGCCACACAATTCCAAATGAGAACGGACGGGGATTTTCTAAAGATCTCTTCCCCTCTGACCCTGACCGAGGCGATCCTTGACTTTAAAAAGAAAGCGAATATTTCAGGGACCTTGCGCGTCCCGAAACTGGACGTGGAAAAAAACAGCCGGCTCCTGACCGTGGCCACCCAGCTCGATGAAGACCGCCTGACCGTGGCACTGCCTGACGGGATCACGTTGACAGGGTCCCCAAAAATGGATCTGATCTTAAACCGCGTCTCTTCGGACGGGCCTTCCTCCTTCAATTACGACGGAACGCTTTGGCTGAACGACACGACGGTCAACGGAATAAAAGATGTCGGTGAGATCTCAGGCCTTCAAGGCAGGCTTTCCATCGCCACCGATTCGCTTCAAGCGGACGGGGTCACGTTCAGGATATTTGAAACGCCCGTGAACCTTTCAGGCCGGGTCCGCGACCTGATCAATTTTCAGTCTGAGCTTCTTTTGACCGCGAAAGATGTCGCTCTGAAGGACCTTGCCGCCCGCGTTCAGTCCATAACGGGAAAAACCCTGCCGGTCTCGCTGGAGGGAAAAACGGACCTTGAGGTCACTGTGAGAGGCCCGTTAAAAATAAAACGCCAGATCGAATATGAAGTGAAAGGCCGCCTTCAAAACGCGTCCCTTCAAAGCGCGCAGCTGCCAAAGCCATTGACTAATATTTATGGAGACCTCCGTTATAAAGACAACTTCATTTCATGGCAGGACTTGACCTTCCAATACGATGGGCAGAACTATGACAGCAGCGGGGCGTTCCGGAATTTCACCGATCCGTCCGTTAACGTCCGTCTTAAAAGCCGGGACCTTGTCCTCTCGGCCTTCGCGAAGTCCCAGAACAAGATCTATGATTTCAGCCGTTTTGAGGTCCAGGGAAAGAACTCCATGCTCAAGGCGACCGGCACCGTGGACACGGCCAGCCCTGGTCTGAAGGCCGATATCCTGGCGGAGGCGCGAGAGGTTGGCGCGCGACAGCTTGGTCATGTCAG
>ERZ795055.1674-NODE-1674-length-17606-cov-4.501681_pt1 | contig 17606 bp, 11 predicted proteins | sample MGYA00375139_ERZ795055 | MGnify/ENA primary metagenome ERZ795055 (study PRJEB30184, sample SAMN05720283) | anaerobic digester metagenome | isolation source: active sludge of municipal wastewater-treating anaerobic digesters | place: USA | collected 2015-01-23 ... | reverse complement strand
AACGCCTAGATGACACCCAAACCGGGACGCTCTTGGCCATCAAGCGGATGCTGCCGCGCCTATCCGGAGACCAAGATTTCGTCGCGATGTTCAGCGACGAGGCCCGCATCGCTCGCAATCTGTCGCACCCGCATATCTGCCGCGTCTTCGACGAAGGTGAGCATCTAGGTCAGTTGTTCTTGGTGATGGAGTTCATCCACGGCAAAGACCTGCGCGTCGTGCAGCGTCGGGCCGAAGCTCGACACGAGCCGATCCCCTATCGCTATGCGGCCCATGTCATTGCCCGCATTGCCGAGGCACTCGACTACGCTCACCAAAAAACCAACGAACAAGGCGAACCCGAAAACATCGTCCACCGGGACGTCAGCCCCCAGAACATTCTCATCTCCTATGATGGTGTCCCGAAGCTCATCGACTTCGGGATTGCGAAGGCGCGTGATCGCGTGGTGCAAACCCGGGTCGGGGTGGTCAAAGGCAAGTTCGCCTACATGTCCCCCGAACAAGCCACAGGCCTCACGCTCGATGGTCGCGCTGACATCTTCTCGCTGGGCGTGGTGTTGTATGAGCTGTTGACTGGGGCGCTCCCCTTTCAAGGCTCAAGCGACTTGTCGACGCTGCAACGCATTGCCCGCGCGGAGTACACCCCGCCTATCTTGGTGAACAGCGCGCTGCCACATCGGCTGTGTCAGATTATTGAGCGGGCGATGGCTCGGGACCGTAACGACCGCTACGCCAACGCCTTGGAGTTTGCCACCGATCTAGACAGCTACCTGGCCGACGAAAGCCGCGAGGTCTCGGCCGGCTCGGTGTCGGCGTTTATGCGCAAGCTGTTCCGAGACGACTACATTCGCGAGCTCACCCGCATCAAGACATTCGCGGCAGTCCGCCCCAATGCCCAAGCGCCAACGGCCGCGCCCATGCCCGACACCAGCGGCGAACAAGCGATCCCAGTCATCGAGAAGACCTTCGTCACCCCATCGCTGTTTCTGGCCGCAGGCTACGATGCCGCACCAGAGCTGGTGGCCGAGGTGGCTGCCTCGCTGACGTCGCCCGGGACCGACATCGTGTTGTCTGCGGCCGATGTCGTCGAGGAGCCGGAGCGCTTGACCAATCAACCGTCCCCGTTTGCCAACCTGGAAGATCTGCCGGCTGGCGACGCAACCAACCAGGTCGAGATGCTGCCCGCCGAAAAGACACCCGCCGCGGACGGACTTTGGGACAACGGTCCGACCACTGATGAGACGCTGGCTCCCAACTCACGGGAGCTCAAGGCCCCGGCGGCCACCAATCATGAAGTGCCGATTCCCTCCCCTGAAGTCGCCGCTCCGGCGCCCCCAGAGGTTGATGCGCTCGCGACCCAGGCGATGTCTGCGTCCGAGATGATGGCCATCATCAATGGCGCCCAAGTGCCGACGGCTGCGCCCGACAGTCCGTTCAATCCGATAACCGTTGAGGTCACAACCACCGGCTTGACGGACCTCGGCTTGCCGTCTCTTGCGCCCATTCCGATTCCACAAGCAACAGCCGCTGGATCGACCCCTTCGGCGCCGGGCGAGATGGCCGACGACTTTGAAATCGTCGAAGCCAGCCGTGTCATGGAGTTCCCAGGGATCACCCGAGCCGCGCCGGCCGTGACGTCCGACAAAGAGACGCGCCGATTGGACGACAAAGAAGTTGGTGAGATCGTCGCTGAGGCACGGCTCTCTGAGTCGCTGCACGCCCGGGTCGAGGCCGACTCCAATCCCGAAGAATTCGATGATTGCCTCACGGCCAACGGTAGCACGCCGGTGCCTGTGCAGCTCCCGACGATGCCGCGCCCTACGCCGCGGCCCACGCCGCAACGCCCCGACGTGCTTGAGCCACGGCTAACACCGACCGGCTCCGAGGCACGCCGATCCACCAAGCCGTTTGAGTTGGGCAACCCCGAAAATCCTTCGCAAAATTTGCCACCGATGCGCCGGCCGCAGCTTCTAACCGACCTCGAAATTGCGGTGCTGATCTTGGCCGCCGCGCTCGGCCTGGTGCTCGTCGTCGGGGCCTATTGGTATGCGTCCACGATGCCGATTGAAACCAAGAGCACGACGACGCAAATCGTGCCGTTGCCTGGTTCGGCGTCCCCCACACCCCACTTCGCTCAATAGCCGAGGCGCGGCCCCCACACGGGCGTCTCATACTCGCCGGGATCCCGCGAAACCCGCCGCTGATTGTTGCCGTCCACGTCCATCACGTAGAGGGTCTTGCCCTTTTGTGGCGGCCGGGTCGACACGAACACCAGCTGATGGCCGCTGGGGGAATGCGAAGGGCTCTCGTTGTTGCCCTCGTCCTGGGTCAGGCGCGTGATCTCACCAGAAACCGGATGCACCATAAAAATGTCGAACTTCAGACGCTCGTCGCGGGCAGTGAAGGCGATTTGACCATCGGCGCGCGGGGACCAATCTGGCTCCTGGTTGTAGTTACCCTGGAACGTCAAGCGGCGCGGGTCGCTGCCGTCGGTGTTCATCACATAGATATGCGGGTTCCCCGAACGCGAGCTCACAAAAGCGATCTTGCGACCGTCGTGGCTCCAGGCCGGCGACACATCTTGCCCCCAGCTATCAGTCAATCGCTGCAGGTTCTGGCCGTTCCAGTCCATCACGTAAATTTCGGTGTTGCCGTCGATGCTGAGCGTCAGCGCGATTTTGCTGCCATCAGGAGACACCGACGCGCCGGTGTTCAAGCCGCGTCGGCTGGAAAGCATCTCCATGTCGCCCGACAACAAGTTCAGGCGGTACAGATCAGGGTTCCCCTTTAAGTACGACGTGAGCAACAAGTGTTTGCCGGTGTTGTCCCACGCAGGCAGCAGCGTCAATACATCAGCGGCAGTAACTCGCTTGGGGTTGCGGCCATCAATGTCACTGACAAACACCGCCTTGCCCTGCGGCATCCGCTTCACGTAGGCGAGCTTCGACGAGAAAATCCCTTTTTCGCCGGTGAGCAACTCCACCACTTCATCCAAGAATTTCCGCACCGCATTGTCGGCGCTATCTACGGTTTCGTCGTAGGTGCGATTGAGCGCCTCGCGCTGCGCCACCACGTCAAAGAAGCGCATCACCACTTTGACCCGCTTGCCATCGATGTCGAGGCCGCCCCAAATGAGGCCGGAGGCCCCGACGTTGACCCAGTTGGCAAACTCCGGTTTGACCCAGTTTTCTTTCTCAGGCGCAAGGTAGGTCTTCGGCGACACCAGCTCCAACGACCGATCCAAATCTAGGTCCATACGCAACACGCTGGTCAGCTCACGCACTAACGGCTTCGCATCTTTGTCTTTGCTCCCGAGCAGCACCATGTCGGGAACCGCGATTGGATAGGGACGAAAGTTCGGTCCGCCCACGACGATGTGCAGGCGCTGCGCCTGTGCTTCGGTGGTCAAACCCAGAAGGACCGCCAACAATATCCACGATCGACCAAAAAATCTCATAAGTGCGGGTACATTACCCGACGCTGCTGAGGCGTCAAGGCAGCAGCGAACCGATCCACTGGCGCTGGCGACACGACGCTGCCCCCCACCCCCTCCCGCAAGGTTATTAGTACACTTGCCCAGGCGGGGTTGATTCATGGCGTCAGAACGCATAACTGACTGCCGACATTCTTTTAGCGAGTGGGTAGCATGGTCGAGTACAAAGACACCCTGAATCTTCCGAAGACCCCGTTCGAAATGCGCGCGGGTCTGGCCCAAAAAGAACCCAAGCTGTTGGAGAGCTGGCAGCAGAGCGATCTGTACGGTCAGATTCTCAAAGCCCGCGAGAGTGGGCCCCGCTTTGCGTTTCACGATGGCCCGCCCTACGCCAACGGGCACCTGCACCACGGTCATATTCTTAACAAGATCTTGAAAGACATCGTCGTCAAAGACCGCACGATGCGCGGCTTTGCCACCACCTTTGTGCCCGGTTGGGACTGCCACGGCTTACCGATCGAAGTACAAGTGGACAAAGAGCTCGGCAAAAAGAAAACCGAGATGACACGCGCCGAGGTGCGCAAAGCCTGCCGCGTCTATGCCGACAAGTTCGTGGGCATCCAACGCGACGAGTTCATGCGCTTGGGCGTCTTTGCCCGTTGGCAAGAGCCCTACCGCACGATGGCGTATCCCTACGAAGCCCAGACGCTGCGAGAGCTGGCCAAGTTCGCCAAGGCTGGCCTCCTTTATAAGGGTTTGCGGCCGGTCAACTGGTGCTTGGTGCACCAAACGGCGTTGGCCGAAGCCGAAGTGGAGTACGAAGATCACGCCTCACCCTCAGTGTACGTGGCCTTCCCGCTCGACAAGCTGCCGGCCGGCCTGAACGCCAAGGCCGCCGATCTGGTCATCTGGACCACCACTCCCTGGACGCTCCCGGCCAACCTAGCGATCTCATTGCATCCCGAGTACGACTACATCGCGCTGGAAGTGAAAGGCCGCGTACGAATCGTGGCCCGGCCGCTGGTCGAGAGTTTCCTTGCCGCGGTCAAAGCCCCGGCATTTGCCGAAAGCCAAGTCTTGGGCCAATGGAAAGGTCGCGCGCTCGAAGGGCTGACCTACACCCATCCGCTCAACGCCAAGCACTGCCCTATCATCTTGGGTGAACATGTCACGCTGGAGGCCGGAACCGGCTGCGTACACACCGCACCTGGACATGGTCCGGAGGACTTCGATATCGGCCGCAAGTATGGCTTGGGCGTCCTGTCGCCCGTGGACGCCAAGGGCTGCTTCACAGCGGAAGCAGGGGTGTTTGTCGGTGAGAACGTCTTTGCCGCCAACCCCAAAGTGGTTGCGGAGCTATTGCGCCTGGGCGTGTTGCTCAACGACCCGCACGACACCGTGTCGCACCGCTACGCGCACTGCTGGCGCTGCCATAAACCGATTATTCTGCGCGCCACCGAGCAGTGGTTCGTGTCACTCGACAAACCGTTCAACAACGGCCCGACGCTGCGCGAGCGGGCCTTGGCCGCACTCAAACAAGTCACCTGGGTGCCGCATTGGGGCGAAGATCGCATCCGCGGCATGCTCGAAACCCGCCCCGATTGGTGTCTGTCGCGCCAACGCACCTGGGGCGTGCCTATTGGCGTGGCCTACTGTGAAAAGTGCAACCACCCGGTGGTCTCCTACGAAAAAATGAATCGCGCCGCCGAGCTGTTCGAAAAGGAAGGCGCCGACGCTTGGTTCACTCGCAGCGTCGAAGAGCTCATGGGTCCTTTGACCTGCGAAAAGTGCGGACATACGGGCTTCCGTAAAGAAGAAGACATCCTGGACGTTTGGTTCGATTCCGGCGTGTCGTTTGCGGCGGTGATGGAACGCGAAGGGTTGGGCCACAAAGACGGCCCCACCGTCGATCTGTATCTCGAAGGCTCCGACCAGCATCGTGGTTGGTTCCACTCGTCCTTGTTGTGCAGCCTAGCCACGCGCGAGCAGCCACCGTATCGCACCGTGCTAACCCATGGCTTCGTGGTGGACGGCAACGGTAAGAAGATCTCCAAATCGCTGGGGAACGCCACCGATCCATTTGAGACCATCAAAAAAGATGGCGCCGAGATGTTCCGGCTGTGGGTCGCGGGCGAGGACTACCACGAGGATATTCGGCTTTCGCAGCAGATCTTAGAGCGACTCTCCGACACCTATCGCAAGACTCGCAACACCATCCGCTACCTGCTGGGGAACCTCAGCGACTTCAACCCGAACACCGACATGGTGGCGGCGGCCAATCTGCAACTGTTGGATCGCTACGCGCTGACCCTCACCCACGATGCCACCCTCCGCATGGACCAGGCGTACTTGGCGTATGACTTCCACGTGGTGCTGCGCGAGCTCTCGGAGCTGTGCACCGTGGAGCTCTCGGCGTTCTACCTCGACATTCTCAAAGACCGTCTGTACGCCTCGGGCCAAACGAGCGCCAAACGGCGCTCGGCGCAAACAGCGCTGTATGTCATTGCCCGCGACCTGCTGCGCTTGATGGCGCCCATCTTCTGCTTCACCGCCGAAGAGGCATGGCGCCACCTGCCCAGGCTTTCGGGCGACCCGGAGAGTGTCCACTTGGCGCTCATCCCCGGCCTTAAAGAGCCTGCGCAGATCGAGGCGCTCTGGCACGCGCTCCAAGGCGAAAAGGACAGCTTGGCGCAACGCTACCTGCCCGCCCGCGAGGTGCGCCGTCAGGTGAACATGGCGCTGGAAGAAGCCCGACAACAAAAGAAAATTGGCTCATCGGTGGAGGCGGCCGTAACGCTCTTGGGCCCCGCTGGCGTCATCGAGCCACTTACGCGCATGGGTGACAGCGAGGTGGCCGACTTGCTGATTGTCTCGGCGGTGAAGCTGCAAGTTCAAGGGGATGCGCTGGTTGTGAATGTCGACCGAGCCAGCGGAACAAAATGCCCGCGTTGTTGGTTGTACCGGAACGATATCGGCCAGGTTGAAGCGCATCCCGCGCTGTGTCGCCGATGCGCGGAGGCCCTATGAGCGAACCTGAGACCCTGGCGGCTCCAAATCCCCGCCCGAGCTTCAAGGTGTTCGGCGGGGTTGTTGCCGCCGTGCTCGTCTTCGATCAAATCACCAAATGGCTGGCGGTGGCCCACCTCACCACCGCCTTTCATTCGATCACCGGTGATGCGCTGGGGTTCGGCGCCAAGCTGTCACGGTTCTTGTGGGACAAGCACCCGGTGCGCGCCAACGCCGTCACCGTGCTCGAAGACTTTTGGCACTTCCGCTACGTCGAAAACCCCGGCGCCGCCTTTGGCTTCTTGTCGGGGAGCGCGGCCTGGCTCCGGCTGCCGTTCTTCTTAACCACGTCGGTGTTGGCGATGATTTTCATCGTCTACTATTTCAGAAAAACTCAAGCGAATCAGGTGGTTCTGCGCATCGCTCTGGCCTTGGTGTTTGGCGGTGCGTTAGGCAACTTCGCCGACCGCGTGCGTCTCACCTACGTCATCGATTTTATTGACTGGCATTGGTTCGATAAGGCCACCTGGCCCACGTTCAACGTCGCCGACTCCGCCATCACGGTGGGGGTGGCGTTGATGCTCCTCGATATGTGGTGGCACCCCTCGGCCAAAACCAGGCCGCAAGCAACCACCGAACGCTAAGTAAGGTAGGACGCTGCATGCATCCCGTCATTTTTCAGACCGATCTGTTGGGCTTGCTGTCTGAGCCGGTTTCCCTCCACACCTACGGCCTACTCATAGCGATGGGCTTCTTGCTCGCGATGCAGCTGTCGAAAAAACAGGCCGAGCACGATGGCGAGGATCCCGATCGTATCGTCGACATGTCCTTTTACGTCTTGCTCACCGGCCTCATCGGCTCACGCATCGTCTTTATTCTGACGAAGCTCGACGACTACCTGAAGGACCCACTGGAAATCGTGATGTTCTGGAGGGGCGGCCTGGTTTTCTACGGGGGCTTCATCGGCGCCGCGATCTTCCTCATCTACTACACGCGCCGCTATCGGGTGAGCTTCTTCAAGTTCGCCGACATCATCATCCCATACTTGGCGTTGGCGCACGCCTTTGGTCGCTTGGGTTGTGTCGCGGCCGGTTGCTGTTTTGGCAAACCCACCGATGTACCGTGGGGCATCCAATTCCCGATGGGCTCAATGGCGCACCACGCTCAACAGAACGAAGGGCTTATCAGCATCGGCGACGCTGCCTTGGCCATTCACCCAACCCAATTGTACGAGGCCGGCTTCGAATTGCTGATGTTCTGGTTCTTGTTGGCGTTGCGACCGTACAAACGCGTGCACGGACAGTTGTTCCTAACCTGGCTCGCCATCTACCCTATCGCGCGCTCCATCATCGAGACGTTCCGCGGCGACAAAGAGCGCGGTGTCTACGGTTTGCTCTCCACCTCGCAGTACATCTCCATCGTGATCTTGCTGGCCGCGATCGGCGTCTACGTCTATCTGCGCAAGAACAGCGCCCAACAAACGGTCGCAACGAAGTAATACCACCGCCCGCCACCAGCAAGACGCTGTGAGGCAAAGTCGCCTAAGGACCCACCTTGGCTCGCAACTGAGGTAGCTTTTAAGCGATACTCACCCCATGGTTGAAATGGGGAAGATTGTCGGCGCAAACTTGGGCGCGCAGGTGGCAAGCTCTGACGCGCACCGCGAAGCCCAAAAGCACGCTCTCCCCACCCAAAAGCCCAGGCCTCGTGAGCTCTCCTGGTCGGGCGAAAATGCCTTGTGGAAACGCCTGGGCCGCGATGGCCTAAATAACCGCACCTTTACGGGGGCCGAAGCCGCGGCGTTGCGTCGCTATGCCAATAGCGCTGAGAACCGACCGCTGTCGGGGGTGCTGTTGCACCTGCTGTCCGAGCGAATCGACCCGACGCAAGCCAAGGGCAAGGTCGCCCATGACACGCTGGTGGAGCTGAAACTCCTGCATCCGTTTGTCGACCAGGTGTTAGAGCTGCTGCGCGCCTCCGGCCCCACCTACGACCTTGCCAACGTGCGCTTCCACTATTACGGCCACATGACCCGCGCGACGGTGTCGCTGTTCCAAATCTTGCGCGGCCTAAACCTGGGCGTGGGCTCTGCTACACGCACCTACTACAGCGGTACATATCCCGTCGAAATGGTGCTCGAACACCAGCTCTTTGCCGACCGTTTGGAAAGGCAACATGTAGAAGGGGTTGGCACAGAAATCATCAGCGACTCAAAAAAGCTGCGCACACACATCGTCAGTGAAGCCTATGCGGCGCGCGCGCGCGGCGAGCTCTTTGTCGTCGACCGGGGCGGCGACTTGGTGACGGGCGGTCCGTTGGGTGACGACGTGCTCACCATGATTCGCCAAGGTGACATCCGCTTCGTGATGCACAACACCAACGATCGCACGGCGTTGGATGCCTTCAAGGCCGAAACAGGTATTGAGCCCTGGATCGTAGATCTGGCCGGCAGCCGCATCAAAGCCCTCGAAGGTCGCGTGATTGGTGAGCAGTATGCGCTGCTCGCGCAACGTTTGGTCCGCACCAAGTGGCGCACCCGCATGGGAGATCTACCCGTGGTGGTTAAAGGCTTTGGACTGCTGGGCGCATCGGTGGTGCGAGCGCTACGTCGCCTCGGAATGCCGGCTAGCCAAATCACAGTCGTGGAGCCTCGCGAAGATCGACGCCTGCGCGCCGCCAAAATGGGCTGCACCGTGCTCGCCCAGGATGAGCGCCGCGACGTACCCAAGAGCGTGGTCTTTGTCGCCACTGCGGGCCTATGCATGGATGCCCACAACGTCGTGGAGTTTGCCAAAGAGACGATGGTGATCCCGCTCACCTCGGGTGGCAAAGGCGTGGATGTTGAATCGATCTTCGGCGCCCATGAAGGCAACTTGCGCATCACCGACAGCCGCAGCGGTGGCCACCGACGCCTAAGCGACGATTCGCAAATGTTCACCGATGTGGCTGCCACGCTGCCTGATAGCTCAGGCTCTCCGCGCACCGCACATCTCATCAACTGTGCCCGCCAGGCCGCAGAGCTCCCCTATCGCCTCTACCCGCTCAACCTGGTTGAAGCCCCGTGGGCCGACCGCTTTAGCGTCACCGCCAGTGCGGTCGCGCTGGCCGTATCAGCGGCAAAACAGATGCAAGCGCCAGGCACTGTGGCTCTGCCACGCACGCTGGAAACCCAGACGATTCGGCTGTTTCACAAGCACGGCCTCCACGAGCTGCGGGCCCTCGACGAAGGCGTTGAGCCGTGGTCTGGCCTCACCGTTCGCTCCGACGACCTCAGGGCTTTTACGCCTGCCGCCGCTCCCGCTCGGACCCGCTAACGTGACCTCTCGTCCGATGCTCTGGAGCCCAACGCGGAGCCTCATGCCGTCGTTGCCGAAGCGCGGCGACTGGGATGGCTTTGTGGCGCTGGCGCTCGACAACCTCGTACAGTTCCTTCTGATCGTAGGTCTGTGCCTAGGCGTGCTGCGCTTTCCTTCAGTGCTGGTCATGACGCGCGTGGCACCAGCGGCCGCGCTCGGGTTGGCCGTGGGCAGCTGCTATTTTGCCCGCGCAGCGCGACGTTGTGGCACCGCCGCCACCGCGTTGCCATTCGGTATCAGTACGATTGCCCTGTTTGCCAACGTCTTTCTGGTGATGCTTCCGGCTCGCGAAGCAGCCCTAGCTCTTGGCCACACGGTCGAAGATGCTGCGCTCGGCTCATGGCGCCTGGGCCTGGCCGTTGCCTTTTGCGTGGGCGTCGGGGTTGGGCTTGGCAGCTTCGTCGTGACCCGACTGCGGCGTGTCACCCCAGAGCCAGCGCTGCTCTCCACCCTGTCAGGGATGGCACTCTGTTTTATCGCGGGCGAATTTGCAGCCCGAGCCTTTGCAAATCCCCTCGTGGCGCTCTTACCGTTCGGCATTGTCTTGTGTTGTTACGCCGCCGGGCATCGCGCGCCCTGGGGAGCTCCGGCAGGTGCGTGGGCGTTGCTGACAGGCACCGCAGCAGCGTGGCTCTTGGCGCTGTCGGGTGCCCCCTCGCCCCTTCATGTCGACAATCTAGCGTCGGCACTCACCGAGGCGCAGCTAGCGCTCCCGAGCCTTGCACTTGCCGATTTATGGCACGGCCTGACGACGCCTGAGCTCGCCGGTTACCTGGTGCCGGTGGCGTTACCCCTGGTGATTGCCAATGTCTTGGGCTCGCTGCAAAATCTCGCCTCGGCGGCCCGAGCCGGAGATGACTACCCCGCACAGCCCTCCCTGCTTGCGAGTGGCCTGTGCACGATGCTCTCGGCGACCTTGGGCTCGGGCTTTCCCAACACGATCTATATCGGGCATCCAGGCTGGAAGGGCTTCGGCGCTCGCGCCAGCTATGCTGAACTGAATGGTTTGTTCTTCGTACTGATAACCTTTGCCGGATTGCTGCCGCTCGTAACCGCAGTGATCCCGCTGGAGGCCGGTTTCGGCTTGATGGTCTGGATCGGCATCAGCGTCGCGGCCCAATCCCTCCAGGGTGCAAGCCGCGGCGAGGCGCTGGCGGTCGTCGTGGGCATCATTCCGGTTGTCATTGCCTGGGCAACCTCGCTGCTGAGTCGCGCCGTCACCCTCGCGCAACATGCCGTCGCCCCACAGCTTCCTGACACGCAAGCCTTCGCGGCCTTTATTGTGATCGCCAATGCCGAAATGCCGTTGCCGGGACTTGTCGCATTGGCACAGGGGTTTATGCTGACCGGCATCATCTGGGCCGCGGCGCTGCTCTACTGCGAGCGTCAGCAATTTCGCCGTGCCGCTGGGTGGCTTGGGCTGGGTGCTGCCTTGGCCTTCTTTGGATTTGTCCATGCTGGCAGCTTAGGCCCAGGCGGCCCGATCACCGCGCTCGGGCTCGGGTCCGGTTGGCGTTGGGCTTTAGGCTATGGCTTGTGTGCGCTCTTTTGCCTGACGTTGGAACGTGGCAAGGTCGCCGAACCATCGACGTAGATACCGAGGCGCTGCGATCCTGATGATCTCCATGGAAGCAAAGAAGCACATTCAAGCGCAGCTCGCGGCGCACCCATTGTTCGAAACTTTGCCGTCAACCGTGCATACGGAGCTCGTAGCCCGTGCAGCCCTGTTCTTTCTCGAACCGGGTGAGATCCTTTATGCCTCCGGAACCTCTGCCAATCGGGTGTTCGTGGTGGTCGAAGGTGCACTACAAATTGAGTACCCCGATCCTGGTGCCACCCGCGGGCGCGTCGCGGCCATCCTGACGGCGCCGTGCTTTTTAGGAGAGGCGCAGGTGATGCATCAAAAACGCTGGAGCGGTACCGGCGTGGCGGTGACCAACCTCGTCGCAATCGGTGTCACGCGCGAACAACTTGAAGCGTTGATCTTAGAGCACCCAAGCTTCGCGCTAGAGCTGTATCGCGAGATCACCCAGCGCTTCTTACGCGCCATCGAGTCTTGGAAAGCCAGCCCGTCACGTCGCCCCGAAGAAGCGCTGGCGCGCTACCTGGTAGGTTATTTACGTGTGGTCGAAGCCACCACCACGTTAGCGCTCAACCAAGCAGACTTGGGTCGCGCCACGGGGCTCTGCCGCGAGACTGTGAATCGCCTATTGAAACGCTGGAGCCGAACCGGCGTGTTGGCCGTCAACCCGAAGGGTCTCACCAAAATTCGACGCGCCAAACTCCGCAAGCTGATGGGCGCTCAAGACTCTGAAGACCTCACCCAGGGCCTTGAAGCGCGCCTGTCACCCGAAATGCGCTTGGGCTAGCTGATGAAATAAAGGTGGGCGGGTCGCGAGCAGCTGCGAGGTTGTCAGGCTGATTTCCGCAGGCATGCGATTGGGAGATACGGGCGCCGCGGGTTTCCTGAGATGGGTCAACGCTCGTTGCACTGATTTCTCTGCCACCCCCAAGAGTCTCGAAAGATAGGCCAACTGTTCCGTGGAGCTGGCGTCAAAGGCTGTACGCTGGATGGCGGTCAGAAGCCGTGCAAGACGCTGCTCCAAGGGCTGCCCTGTCCACTCACTGATCCCAACACAGCACGCGTAACGTGCCGCCAAATCTAGGCTAATGCCGACGTGCAGCTCCGCACTTGCATGCCATTCACGAAGAAATTGCTCACCAGGCCAGACCAGCATCCGGCCTGCGGTGACAAATTCGTACGTCTCACGCGCCGTTGCCCGCAACAGGAGGTCTCGGTCACCGAACAGTGCCGGTCCACGCAACAACAGCGACGTGCGACCGGTCGCAGAGTCACTCACGAACGCCCGGAGCTCACCGTCGAGCAGCAAGTACAGGGCATCGCTAGGATCCTCGGCATGAAAAACTGTCTGCCAACGCTTCGCGCGCACCGCGTTGCCGCGATGATTTTCCCAGAGTTCATCCAGGTTGATGCCGGGCAGCCATAGCTGCCTCAAAGTCGTGAGGATCTCGCTCATGGACTCGGTCGTGGGGTGCCGGATATTGACGCCACGGCGATGAACTTACCACAGGCCGTGCTGCACCGCTCAAGCTTCACTTATAATTGCAACCGAACTTCTAGTGGCGCCTGCTGTTGATGCTTGGATGTCACGCGGATCGGGATGATTTTTTCGCGGGCATCCATGCCGCGATCTTCTTCGACCACTCGTAAGCGGTGCTTACCACAAGGCACGCGGTAGCCAATAAGAGGCGCGTAACCCGCTACTTCGCCGTCCACAAAGATCCGCGCGGCACGCACGCCGTCCACCTTCACGTTCATGAATCCGACTTTGGCAGCAGTCGCATGTCGTCGCGTGCCTTTGGCCGTCCCCGAGGCTCGCGACTCGTCGCCAGAAAAATCGGCGTCCTGATCATCACCGACGTGGGGCCCTAGCACTTGTTGCTGTGCCTCACGCACCGCTTCGGCCAACGCTAACGCCGCCGGCGCTTCGACGTTGGCAGGAGCCTGCGTGGTCGCCACGGGAGTCAAAACGGTTGGCGCCGCAGCCTGCGCGGTGGTCTGCCACGCCAATGACAGCTTGCCCTGCAACTCACGAACGCTCACGGCTGAGGCGAGCCCCTTGCCCGGCATCATCATGAGCTGCGCGATAACGGCCGCTAATACCATCACCGTAGCGACCAAAAGCATGTTAACGATAAACCGCGGTGATGTGCGCGGCGCTGGCATAGGCCGCGGCAGCTCGGGTTCGCTCGGAACAGTGATGGACGGAATCTGCGACATCGGTGGCAGTTTTGGTAACACCATGGCCTGCGTTGCTTGTTCGTACGGATCTCCTTGCGGCACAGCAAAGGCCGGCGGTGCGAGGTCTGGCAGGTCAGCAGCACATTGGAAGATCTGCGTCTTGGCGCTGTTGGCCCAACGCAAACCTGAACTGCTACAATCGGCCAGCGTGATCTTGGCCTCACGGGGCAACCGCTCGGCCAGCGCGGCGACTTCGTCACTGTAGAGACTCTGCATGAAAGCCCGCGCTTGACGCGCACCAAACAGGCTCTTGTCTTCAATCAGAAAGGGAGCCAACGCTTCGGCGAACTCACTCGACCAGGCATAGCGGTCGGTGGCTTGCTTGCCCAACGCGCAACGCAAAATGGTGTCGAGCTCCTCTGACAAGCCTGTGCGGGTCTCGGCCAACGCCGGCACGTGCGCAGCGCGGACGCGGTCGAGCGTGGAGATATCGTCTTGCCCTTGAAACAGACGCTTGCCCGTGAGTGTTTCGTAGAACACCGCCCCCAACGCAAAGATGTCGGCGCGGTGATCGACGACGTCGCCGGTGACCTGCTCGGGTGCCAAGTAGGAAAACTTGCCCTTGATGACGCCAGCCTTGGTCTTGGTGTCCCGGATTTCGGCCTTGGCGATGCCAAAGTCCACCACCTTCACTTCGCCATCGTAGCTTATAAGAATATTTTGGGGGCTGACGTCCCGATGCACCAAGCTCAACGGTTTGCCATCCACATCGGCCTTGCGGTGCGCGAAGTCGAGCGCATCTGCGGTTTTGTGCATCACATAGGCGGCAAACCCTACCGGGATAGGCTGGCGCTTGGCTGTTGCGCGGCGGATCAGGTCGCGCAGATCGCGACCGTTCACGAGCTCCATTGCGATGTAGAGCTGTTGGTCAACGCGCCCGAGTTCGTAGATTTGCGCGATATTAGCGTGCGACAGCTGTGCGGCTAGCTTCGCCTCATCGACGAACATCGTGGTGAACTCGCGGTCTTCGTGCAGCTCGGGCAGGATGCACTTGATCGCAACCGAGCGTTGAAACTGCTCTGCGCCGGTCATCTTGGCCCGATAGACTTCGGCCATCCCGCCGGTGTTGATCAGATCCAAAAGCAGATACTTGCCAAAGGGACAGGGAAAACGGTGGAAGCCCATGTCAGCCTCCTTGGCCGTCTTGCGCGCGTATTGAGTTCACCGTGCCATTCAAGGGCGGCATCGGAGAGCACGAGCTGCTGAGCTGCTGCTGACCCGTTCTACGCGAGAGCTTGGTGACTGACATCGTGGACCCCATTCCATTGGTACTGCGCGGCGACTATGCGGCGTGGAATTGGGGCTGACAACGCGCGGCCAGAACAGCGAGTGGCAGCGCCGAGTGATCACGATCACAGCAGACGTGGGAAAGGTTGTTCGGACAGGCCTCTGCTAGCGGACGCGTAGATCCCAAACGTCGCGCGTGGTTCCCATTTTGGCGGCCTTGGCGTGGGTCTTGTAGGCCGACATCACCGCATGTCGGAGCACATCCTCCACGTCTGCCTTCATCGGGAACAGCGCCAACGACAATGTGCGGCGCTCTCGGTCGACATGCAACGTCAGGTGGCCAGCCTCACTGGCTCCGTGAATCACCGTCCACTCTTGACCCAGCAGGTGCGCGCGCTCGACGAACTTGAACGCGGTGTTTTGCTCAACAACGTCGAAGATCATGTCTAAGAACAGCGGCCGAGCATACTTGGGCTCTTCGATTTCGTCATAGTGCGCAACGAAAATCGGCGGGCGCTGATAGAATTGCTCGGCGTACAAGTTGAGCGGCACGCAAAACTCATCGGGTGAGTGCTTAATCACGGTCTCGGAGGTGCGACGAATCTCCACCCAGTCGCTCTCGTAGGGGTGAATCTTCATATACTGCGAGTAGTAGCGGTTGTGCCGACGATGCCACGCCTCAATCGGAAAATGCATCTCTTGGGCAACCGCCCGGAAGAGGCGCTCGGTGGGCCCATACACGGCGACATACCCGGGGCTGCCCGGCGGCACCAAGGCCAGCGCTCGCGACAAGAAGATCTCAAAGCAATCGCGATTGGACATCGGGTCGGTCAAGAACAGGTCATAACTCTGCCGCTCAGAGGCATCGAGCGGATCGCGCAGATCCTTCTCCACGACCGTCACGTTGAGTCCAAGCGTCGTCGAAGTGCTGCGCAGGAAATTGAGCAAGAAGTCGTCAATATCAAACACCGTGACATCGTGCCCCAGTGCCGCAAGCGCGATCGACACCAGATCGTCGTCGCCGACGCACAACACACGCTTCTTGCCCACCTCTAGGGCATCTCCGACACGCAGCGCCCGACGCAACGAGGTTTCAGGCAACGTCGGGCACTGGCCAACCCGAGTAAAGAAGCGCTTGCGACGCGCATGAGCATCGAGCGTGAGCCTATAGGCGCGTTTGGCCCGCTCGCTAAGCGCGCTGCTGTAGCTGGACAGAAACAACTGATCCAACGCCCCCAGCCGCTCGTGCAAAAGCGCGTCGACCGTCGCGGGGCCTTCAGCCAACACCCCCTCAGCCAACAATCGTGGGATGAAGGACTCGTAGCCTTCGCCAGTCCAGCCAAGGGATATCTTTTCGAGCGGCTCGATGAAGCGAAAATCGATCTGGATCTCTTGATCGTGCTTCAGGTCGCACAACTCTGTCATGCGACTGCCGATGCCCAACACGATGCCGTCCCCCAGGTGATACAGTGGTTTGTCCGTCATCGGGCCCTCAACCAAACAGGTGTTGCGCTGACATGCGTCGGGTTCTAAGCGGCCGCACCCGGGTCATCTCATCCCCAAGCGCGTGCAATGCAGCCCACAGGGCTACATATTCTAACTCTGCCGAAAACGGCAGCAGTGAGATCAACAAGTGCGCCTCTTCACGGCGCAGCTCAGCGGTCAGCCCATGCCCGGCAGTGTCATACCAACACAACACCTGATGCCCAGAGGTGTGCTGCAGCGAACGCGTCTGCTCGGCCAAAGGTGCGGCCGCTGCCAACAGTGCCGCGAAGCGTTCGAGCGGCGTGTCGCTTAGTTTTTCGGCCGCCAAATTATCTAGGTCCAAAACACCATAAGGCGCCTGGCGAATGGCGTCAGCAGCATCGGCAGCAAGCGATGGCAACACAAGATTGGCCGAACGCTCACAGAGCCACATATCTTGGCCACCATCCACCACGAACGGCCCAGGCACGAGCCACTGGTCGATTTCGCGCTCGTAGTGTGTAGGGCGCAAACCGAGCCCCGTAAGCGTATCAATCAGCCATTCCTCCCACGGCAAGCGCAACCGACAAGCCAACGTGCCACCGACGCGGGTGTGCGCCAATGCCAACGCCAGCTCGGCGTGCGCCTCGGCGGGTGGACCACTTTGAAATACCGTGACGTCGAAATCACCCTGCACCTGGGCGGGCTCGGTGACGATCGTCAAACGCTCGGTGAGGCCGGCACGTTCGGCCTCGTGACGAATCCACGCGTGGTGGAATGCATCGGTGTGACTCACCACCACATCGCAATGATGCGCCAACAACACGCCGAGACAATCCACATCGCCCATCAGCCAGACGCGTTTGGGCTGCGCCTGCAACAGCAAGTTAGCACGCCGTAAGGTGGAGCTCGGTAACGTCGGCCGCATTCCATGAGGCAAAGTCCAACCAGGACGGCGACTGTGAAGTGCAGTGACTTCGGCCAAGGATTGCCGGTGCTGTGCCGTAAATCCAGGGAGCCAGCCGGTGCATCTCTCATCCCAGGTGCTCAAGCGCGCCTTCAGGGTGGCGTCTTCTTGATCCTGCGGCCTCACGAGCGCCGCCAATTCTATAAGAGAGGCAACGCGTGGAGGAGCACTGGCGGACAATTCCACCGCGGTACGTGGCCAAAGACAAATAGACTGACCGGTTTCGCTAGCAACCATGGCGGGAGCCTAGCGGAGCTCCGAGTTGGGTACCAGATCATGACGCGCTCCGCTCAGGATGGCGCCATCAACGGAATGACAGGCTGTCGGTGA
>ERZ795055.1673-NODE-1673-length-17619-cov-4.864609_pt1 | contig 17619 bp, 13 predicted proteins | sample MGYA00375139_ERZ795055 | MGnify/ENA primary metagenome ERZ795055 (study PRJEB30184, sample SAMN05720283) | anaerobic digester metagenome | isolation source: active sludge of municipal wastewater-treating anaerobic digesters | place: USA | collected 2015-01-23 ... | reverse complement strand
GGATCATCAAGAATGCCGTGGGAATTAAAAAGTAATCATGGAAAATTGTGAGGTTTGATCATGTTGATGGGATTTGTGATTGTGATTCATTCGTTGGCCTGCATCGCGTTGATCTTTATTATCTTGATCCAGTCGGGCCGCGGCGGAGGGTTGACCGAAGGGTTCGCTGGAGCGGAATCGATGTTCGGGGCCAAGACCAATGAGACCATGGTGAAGATCACCACTGGTCTGACGGTCGTTTTTTTGATCACCAGTTTAGCGTTGGCTTTTATGTCCGCCCGCGCTGAGAAATCGTTGATGGAAACAGCAGGCGAAAATCCTTTTGAAGAACTTCCGATCGCTGGTGAGACCGTGACGCTGGATATTCCTAAAAATGTTACGGCGCCGGAAACAAAACCGGTCGCTGATGCCCAGCCACCGGTCAAGGTGGAAGAGCCTCCGTTCAATGAGGACGGCACCCGCTCGATCCAAAAGAGTGAAGCGTATACGGTTAAAGAAGAACAACCGGAACAAGAATAGATCTTGAAGGCCGCCCTTTTTAAGGGCGGCCTTTTTCCTCATGAGGAAAGCACTCTCCCCAACAATCATTTCTGCCCTTTTTGTTTTGTCCGCGCTTTTCTTTTTAAGCTCAGCTGAAGCAGCATCCGCTCCTTCAGGCTCACCCTACGGAGGGAATCTTGTCCTGGCTTCTCTGGGGGACCCCAAATCATTTAATCCGGTCATCGCCCAGGAAGTTTCCACGACCATGGTCACATCGTTTATTTTTGAAGGATTGACGACTGCTGACCCGGAAACGCTCAAAGTCATGCCGAACCTGGCCAAAGACTGGCAGGTCAGCGAGGACGGATTGACCTGGACCTTCATTCTGAGGGAGGATGTGCGCTGGAACGATGGCGCGCCGTTCACGGCGGAAGATGTCGTTTTTACTTTTAACGACCTGATCTATAACGACGCGGTGCCGAATTCCGCGCGGGATGTTTTTACGATCGACGGGCAGCCGTTTGAGGTCAGAAAGCTTGATGACCACAGAGTTCAGTTCATCCTTCCCAAACCGTTCTCGCCTTTTTTAAGGGCCATGAGCCAGGAGATCCTTCCTAAACATATCCTTGCTGATGTGGTGAAAGAGGGAAAATTCAGCTTTCACTGGGGCATTGATGCCAGGCCGCAGGAGATCGTGGGGACCGGCCCTTTTCAACTGGATCGATATTCGCCTGGGGAACGAGTGGAGTTCAAGCGGAACCCGTATTATTGGAAAAGGTCCGGGGAGGGCGATGAGCTTCCTTATCTCGATGGGATCATCATGATGATCATCCAGAATCAGGACCTGATCGTTCTTAAGTTCCTGGAAGGGGAATTGGACTATTGCCCTGTGCGCGGGATGGATTTTCCGATCCTTAAGCCTCGCGAACGGGAGGGCAATTATACTGTTTTTGAAGTTGGCGCGGATTTTGGAACAAGCTTTATTGTTTTTAATCAGAACCGGCGGTCCAATCCTGATACGGAAAAACCGTTCGTTGAGCCGCACAAATTGCGTTGGTTCACAGACCTGCGGTTTCGAAAGGCTGTCGCGCATGTGATCGATAAGGCGCGGATGATCGAGATCGTGAAGAACGGCCTGGGGTATCCGCAGCATGCCGCCATGAGCCCCAGCGCCGGGTTTTATTACAATGAACATGTCCAGACTTACGCCTATGATCTGGCGCGGGCAAAAAAAATTTTAGAGGATGCCGGTTATAAGGACCGAGACTCCGACGGAATCATTGAAGATGATCGCGGCATTCCGGTCGAATTCAATCTGTATACCAATGCCGGCAATGTGGAACGTGAGAAGATCGCCGCCATGATCCGCCACGACCTTTCGTTATTGGGGATGAAGGTCAATTTTTTGGGCGTTGAGTTCAACGCCCTTATCCAGAAGCTGAACGCCACCTATGATTGGGACGCGATCCTTTTGGGGTTGACCGGAGGGGTCGAGCCGCACTTCGGACGGAATGTCTGGCATTCGTCGGGGCAATTGCATGTCTGGTCCCCCATGCAGAGCGAGCCGGCCACGGATTGGGAGGCGCGCGTTGACCGGATCTTTGATGCGGCGGTCCAGGAGCTTGATGAGGATAAGCGCAAGATCCTTTATGATGAATGGCAAAGGATCGTTTCAGAAGAACTGCCGTTGATCTACACGATCTTAGGAGGAAATATTTTTGCGGTCCGCGACCGCTTTGGGAATTTAAGGCCCACGGCCTACGGCGGCGCGTTCCATAACATTGAGGAAATATATATTAAGACACACGACACACGACGCATGACACAGGGGGTTATGAAGGGGAATGAATGAGATGTTTTGATTCTCCGTGTGTCTTGTGCCATGTGTCCTGCAACGTTTAAAGGTTTTTATGGTTAAATACATTCTCAAACGATTGCTCATTGCGTTTCCCATGCTTCTGGTCATGGCCCTGTTGACGTTTGTCTTGATGCAGAAAACAGCCGGGAATTATTATGACCTTTTGAAAATGGATCCGCGTGTCTCGCCGGAAACAGTTGAACGCTATGTCCGTTTGTATCAGCTGGACCGTCCGGTCCTGGTCCAGTTCTTGAGCTGGGCTAAAAATCTGTTCAGGTTGGAATTTGGATATTCCTTTTATTACAACATTCCTGTTAAGAATGTCATCGCGGGACGATTGCTCAATACGTTTATCCTGTCTTTTGCCAGTATCCTGGTGACCTGGCTGATCGCCATTCCGCTGGGGACGTTCGCGGCGCTTAACCGCAACCGTTTTTGGGACCGTTTTATACAAACATGTTCATATTTTGCTTTATCGACCCCGAGCTTCTTTCTGGCAATGCTGTTGCTGTATCTGGGAAGCCGCAGCGGCTGGATCCCTCTGGGCGGCATGCGAAGCGCTCATTATGCTGAATTATCGCTGGCGGGCAAATGCTTTGACCTTTTGGGCCATTTGATCATACCGGTTGCGGCCCTTTCTGTCGCTTCGATCGGAGCGTTGCAGCGAATTATGCGCGGTAATATGCTGGAGGTCCTGGGACAGCAGTATATTCTTACAGCCCGGGCCAAAGGCCTGCCCGAGCACCGGGTGATCTTTCGTCACGCGCTGCGCAATGCTTTAAACCCTTTGGTGACGCTGCTGGGGTATGAATTTTCATCTTTGCTGAGCGGGGCGGCTTTGATCGAGATCATTTGCTCCTGGCCGGGTTTGGGGTCTTTGATGCTCACGGCGGTCCGTTCCAAGGATGTGTATCTGGTGATGGCCAGTTTTATGATGGGAGGGGTTTTATTTTTGATCGGGAATCTGCTGGCTGATATTTTATTGGCGCGGCTTGATCCGAGGATCCGTTATGAAAGATTATCATAAAAGCGAATTTCAGATCGCGCTGGGGAGCTTTCTTCGCAACCGGGCGGCGGTGGTGTGCCTTTGGGTATTGGGCCTGTTGTATGCGGGCGCGATCTTCGCGGATTTTTTGGCGCCGTATTCTTACCAGAATGAGGACCGTGATTATTCTTATTGTGAGCCGACGCGCGTTCATGTTCGCGATGAGGAAGGGCGCTGGCAGCGGCCGTTTGTTTATGGGATGACGGTCTCTTTTGATCAATATCATAAGCGTGTTTATCAGGAAGACCGCGCGCGGAAATATCCTGTCGAATTTTTTGTTCAGGGTGATGAATATCGGCCCTTGGGCCTGTTATCGTCGAAACTTCGGCTGTTCGGGGTCGCGCCGGAGGGACGGATCCATGTTCTGGGAGCGGATTCCCGAGGGAGAGACCTGTTCTCCCGGATCCTCTACGGAGGAAGGATCTCTTTGTCGATCGGCCTTCTGGGGGTCGCCATCTCATTTTCGATCGGGCTTTTGGTGGGGGGCATCGCCGGATATTATGGCGGGCGCGTTGATAATATTTTAATGCGGGTCTGTGAGATGTTCATGATGGTCCCGGGTTTTTATTTGCTTTTGGCCTTGCGGTCTGTGGTCCCGGCAAACTTTAATTCCATGCAGGTCTATATCTCGATCGTCGTGATCCTGTCGTTCATCGGATGGGCGGGATTGGCCCGTATTATCCGGGGGATGTGCTTATCCTTGCGCGAGCGGGAATTCGTTCTGGCGGCAAAGTCCATGGGAGTTTCTGATCTTGGGATCATCGTGAAACATGTTTTGCCGCATACCATTTCGTATTCGATCATCGCGGTGATGCTTTCGATCCCCGGTTATATTCTGGCGGAGTCCGCTTTAAGTCTGATCGGCCTGGGGATCCAGGACCCGTATGCCAGTTGGGGAAATTTGCTCTCAGAGGCTATGGGGATCCTTCAGATCCAGTTCGCGCCGTGGATCCTGATCCCGGGGCTGTTTATCCTGGTGACGGTGATGTGTTTTAATGTGATCGGGGATTGTTTAAGGGACGTCCTGGACCCGAAAATCAAAAAATTATGATCTATCAAGTTGAAAATTTGACAGTCCGTGTGAACGATAACGGCGGAAAGCCGTTGGTAAATAACGTGAGCTTTTCGATCGGTTCGGGAGAGATCGTGGCGCTTGTCGGCGCCTCCGGAAGCGGAAAGACCACGACGGCCCTTGCCGGGCTCGGGCTTCTGGCGGATGGACTAATTGTAGCGTCCGGCCGCGTCCTTTTTGAAGGGGATGACCTGCTTAAAATTCCGCCGGTCCAACTTCGACGTTTTCGGGGGCGGAGGATCGCGGTGGTCTTTCAGGAGCCGTTATACGCGTTTGATCCGCTTTTTACGATCGGAGCGCAGATTGATGAGGTTTTGGAGGTCCATTTTGGAGCGCATGCCGCTGAGCGCAAAGACAAGGCTCTGGCATTGCTCAAGCGCTGCGGAATTGAGGAGGCGGAACGGGTTTATCGAAGTTATCCGCATCAGTTGAGCGGCGGTTTGCGCCAAAGGGCGATGATCGCCCAGGCTTTGGCCGGGGAACCCAAACTGATCATCGCTGATGAGCCGACCAGCAGCATTGACGTGACGCTGCAGGCGAAGGTTCTGGAACTGTTTCAGCAGTTGCGAAAGGAATTGAATTTGTCGATCCTTTTGATCACGCATGATCTGGGACTGGTCCGGCATTTGGCGGACCGTGTTGTTGTTCTGAGGCAGGGGGAGATCGTAGAGCAGGGCAGGGTCGGGCATGTTTTGACGGCTCCGCGGCATGTTTATACACAACAGTTAATGGCGGCCGGCGGGTAAGATTTATGTTGCTGAGAATCCAGAATTTGAAAAAGTATTTTTATAAGGGATCCGGTCTTTTTACGGCATCGCGGGTGCATGTCAAGGCCGTCGACGGGGTGTCTTTGGATGTTCACGCCGGTCAGCATGTGGGCCTGGTGGGGGAATCCGGTTCAGGAAAGAGCACCCTGGCACGGCTGATTGTGCGTTTGTATGAACCCGAGGAGGGGACGGTGATCTGGGACGGGCGCGGGGGCTTTTGCAAGAAACGATCACACGATGCCCGGCGTGATGTTCAGATGGTGTTTCAGGACCCCTACAGCAGCCTGGATCCGCGGTTTACGGTGCGGCGGATACTGCTGGAGGCTCTTTCGCTTTGCGGTGAGAAGATCTCCCCAAAAGAGCAAACAGGGCGCATGCAATCGGTCCTGGCTTCCGTTGGCCTTGAGGAAGGGGCTTTGGGCCGATTCCCTCATGAATTCAGCGGAGGAGAGCGCCAGCGGGTCGCGATCGCGCGGGCGCTTCTTATGAAGCCTCGGCTTTTGATCCTTGATGAGGCGGTCTCTTCTCTGGATGTGCTGGTTCAGCAGCAGATCGTGGAACTTTTGCTGCAGCTGCAAAAAGATTATTCCCTGACATACTTATTTATTACGCACAATCTGAAGATCGTCCGTAAACTTTGCAAAAGGATCGCCGTGATGTATCGGGGAAAGATCGTTGAGACGGCAGAGACCGACGAGCTTTTCAAAAACCCGCTACATCCTTACACGCAGAGGCTTCTGGCGGCGGCCATGGACTACCGTGTTCACGAAACGGCATGGATCGAAAATTTCACGGAAAAATTTCAATTAATTGATAAAGGGAACAGCCATTTTGTGTTAGAGTAAAATTGTCTTTATAGAAAGGGATGTTGTTTATGAGTGATAATTTTTGGCGGAGGATAAGCTTAATATTCGGGATCATTGCCTTAGGAGGGATCTTTTCGCTGGCGATCCTGATGGCGCATCTTGAGATCAAGGACCTCGATCTCTGGCTTCATATCGGAGTGGGCCGCTTCATCGTTGAGAACGGGTTTCAGGTCCCGCAGGTGGATTTTCTTTCTTCCACGGTTGCCGGCACGCCGTGGAACAATCATGAGTGGCTGTTCCAGGTCTTGGCGTATCTCATTTATCAGGACGCGGGGCCTGACGGGCTGATCACGATGCAGGTGGTCCTGATTACGGTTACACTTTTATTGCTGGCTTTTCTGGGATACAGCAGGGAGAGGCAGTTCTTATCGGTGTTCGGGCTGCTGTTCGTCGTTTTTGTTTACATCGGCAGGTTCACGATCCGGCCTGATCTTTTCAGCCTGTTCTTTTTTACGCTTTATATTTTTATCATGGCGATGTTTTTGGACCGCAAATGGACGATCCCCGCTGTTTTTCTCATCCAGGTGATTTGGACCAATATGCATGGATTCTTTTTTTTCGGTCCGGTGATCATCCTTTTGTCGCTGGTCTCTGAATGGAGCAAACGCCATTTGAAATTGCCTTGGGAGTGGAATTCGATCTCCCGGCTTGAAGATGATGAATACGCTCATCTGAAGTGGATGCTTTTAGTCGCCATGCTGGCTTGTTTCATCAATCCTGGCGGGATCAAGGGGGCGTTGTATCCGATTTTTATTATGTTCCAGATCTCTGGCGATTCGAAGATATTCTTCGATCATATCGTGGAGCTGCAGAGGCCGATCACGAAAGAGACCCTGTTCTCTTTGGGGGAGAACTCTCAGTACCGTTTGCTTTTGCTAATCTCGGCGGTGAGCTTTTTCTTTAACCGGAGAAAGATGGATATCGGGGTTTTTGTTTTTTGGCTGATCTTTCTGTTCTTTTCCCTGGTCGCGGCCCGCAACATGGTCTTTTTTTCTTTCGCTGCTTATTTGGCGTTCATGAACAACGCGATGACACTGTCGCTTAAAGACCTCGTGCCGCTCACGTTGGAGGACAAAAAATTCAGTTACATCGCGGGAGCGTTCGCCAAGGTCCTGATCCTCATCGCGGCTTTGCAGTTCGTGATCGAGCTGACCGGCAACGGATATTTTGATTTTGACAAATATGAACGCAAAAGCGAGTTCGGAGGGGTGTCGCAGCGTAATTTTCCCGACAAGGCCGTGGATTTTCTGGTTGATCACCGCGTCAAGGGAAACATTTTCAATGATTTTAACAGCGGCGCGTATTTAGTGGGAAGGGTGTTCCCGAACATCAAGGTGTTCATAGACGGCCGGACGGAAGTCTACGGGCCGAAATTTTTCTCGTATTATAAAACAATTTGGATGGATCAGAATTTGGATGAGTTTGACAAGGCCGTCGAAAAATATCATCTGACGATCGCCTTGATCAACACGGTCAGCGGTGAGGGTCCGCCTAAGCTTTTGAGGCACCTTTATGAGTCAAAGGATTGGGTGCCGGTCTATCTGGGCCATGACGCGGTGATTTTTCTAAAGAACACCCCGGAAAACGCTCAGTTGATCGCTGAAACGGCCCTTAACCTCGAGCACTGGCAGATTGAGCCTCTTGACATTTACCGTTTGGGATCCCGCAAGGTCGTTCCTTATCAGCATATGCACCGGGCCTTTATTTTACGGTCGATGGGGCTCAATGAGGCGGCCAAGCAGGAACTTGAGGAAGCCCTGCATGCCTATCCGGCGTTTGATGAGGCGATGGGGCTCCTCGGGGACATTTACGCCGAGGGAGGGGATTTTGAAAACGCGTTTTATTATTTCCGTACGGCGTTGACGTTTGACGTTGGAAATTATGACCTTCGTTTGAAGATGGCAAAGGCCTATGACCGATTGCAAATGTATGATTATGCCATCCAGCAATACCGCCGGATGATCGAAGATTCTCCTCAGAAGCCTAACGCTTATTTTGAATTTTCCCGCACGTTACTGCGCCAGGGCGATTTCAAGGAAGGCCTTGCTGTTCTTGAAAAGGCCAATGGCCTTCAGCCCGATAATGTCCGCGACCTGATCGTGCTCGGTGATCTTCTTGCGGAGAAGGGCAAATACCCGGAGGCTGTTGAAGTGTATCATCGGGGCGTGGGCAAAGCCAAGGACCAGGCTGAGCTGAACGTGAAGATGGGCGATGCGTTCGAGAAGATGGGAAATATGGAAAAAGCCCGGGAGTCCTGGTCTGCCGCTTTTGAAGCGGATCCTGAATATGAAGAGGCGAAGCAGCGTCTGGAGTCGTCGTCGGCAAAGTAGTTTTTGGAGATGGTTGCGAAGTCTTGCCGGCTGGCATATAATGATCCTTTATTATTTAGACATTAATCGAAAGGCAGTCTTATGCGCAATGTTCTGACGTTTATTTTAGCGGGTGGAAAGGGGGAGAGGCTGAATCCTTTGACCCGTGACCGCGCAAAACCGGCGGTCCCATTCGGCGGGATATACCGGATCATTGATATTACCTTAAGCAACTGTATCAATTCGGGCCTGCGGCGGATCTATGTCCTGACCCAATACAAGTCGTTTTCGTTGCAGAAACATCTCCTTTCAGGCTGGCTGGACATCGTTTCATCGCAGCTGGGAGAATTCATTGACCTTATTCCGGCGCAACAGAGGGTAAGTGCCGACTGGTATTTGGGAACGGCGGACGCCATTTATCAAAATATGTACGCGATCTCGGACACGAATCCCGAGCACATCCTCATTCTCGCGGGGGACCATGTTTATAAAATGAATTACCAGGATATGCTCGATCAGCATTTGACAAATAAAGCGGATGTGACGGTTTCCTGCATTCCCATGCCGGTTGAGACCTCTTCCGCGTTCGGGGTAGTGGAGGTGGATGATAACGGGTGTGTGTGCGGGTTTCAGGAAAAGCCCAAGCATCCCAGGACGATCCCGGGAGCGCCGGACCAGATCTTCGCTTCCATGGGGATTTATCTCTTCAATAAGGATTCCCTGTGCGAAGAGCTGGAAATAGACGCCAAGACGCCTTTGTCGCAGCATGATTTCGGGAGGAATATCATTCCGCAAATGCTCAAGCGTGACCGGCGGGTTTACGCGTATAATTTTTCTGATTCACAGGGCCGTCCGAAATATTGGCGGGATATCGGGACCCGGGACGCGTATTATCAGGCTAATATGGACCTCGTCAAATATGGGGGAGAGTTCAATATTTATGACAGAAGTTGGCCGTTGCGTACGAACCATATCCAATATCCGCCGTCCAAGACGGTCAGTTATATCAATCAGAACGGAAGCCGTATCGACAGCGTGATCGTTGATTCGTTGATCTCCGGCGGTTGCGTTGTTGAGGGGGCGACCGTCAAAGGTTCTGTCCTGTCTCCCAGCGTCAAGGTCGAGTATGGAGCTCAGGTCCTCAATTCCGTGGTCATGAACAATGTGACGATCGGCCACGGCGCCAGGATCCAGAACGCGATCATCGATAAAGAGGTGAAGATCGCGCCCGGAGCGCAGATCGGCTACAACGCTGAGGAGGATCGGAAGCTGTTCGATGTGACAGCCTCCGGAATCGTGATCGTTGGAAAGCGGGAGTCTGTGGGCTGATCGTGATCTGGTTTTAAAAATAAAAAACCCTCGGGCCGTTTGACCCGAGGGTTTTTTGTCGGCGAAAGATCAACGCCTCAACGCCTCTTTGAATTTTCGTGTCAAAAGTGGAACGACCTCAAAGACATCCCCCACAATACCGAATGTCGCCACGCTAAAGATCGGGGCGCTGGCGTCTTTGTTGATCGCGATGATGATATCAGAAGACTGCATGCCGACCAGATGCTGGATCTGCCCGGAAATGCCGCAGGCGATATAGATCTTGGGGCAGACGGTCTTTCCGGTCTGTCCTACCTGATGAGAATAGGGCATCCAGCCGCTGTCGACCGCCGCGCGTGAAGAGCCGACGGCTCCTCCCAGGACCTGGGCCAATTCCTCCAAAAGGGCGAAATTCTCCGGTCCGCGCATCCCGCGGCCACCTGAAACAATGATGTTGGCTTCCGCAATGTTGATCGTCGCGGTCACTTCCTCAACGATATCCAAAAGCTTGGTGCGTGAGGTAAGAAGGCTCGGAGCGATCTTTTCTTCGATGATCTCGCCTTTGCGGGACTTGTCAATTTCACTTTCCTTAAAAACTTTATGCCGCACCGTGGCCATCTGAGGGCGGTGGTTCTTGCTCAGGATCGTTGCCATGATATTTCCGCCGAAGGCAGGCCGGGTCTGAAGCAGGAAACCCTCTTTGGGATCCACATCGAGCCCTGTGCAGTCGGCAGTGAGCCCTGTGTGAAGTTTGACCGCGACCCGGGAAACGAGCGAACGGCCCATGAAGGTCGCCCCGCACAAAAACATGGCCGGTCGGTATTTGCGCACAAGCTGGACGAGCACTTTGGTGTAGGGCTCATCCAGGAAATGCTCGAGTTTGGGGCTGTCCACGACGATGACTTTATCGGCGCCGCGGTGGATCAGCTGCTTGGCATGCTCGGTGATATTGTGGCCGATGAACACGGCGGTAACTTCGGTCTTGAGCTTGTCAGCCAGTTCCCGTGCTTTTCCAAGAAGTTCAAAAACAACGGGCTGAACAACTCCCCGTTTCTGCTCGGCAAAGACCCAGATCCCCTTGTAATCTTCAAGATGGGGGGTCTTATTGGTGCTGCGCTGGATCTCGATCCCCTTGAATTTGCAGGAATCGAGGCACGCGCCGCAGAGCGTGCATTTGTCGCGGTCGATGACCGCCTTTTTGTCCTTCATGGAAATGGCCGCGAATGGGCAGACATTTAAACATAAGGTGCAACCGGTGCATTTATCTTCGAAAATTTTGATGCTCATATTAATTCAACCTATCCTTTAAAAGATGAACGATTTTTGTGGCCGCTTCTTCAGGGTCCCCGTCAAAGATCTCGCCTTTGGGGCGCGGAGGGGGCGTGAAGATCTTGGACACCCATGTCGGGGAGCCTCCTAATCCAAGCTGTCCTTCATCAGCATCGATGTCGATGGCTTTCCAGGATATGATCTCTGCCTTTTTGGCTTTCATTTTTCCTTTTAAAGAAGGAAGGCGCGGCTCGTTGATCTCTTTGACAACAGTGAGAAGGCAGGGGAGGGATGTCTGGATGATCTCAAATCCTTCCTCGGTCATACGTTCGGCGACCAGGGTTTTATCCTCGATCTTTTCGATCTTTTTGACATAGGTGATCTGCGGGATGTCCAGCTGGGTGGCGATGCCGGGCCCGACTTGGGCGGTATCACCGTCAGAAGCCTGTTTTCCGCAGATAATGATGTCGAATTCCCCGGTCCGTTTGATCGCGTTGGCCAGCGTATAGCCGGTCGCCAACGTGTCTGATCCGGCAAAGGCGCGGTCGCTGACCAGGATGGCATCGTCGCAGCCCAGGGCGATCGCTTCCCGCAGGGCGTTCTCCGCCTGGGGCGGGCCCATGGTGATGACGGTTGTTTTTCCGCCGAAGCGTTCTTTAAGGCGCACGCCTTCTTCGATGGCGTACATATCAAAAGGATTGATAATAGACTGAACACCCTCTCGGATGAGGGTATTGGTTTCCGGGTCGATCTTGACCTGGGTCGTATCAGGCACCTGTTTGATGCAGACAACTATGTTCATTTCTTCTTGCTTTCTTTTATGAGATTGAGAGCGATAATGCTGCGCTGAATTTGATTGGTTCCTTCGTAGATCTGGGTGATCTTGGCGTCACGCATGAATTTTTCGACCGGATATTCATTAATGTAACCGTAACCACCGAAGATCTGGACCGCGTCCGTCGTGACCTGCATGGCGACGTCGGAAGCGAACATTTTTGCCATGGAAGATTGCATGGTGACGTCTTTGACCCCCGCATCGATCTGACGTGCCGCGGAATAAACGAGCGCGCGGGCTGCCTCGATCTGGGTGGCCATGTCAGCCAGCATGAACTGCAGGCCCTGGAAACTGGCGATGCTTTTTCCGAACTGAACGCGTTCCGTGGCATACTTAAGGGCTGCGTCAAAGGCGCCCTGGGCGATCCCCACGGCCTGAGCCCCGATCCCCGGCCGGGACATGTCAAAAGTTCTCATCGCGATGAGAAAGCCCTGTCCTTCGCGTCCGAGGAGATTTTCTTTAGGGATCCGGCAGTCGGTAAAGATCAACTCACGGGTGGAAGAGGCGCGGATGCCGAGCTTTTCTTCCTTTTTTCCGAAGGTGAACCCGGGGGTGTCTTTTTCAACGATAAAGACGCTGGCGCCACGTGTGCCTTTGGATTTGTCGGTCATGGCGACGATCGTGTAGATTTCCGCTTCGCCGCCGTTGGTGATGAAATGTTTTGTCCCGTTTAAGACATAATAATCGCCTTCCTTTCGGGCGGTTGTCTGCATGGCGCTGACATCAGAACCTGCGGCCGGTTCAGTGATGCCATAGGCGGCCAATTTTTTTCCGCTGGCGATATCGGGCAGGTATTTCTTTTTTTGATCTTCATTTCCGAAGAGCAGGATCGGATCGGTCCCCAAAGCGGTCCCGGCAAAGGACAAGGCGATCCCGGCGCATCCGCGGGACAGTTCTTCCGCGGTAATGCACAATTCTAAAATCCCGCCGCCCATACCGCCATACTCTTCAGGAATATAGACTCCGCAAAGGTCGGACTGCGCCAGGATCTTCACGATCTCCCAGGGGAATTTTTCTTCCCGGTCGTATTTCGCGGCCACTGGCTTGATCTTTTCTTCAGCGACCTCGCGGCAAAGGTCTCTCAGCATGATTTGTTCTTCGGTTAGTAAATAATCCATGCACACCCTCCTAATGTATAAGTGTCTTTTATTAAGATTATTATTTAAAGCGGTTTAAAAACTTTTCCATATTACCACATCTTTAAGATGAAACGCAATATTTTTTTAGCTTAGTTTTTTGTAATTGAATGTCTTTTTTGGCGACAAAATTTAAAAATACCTTAAAATCGGATATAATCTATGATTCAGAGATCTTCAAAACTTATTGCAGGGAACGGGCAGAACGTGCTGGAAAGATCTCTTTTAAAATTCAGGAACGTTTTGAACTTTGCGCCATTCAATCCAGGGGAGAGGTTCCGTATGATCGTTCGACCTAAGGTTAGGGGTTTTATTTGCACAACAGCCCACTCAGCGGGGTGTGCTCAAAATATCAAGGATCAGATCGAATATGTCCGTCGGCACGGGCCCATAAATGGGCCGAAACGGGTCTTGGTCATTGGTGCGTCCACAGGATATGGTCTGGCCTCAAGGATCGTTTCGGCTTTTGGCAGCGGAGCATCCACAATAGGGGTTTTTTTCGAAAAGCCTGCGGAAGGCGAACGCACGGCCACGGCAGGGTGGTATAACTCCGCGGCGTTCGAAGTGGAGGCCCGCAAGGCAGGGTTGTATTCAAAGAGTTTCAATGGTGACGCGTTTTCAGATCAAATTAAGGCCCAAGTGGTTCAAGCAATCCGAAAAGATTTGGGGCAGGTTGACATGGTGATTTATAGCTTGGCCGCGCCCCGCAGGGTTCACCCTAAAACAGGCGAACGTTTCAAGGGGGTCGTGAAGCCGCTGGGAAAAGCTTTTAAAAATCGAGCGCTTGACCTTGAAACTTTTGAAATTATTGATGTTACAACAGAACCGGGAACTGAAGAAGAGCGAAAACAAACAGTCGCGGTGATGGGTGGTGAAGATTGGGAAATGTGGATCGAAACTTTAAAAAAAGAGGGAGTTTTGGCAGACAAATCCCTAACATTGGCATATTCTTATTTAGGACCAGATATTACATTTCCCATTTATCGCCAAGGGACATTGGGAGCGGCCAAAGACCATTTAGAAGCTACTGCGCATAAATTGGATGAAACCCTTCGCCCGAAAGGCGGACGGGCTTTTGTGTCTGTTCAAAAGGCTTTGGTGACCCAGGCGAGCGCGGCGATCCCTTTGATGGCATTGTATATGGTGATTCTGCTTAAGGTCATGCGGCAAAAGGGTGTGGATGAGCATTGTATCCAGCAGATCCACAGGTTATATCAGGACCGGCTTTTTTCAGGGCGTGAAATTCCCGTCGATGAAAAGGGGCGCATCAGGCTGGATGACCTTGAGCTGCGGAATGATGTTCAGGCTGAGGTCAAACAGTCCTGGGAAGCGATCACCACTGAAAATTTTAAGGACTATGCGGATATTTCAGCCTATCAAAATGATTTTTTAAGGCTTTTTGGTTTTGAGGTGCCCGGCATTGATTACGAAAAAGACGTTGAGGTGGATGTTCCGATCCCGTAAAACCGCTTTATCTTGGGGTGTTTTTTTTCCTGTCTGCAGTATCTAGTAGAAAATAGTCTAAAATCTTATTGACACACCGTCTATTACTATCTAAATTAAAATTAATTCAAGGCGAAGATGCGGCAAAGCCGACGTTTTGCTTTCGTTAAGCTTTCAGCAGGCCAAATTAAAACATCTGTGTAAGGAGAAAACGCTATGGGGCAGTTGCCTAAGGGTGTTGATGTTGAGGCAGATATCCGCGCGCTGGTCGCCGAGATCCTGGAGGAAGAGCCTGAAAATATTCAGGCTAGCGCCAACTTTATCAAGGACCTGGGAATGGATTCGATGATGGCGCTTGAGATCCTCGCCGGGATCGAAAAAAAATATCGCATCGCGATTCCGGAAGAGATGTTGCCGAAGTTCACGGACTTAAACACGACAGTCAGCTTGGTCAAAGATTTACTATCAAAATAATCCTAACTGAAAAAGGGAGAAGACCGTGTATTTAAAACGGCTTGAGATTTTTGGGTTCAAATCCTTTGCGGATAAGACGGTGTTCAATTTTGGTTCCGGGATCACAGCGGTGATCGGTCCCAATGGCTGCGGAAAAAGCAATGTGTTCGACGCCATGCGCTGGGTGCTGGGTGAACAGAGCGTCAAGGAGCTTCGCGGGTCCTCGATGGAGGATGTGATCTTCAATGGGACCGACCAAAAGCCCGCGCTGGGTTTTGCTGAAGTGAGTTTGACCTTCTCCAATGAGTCACGGGTCCTTCCGTATGAATATAACGAGGTCACGGTGACCCGCCGTTTGTTCCGTTCCGGCGAGAGCGAATATCTGATCAATAAAACTCCCGTTCGGCTCAAGGATATCACCGAGATGTTCATGGGAACCGGCGTCGGGGCGGAGGCTTATTCCATGGTCCAGCAGGGAAAGGTGGACCTCATCGTCAGCGCCAGGCCGGAAGACCGCCGGGTTCTTCTGGATGAAGCCTCCGGCATCACGAAATACAAGACCCGTAAGCGCGAGGCCTTGAACCGCCTGCGCGACACGGAGAACAATCTTTTGCGCATCAACGATATCGTGACTGAAGTCAAGCGCCAGATCGCGTCATCCGAGCGTCAGGCTAAAAAAGCCCGTCGATACAAAGAAGAGTTTGAAAAACTGAAAGTATTGGAGGTCAGGTTCGCTCAGCATGAGCTGTCCCAGCATCAGGGTGAGCGTTCCCGTCGTCAGGAGCATCTTGATCAGTTGAAGGAAAAAGAAGCTCAACTTCATGCGGAGCTGGAAGAGTTCAAAAATCTTATTGAGCACGAATCGGTGATCCTGGATGAATTGGAAGAAAAGATCAACGCCGTTTACGCCGACCAGATCAAGATCGACGGTCAGATCGATCTGAACAACAAACAGATCGGTTTTAATGAGGAGCGGCTGCAGGGGCTTTCTTCGACAGAGCGCCGCATCCAGGAAACCAAGCAGCAGCTTGAAGAACGATGCCGGCAGCAGCGCGAGAAGATCGACCATATCAATCAATTCCTGTCCGGTTTGGACCAGAGCCTTCAGGGAAACCTTCAGGCCCTGGAGGTCAAGCGCCAGGCCCTGGCGGCGATCAACCGTTCTGTGGAAGATGCCCAGCATGAGATCCGTCAGAAAGAGGAGCAGATCCTTTTTATCACATCCGAGCAGGTCAAGGTCAAGAACAAGCTCACCGACAGCATGAAACAGGTGCAGGGCTGTCTGGCCCGCCAGCGCCGGCTGGAAGTCGAGCACAGCAAGGTCTCTTCCGAGAAGAACGAGATCGATCAGAAATTTTCCGGGATCTGTCAGAAGATCGAACAGGTGATGGGCGCGATCGGCGGATTGGGAACGCAATTGCGCGAACGCCGCGCCGCGTTTGATGAGGTCTCATCCCAGATGACGTTTATAGACGGGATGATCGATGATCTCGACAGAAAGAAACTGTTTTTGATCTCCCAAAAAGAATTTATCGAGAAGTTAAGCGCCCAATACCAGGACATTCCTGATCCCGTGGCGGAAGGGCGTTTGGTGACGGATCGCGTTCCATTGCAGCATCAGAGTGGGATCATCGGCAAGGTTAAGGAAGTTCGGCCTTTGGACGCCGGAAACATGGGATGGCTCTCCCAGCAGTTCGGCCAGGACGGCCGCCAACTGTATGAGATCATCTGCGAGACCAAGTTCATTGAACTGGATCCGGCGCAGGTTTCCGCCCGCATTGATGAACTGGCCCGACAGATCGCCGAAAGGTCTTCAGAGCGGGAAGGATTGAATTCCCGAAGCGGACAGATGAGAGCGGAGATCTCCGCTTTGGAATCCCAATTGCAGGAAAGGGAAAAAGAAAGCTCGGTCTATCAGGCCCAGAGGTCTGATATCGCTCAGGAAGTTGAGAAATTGAACCAGGAGCTTGAATTGCTTCGTATGGAGCTCGATGAGGTGGCAACGAGCCTGGAAGCTCATCACAGCGCCGAGAATGTTTTGACCAATCAGCTGCAGACGCTGAATCAGGATTTGGATCACGCTCAGCATGTGATCCGCGAGCGGCAGGAATCGATTCGCGTTAAGGGGCAGGAGCGTGAAGCGACGACGGTCTCGATCGCCCAGTTGGAAGCGGAGATCAATTCCGTGGAGGATAAACGTTCCAGCTATCTCGAAAATCTCCGGACGTTCAGTGAAGCGTTTGAAAGCGCCCAAAGCGAGCTTTTGCGTCTGGACCATGAGAATGAGGACCTTTTTAAAAGGCGTGAACAATACCGGCAGGAGATTGATCAGATCGTTCAAGCTATCGAACAGCTGAAAGTCCAGAGGCAGGAATATCAGACCGAACTTCATGAGCAGCAAATTCAAAAAGAAGAGGTGGCCAGACGGATCCAAAGCGTCAAAGGCAATATTTTGGGTTATGAAAAGGACCTGGATGCGGTCCGCGCCGCCATGCATGATGAACAGATGAAAGAACAGCAGATCGGTTTCCGTCAAAAAGAGGTCCGTGACCGTTTGTTCCAGACATACCGGATCGACCTGGATCATTTAGAAACCGCTGAAGGCCTGGACCTGAACATGGCCGTAGAGGGAATATCAGCCGAAGGGCCGTTCAATCCTGAGGAACTTAACGCGGTCGTTGAACGGTTACGGCGCAGATGCGAATCGTTCGGATCCGTCAATCTCGTCGCGATCGAGGAGTTCGATGAACTGAAAGATCGTTTTGAATTTTTGACCCG
>ERZ795055.1671-NODE-1671-length-17628-cov-4.585216_pt1 | contig 17628 bp, 13 predicted proteins | sample MGYA00375139_ERZ795055 | MGnify/ENA primary metagenome ERZ795055 (study PRJEB30184, sample SAMN05720283) | anaerobic digester metagenome | isolation source: active sludge of municipal wastewater-treating anaerobic digesters | place: USA | collected 2015-01-23 ... | reverse complement strand
TATATCTCGCGGAAAACATCTTCGAGCCCGATCCTGATGTCCCAGGCGAAGTCTCTCCGGGCCTTGCCGATATCGCTGACATAGACCTGGTGGTCGCCGAGACGTTCCTCCGCGACCAGCCGGTAGTTGGTCTTTTTCCCGGTGATCTTCTCGATCAGGGCGATCGCCTCCAGGAGCGATATCGAATTCTTCCTGCCGCCTCCCACATTGTACACCTCGCCCTTTTTCGGCTTCGCGATGAATTCCTTGAACAGCAGCGCGAGATCGCGCGCGTGGATCACGTCGCGGACCTGCTTGCCTTTGTACCCGTAGATATTCAGGGGCTCGCCCGAGAGGTTCCTCATCATGAAGAACGGCTCCCAGTTGTGCATCTCCACCGCGTGCGCGGCCCCGCCGGTAATGCATCCCATCCGGAAAACGCCCGTCGCCATCCCGTAGGTATGGGCGAACTCCTGCGTGTACAGGTCCGCTGCGGTCTTGGAGACGCCGAAGGGTGTGTGGGTCGCGTGGTCGAGCGGAAAGCTCTCGTCTATGCCGTCGATGTCGCGGAAATCGTAGCGCGTCTCTTTCTCGACCAGCGGCAGGCGGTTCGGGTTGTCGCCATACACCTTGTTGGTCGAGCAGTAGACGAAGACGGCCTTCGGGTTGTGCCGGCGCAAATAGTCGAGCAGCCCGAACGTGCCGACGGCGTTTATCGAGAAATCTTCGGCGGGGATCTCGACCGACCGGGGGTGCGACGGCTGCGCCGCCGTGTGGATCACGGCGTCGGCCTTTTTCAGGAAATCCCCGATCTTTTCCAGATCGCGTATGTCAGCAGCGACGTGCGTTAGGTTCTTGTAGCGGGACAGGATGTTCGTCACGTTCTCTTCGGTATCGCCAAGATCGCCGAATATCTTGCCTCGCTGATAATTATCGATGCTGACCACCGTATCTTTCGCATCGGCAAAAAGCCTGCAGCATTCCGTCCCCACCAAGCCCGCCCCGCCGGTCACGACAATGTTCATAGAAACTCCTTACATACTTGCCTATCGCGTTGTTGCAGAAAACCACGCCTTTTCGAGCTCGGTACTCTATCAAAGACACCGATGCCGGTCAATCAATTACAAGGGTCCGAAACGGCGGATAACGGTCCGTCTGCCGCAACCCGGCGAACCGAAGATTCGCGGAGCAGCCCTACCTTTTATCCGCCGCAATCTCTTTCGGTATGACCGGCAGCGTGACGGTGAACGTCGTGCCGATGTTGACGATACTCTCAACGTCAAGCCTGCCTCCGTGCCGCTCGATGATGCTCTTGCATATCGTGAGCCCCAGACCGGTCCCTTTCGCCTTGGTGCTGAACAGCGGCTCGAAGATCTTGTGAAGGTTCTCGGGAGAGATGCCGCAGCCGGAATCTTTGAAGGCGACGCTGACCATCGCTCCGGCGGACGCCGTCGATATGCTCAGCGCGCCGCCGCCGGTCATCGCCTGGAGAGCGTTCGTGATAAGGTTGTAGAACACGCGCCCGATCAGGACCGCATCGACCATCGATTCGTGGCCGGCGGCCGCAAAAGAGGTCTTTACCGTCACGTCGCGGGGGAACGTGATCTTGTCAAGCACCGATTTCAGTATAATATGCACGCTGGCCCGCGCAAGGTGGGGCTCCTTTTCGCGAGCAAAATCGAGTATGTCCGATATGATCTGCGTGGAGTTGTCGATCTCTTTCTCGATCAGGTCAAGCTGCTCTTTCGCCTCTTCGCTGAACTTGCCGATCTCCAGCATGTTGAGGTAATAGATCGAGTTCTTCATGATCGCCAGCGGGTTCCTGAGCTCGTGCCCGACGATGCCTGCCAGCTTGCCGATCGTCGCGAGCCTCTCGGAAAAGATGAGCCGCTCCCGCGTCTCCTCCAGCTGGCGGGTCCGCTCCACGATCTTGGTCTCGAGCCCCCCGTAGACCTCCCGGAGCCGGGCGGTCATCGCGTTGAAGGCGTTGGCGAGATCCTCGATCTCGTCGCCGGTCTTCGTCTTGATGACGATGTTGAGATCCCCCCCCTGGATCTTCTCCGCGCTGTCGTGAAGTATCCTGAGCGGCCGCATCTTCCGCCGCACAAAGGCGACGCCGACAATGACGCCGGACAGCGACACCGTAAAGCTGATCGCGACTATCCAGCGGATCATGCTGACGATCGGCTGCATGATGAACACGTACGGCTGCTCGATCACGACGCCCCACCCGAGATACGGGACAAGCGCCCTCACGCCGAACACCCGTATACCGTCGGCCGACGTATAGACATGTCCACGCGACGCGGATCGGGCGGTCTCGCTCACCACCTCCTGCACCGTTGGGATCTCCGACAGGTTCCGGCGCTTGAGCACCCAGCTGTAATTCGGATAGGCGACGACGTCGCCGCGATTGTCGACGATAAAGATGATGCGCTCCTGCGTATTCTCTTCCTCGATAAGCCGCAGCAGGTGCACCAGCGATATCTCGATCACGATCACCCCTCTGCTGTTCTCCAGGGAGTTGCCAACGCGGCACGAAAGGAGCAGGGAGCGCTTGCCGTGCTCGTTGGTATAGACGGGGCTGATATAGGTGCCGTTGACGTTGGCGATGATGAAACGGCTATGGCGTGAAAAATCCCTCCCTTTCGCAAGCAGCCTGTTCGACTGGGAAATCTCGAAGACCTCCTGCCCGTTGCGGTCGATATACTGCCCTTTGGTGATATAGGGCTGGATGATCAGGAACTGGAAGAACCGCTCGCGCATCTCGTCGGTATTCACCGGCAGGAACAGCTGGACCTTCGCGAAATTGCTCAGGCTGGACAGCTTCATGACTATCTCGCGCGTCACATCCGAAGCGACTTTCTCGGAGTGCAGCGACAGCGACTCGTAGGTCAGCTTCATCAGCATGCGGACGCTGATGTCGATGGCGATACCGGCCGTCGCGCCGATGCAGAGGAACATGAAGACGAGGAAGAAAAGAGTGAATTTTTTCTCCAGCCTCCGCCTGACCCGCACCACAAGCAGCCTCTCTCTCAGCTTCTACAATCTTTTTTTTCTAATAAACGACGGATTGACGATCTTCTGAACGTCGATCTTTCCCACGGGAAACCCTATCTTCTTGAGAAACGTGCGAATCGCATAGATCGATTCCGCGGCCTGGTCCGTCGTCATGAACCGCTCCGACTCCTGGAGATCGAACACCTTGATATCACGCAGCGATTCGGAAAACTCGGCGGGGCTCACGCACTCTGCGGCGGCCATGATGCCGACCGCCTCGTCGCGGTGCTGCTGATAATACTCGACCGCTCTGAACCAGGCGCGCAGGAAACGGCCCGCATCGCCGGGCCTCCTCGAGAGAAAGCCGTTGGACGCGACGATCACCGTGCAGGGGGATAGCTGATTGAAATCCTGCGAGAACAGCACTCTCCCGTTACCCCGCTTGAGCGCTTTCGTAACGTACGGGGGATAGCAATACACCGCCTGAATATCGCCGCGCACGAAGCTGTCGACGGCGTCGTCGGTCAGGAGGGGCACCATATTGATGTCCCGCTGGGCCAGCCCCAGCTTCTGGATGATAGACGCCAGCATGTAATAGCCGTCGGTCCCCACCTCGGCCGAAATGAGCCTGCCCTGGAGGCCGCTGATATCGACCAGCGATTTAAGGCTCTGCTTGCCCACCAGGACATCGCCCTTGGACCGGTCGGTCGCCGCGATCACCGCTCCCCTGCTGCCCGACACCACGAAGCTCATCAGCGTCTGCAGGCTGATGTCGAGCTTCCCTTCACTGAAGGCGTTCAGGTTGCCGACCCAGCTCGAATACTGCGAGACGACGACGTCGATACCCTCGTCCTTGAAGAAGCCCTTCTCCTTCGCTATCCATATCAGCTCGCACCCCGGGCGTGGGAAGACGCCGACACGCACCGGCTCGCTCATCGTGAGGATACAGGACGAGCACGTCAGCGCCGCGCCGAACAGCGCCAGCGCCGCGCACACACCCCACCGTTTGAAGCGGATCGATCGCACCGCAGCCCTCATTGTGTCTTGAAAAAGAAACTCGGCAGGACGCACTTCTTGGCGTCGCCGTCGCGTTTCAGCAGTTTTCTCTCGCGCATGAACGCCGATACGTCGTCAAGCGCCGCAAAGATGCTCCCGAAATTGATCCCGTCGCCGAACGCCTCCCTGTTGACCATCACATCCCCGATCTCGACCCCCTCGAATCCTTCCTTGACGACGTCGGCGGCAAGGCCGTCCGCATCGGAAACGATATCGACCGCTTCGGCGTAATTATTCTTAAAATAATGGACGGTCCTGAACCAGGCCTTCAACACATTCTCGACATCCCGGGGCCTGCGGTCGGCAAACTCTTTCCTGACGACAAGCACGTCGGCGATCAGCGAGGAGGCATCCGTCGACGTATAGACGTTGACCCCGTCGCCCTGCTGCGCGGCACGGGTGAGATGCGGATCCCACGACGCCACCGCATCGACGATCCCTTCCGCGAACGCCTCTACCGTTTCGTCGGGGGGAACATCGATCATCGTCACGTCCGCTTCGCGCAGGCCGCTTTTCTCCAATCCCTTCACAAGGATAAAATAGCTCACCGACCCGAGCTGGACCCCCACCTTCTTTCCTTTGATGAGCTGAAGCGGGACATACTGCTTTCTCGCGACGATCCCGTCGGCACCCCGGGAATAATCAATGACCAGCGGGATGATCACGTCTACGCCGCGGTCCCACGCCGCCACCGCCTCGTACAACGTCATGACCGCAATGTCTATCTTGCCGGATACAAGGTCGTCTCCCAGATCGAGCGCCGAACCGCGTTTCACGCAATGGACGTTAAGCCCCTCTTCATCGAAAACGCCCTTTTCGTATGCCAGTCTCACCAGCTGACCCGCAGGCCGCGGAGAGAAACCGACGCGCACAGGCCGCGACCCTTGCATTTTGCCGCAGCCGCCGAGCAGCAGCGACAGCGCGACCGCCAGACTGATGGTTATCCGTGCCATAGTATCTTCCCGCAGGTCATTCAGTTTTTCGTATCCGTTCGTACGCGCGTTCTACGAAACGGTCGTCGATAAAACCGGCATAGGGCGGCTCCTGTCCCGGAGGGATAAGCCCCATCTTCTCCTTGAAGTGCCTGATACGGTCAAACGTCCCTCTGTCCAGCATAAGATCGCCGTACGACACCCGGTCAAACGGTTTCTCCAATACGGCCCTGATGATCGCCTGATCCATGCCGAAATACGACGACACCAGCGACGCCGCCTCTCGGGGATTGTTCTCTATATACTCGCCGGCATCCACCACCGCGTCGACAAACTCCTGTACTAACGCCGGGTTCTCCTCTATCAATTTCCGCCGCACGACGACAACGCCGCCGGGATGCGACGGCCAGATATCCTTGGCGTACGCCATGATCTTCCCGATCATTTTGGCGTCGGCTATGTAACAGTACGGTTCGCTGTTGATAAAACCCTGCGTCTCTTTTCTCATGAGGCTCGCGAGCATATCGGTCGGCGACATGCTGACCACCTTGATCTCTTTGCCGTACGCAATGCCGTTCTGTACGCAAAAACGGTACAGGTTCACGTTCTGGATCGACTGCATGTGCGGCACCGCGATGACCGACACCCGCCCCTTGAGGTCCCGGGGCGTTTCGATGCCCGTCCATTTCCCGATCACCAGCGCGCTGTCGTTCTCGCATCCTTCGGCGACGCACGAATATCCCCACTTCTGCAGGAGATCGCCGACGGTCGGGACAAACACGGCGCCGTCAAGACTGCCTTCCTGCAACGCCGTTTCCATATCCGGCCAGGAGGTGAACTTTACCAACTTCATCCGGAACGTCTTGAACGCGCCTTTACCGAGCTCGTAGGCAACGGGAATGGTCAGATGGGACATCAGCGGCATGAAGCCGATGCGCAGCACCGGCCGGGGCGGCGCCTTTTCTTCGGCATGCGCGCACTGGGCGCCAATCCAGAACGCCGGCAGGCACAGCAAAAGCGATAGTATGCGAAGCTTTTTCAATAATGTACGCACAGGCTCATTATATGTTTATCCCGGCGATCCCTCAACATTTTTCAGGCGAATATTTATTCCAAAACAACCTGGAAATGAATACAATTTGCGGAATCATGACAGTGGCTGCGTTTCATGAATACGGGAGACTGCTTGCATGCGCCATCCATTAATAGGCATCACCTGCGGCCACCGCGCCGAAAACCCTTCGGAAATCGGCATCCTCGCCGATTACGTACGCGCCGTTGCCGACGCTGGCGGAACACCGGCCGTTCTTCCCCCGGCAGACAGCGTCCGCAATAGAAGCCGGCTGATGCAATCGTTCGACGGTTTTGTCCTTACCGGCGGCGGTGACATCGCCCCCGATATCTCCGGCTGCCTCGCGCGGCATGCGCGCCATATTGACCGGGAACGCGACCTGTTCGAAATAGCCCTCGTTTGCGCGGCCCGGCGCGCGCGAAAGCCGCTGCTCGGCCTGTGCAAAGGCGCACAGCTTCTTAACGTCGCGTTCGGGGGAACGCTCGTCGGCGACATCCCGAGCGAACGCCCTTCCGCCGTCCGTCACGGGAACGCGGAACATGAGATCGCCGTCGTACGGCCGTCGCGCCTGGGAGATATCTTCCTCCGGACCGGATTGACCGTGAACTCGACGCACCACCAGGCGGTACTGAAGGCAGGCAAAGGCCTTCGCATCACGGCTGTCGCCCCCGACGGGATAGTCGAAGCGATCGAGGGCCCGCCCGGAGCGCACTTCATGATCGGCGTCCAGTTCCACCCGGAACGTCTCTGCCGGAAAGATCCTGTTTTCGCGAAACTCTTTCGCGCTTTCGTCAAGAACTGCTAAAATGGTTTTATACGAGAACCCGTGACGTTCGATACCTGTGTAGGGAAATCCTAAAGGTTTCGCACGCACATTTTTCAGCCTGCGGCCTGTTATGATCTCAGCTGTTATCAACACATTGAACGCGGAAAAGACCGTCGAGCGCGCGCTCCGGTCGGTCAAGCCGTGGGTCGATGAGATCGTCGTCGTCGATATGCACAGCGACGACGCGACCGTGGACATCTGCAGGCGCTACACGCACCTCGTATTCCCTCACGAGAGGACCGGTTACGTCGAGCCGGCACGGAACTTCGCGATCGACAAAGCGGCGGGCCCGTTTATCCTGGTCATCGACGCAGACGAGGAGGCGACTCCCGAACTGATGCGCGAGCTCGCCGCAACAGCCGGACAGGACGGCGCCCCCGACGTCGTCCGCATCCCGATGCGCTCGCAATTCCTCGGCCGATGGATGACCGGCGGCGCGTTCTGGCCTGATTATCATGTCCGTTTTTTTAAAAAGGAGGCCGTCCGGTGGCAGCACCGAATCCACTCCTTCCCCGAAACGTCGGGAACGGAGATCTCCCTGCGGGCTGAACAGCCGCTCGCCCTGCGGCATTATTTCTGCGGGTCGATATCCGATTTCGTCAGGAGGATCGACGCGTACACCGACCGGGAGGCGCAATCGCTCCTGGATAATAACTCCCGGCTGCCGTGGAACGGCCTTCTGCGCGCCCCGGTCAAAGAATTCTGCAAGCGCTTTTTCAAGTTCCGCGGCCACGCCGACGGCGTCCACGGTATGATCCACGCGCTCCTTATGGCTTTTTACGGGTTCCTCTCGTACGCAAAGGCGTATGAGCGCCGGGAATTGACGAATACCGAGGCGCCAGAAGACGCGGCAGCGTTCGTCAGCGAGGCAGGACGGGAGCTGCAAAAAGCTTTCCTGCAGGTCGTCGCCTCGTTCTCCCGTTGCGCGAAAGGGTTTCGAACCGGCGTGCGAGATCGGATCCGCCTGCGGGCGGCATACCTGTTCGCAAGCGTCCTGCGCAAATGACATCCGCGCATAGATAAGAGACACAGGTCGTTATGAACGTACGGAGAATAGTCTATTGCGTTATTGCCTTCCCGCTGGCGCTCCATGTCTCCGTCTACCTGCTGTCCATGGCGTACGCAAAGCCGTATTTCGAAGGATACCTCTGCACGCTGTTCCGGAGCAGCGTCACGATCGCAGACGCCCGGATCTCGCTCCTGACGCAGTCGATCCATTTTTCCCAGCCGCGGATCACCATAGAGTGGGATAACCGGCAAGACACGTTCTTTCAGGCGCAGAAAGTCAAGATCTCGTTCGACATACTCCCGCTGCTTCGCAAACGCCTCATCATTAAGAACATCGCGTGCATCGCTCCGGTGGTCTCTGTGGAGAGGTCCAGGGCGGGGACATTCAACATCCAGGGCTTCTTCGACAGGTTCCGCAACATCCGAAAAAACGCCGACGGGACCGTTCAAGACGGGTTTGAGACGACGCAAGGGCTCCAGGCCCGACATGGCGGCGCACTCCAGACATACCTGCAAAAAGGCTATATCAAGGAAGGGACCGTCATATTCACCGACTACAACTATTCGACGTCCCCGCTTCTGGCGTTTCGCGACGTCAAATTCGCCGCCGTCTTCACCTACGACTTCAAGAAAGCAGAGCTCGACGCGATAAAGATCAAGCTCAACACCACGATACAGTCAGACCAGCCGTCGGCAGCAAAGATCGACGGCGAGATCGACCCAACGCCCGATTACGTCGGCTCGACCTTCAGGCTCAATGTCTTTATCGAAAATTTCGACCTCATGCCGATCTGGCCGTACCTCGAGCGAAACCTGCCACTCACCATCACAGCCGGCCGCATGAGCGTCGAATCGCACCTCAACTGCGTCGGCGGCACCTTCGAGAACTCCAAGCAGACCGTGGGGCTGAAAGCGCTCTCGATCGGCGCCTGGAAAGAAGACTTCGCCGGCGCCGGGTCGATGGGGATGTCCAATAAACTCCTGATTGACTATATCGAGAAAAACTGTCAAGCTCTCGCCTTCGATTTCTACATATCGGGGAGCCTCAAGGACCTCAAGGTTACGCCGGGAGAGATGATGCTGAAGGTGATCGGCGACACCCTGCTGCCGAAAGCCCCTTCCGGCGGCGGCAGCTCTCCGCAGGCTTCGGGAACATAACTGATCGTCAGAGATAAAAAGGAGGATCTGGTGAAAGCAAAGATCGGCGTCATCGGCGGCAGCGGGCTCTACCATATCGAGGGGATCACCAAGGTCAAGGAGGTCGCGGTCTCGACGCCGTTCGGCAAACCGTCCGACAAGCTGGTGACCGGGATGCTCGAAGACCGAGAGGTCGTCTTCCTCCCCCGTCACGGCAAAGGCCACCGGTTCCTCCCCTCGGAGGTCAATTTTCGCGCGAACATATTCGCGCTCAAGAAACTGGGAGTCAGCTGCATCATATCGGTCAGCGCGGTGGGAAGCCTCAGGGAGGACTTCCGGCCTCAGGACATCGTCCTCGTGAATCAGTTCTTCGACCGGACACACGGAAGAAAGAGCAGTTTTTTCGGCGACGGCATCGTCGCTCACATCGGCTTCGCCCACCCGATCTGCCCGACGCTGCGCGGGCTGCTGCTGTCGACCTGCCGCAAGCTGAACCTCCGCGTCCACGACGGCGGCACCTACGTCAACATGGAGGGCCCGGCCTTCTCGACGTACGCCGAGTCGATCACCTACCGCAAGCTGGGCTTCGACGTCATCGGCATGACGAACCTCACGGAGGCCAAGCTCGCCCGCGAGGCCGAGATCTGTTACGCGTCGATGGCGATGGTCACCGATTACGACTGCTGGCACGAGGATGAAGAGGCGGTCACGGTCGAGGCGATCATCGAGAACCTGAACAGGAACGCCGCGAACGCCAAGGAGATCGTGAAAGAAACGGTCCGTGCGATCCCCGCCGCGCCGTCCTGCAGCTGCCAGGAAGCCCTGAAAAACGCCATCATGACGCCGATGAAGATCGTGCCGGCGAAAACCAAGCAGAAGCTGAAGCCGATCATCGGGAAATATCTCTAAGAGCGTTATGCTCGATCGATTCTTCCAGATCAAGGCGAACAACACCACCGTGCGCCGCGAGGTCATCGCCGGCGTTACGACATTCATGACAATGTCGTATATCATCTTTGTCCAGCCGGCGGTGCTGTCGGTCTGTGGCATGGATTTCGGCGCGGTGCTGATGGCGACCTGCATCGGCAGCGCGTTCGCGACGATCGTCATGGGGCTCGTCGCCAACTACCCGATCGCCCTCGCCCCCGCGATGGGGCACAATTTCTACTTCGCGTTCGTCGTGTGCGGCATCATGAAGGTCCCCTGGCAGATCGCCCTCGGCGCAAACTTCATCGCGAGCGCCCTGTTCATCGCGCTGGCCGGGTTCCGTTTCCGCGAAGCGGTCATCAACGCGATACCGCCATCTATAAAGGAAGGCATCGCCGTCGGCATAGGCCTGCTGATCACGCTGGTCGGCCTGGAATGGGCAGGCATCGTCGTCGCCGCAAAAGGGACCCTGATCGGGCTCGGCAGCCTGAAGCAGCCCTACGTACTCCTGTCGCTCTTCGGCATCCTCTCGATATGCGTCATGAACGCGCTGAAGATACGCGGCGCGATCCTCTGGGGGATCATCGCGACGGCCCTCGCCGGCATACCGTTCAAGATCGTGACGTTCACCGGCTGCGTCAGCCCGCCCCCTTCGATGATGCCGACGCTGTGCAAGCTGCAGCTGCCGCAGATCATCTCGCTCCCCGCGCCCGGCGCGCCGTGGCATATTTTCGACATCATACGGTTTGACATGATCGCAGTCATATTCGTCCTCTTCTTCCTGGCCCTGTTCGATACCGTCGGAACGCTGGTCGGCGTCGCTGAGCAGGGCGGGTTCATGAAAGACGGCAAGCTCCCGCGCGGCGGGAAAGCGCTCCTGGCGGACGCCGTCGGAACGGCGGCAGGCACGGCCCTCGGCACCTCGACCATCACCAGCTACATCGAAAGCGCGGCCGGCGTCGCCGAAGGCGGGCGGACCGGCCTGGCCAACGTCGTCACCGCAGCGCTCCTTCTGCTGGCGATCTTCTTCTATCCCCTTATCAGGATGTTCGGCGGCGGCATCGAGATCGCGCCTGGGACGTTCGTCTACCCGGTGATCGCGCCCGCGCTCGTCTTCGTCGGGAGCATGATCATCAAAAGCGTCAAGCGGATCGACTGGGACGACACCACCGAAGCGATCCCGGCTTTCCTAACGATGATCATGATGCCGTTCTCGTTCGGCATCACCGAAGGGATCGCCTTCGGCTTCATATCGTACTCACTCCTGAAACTGCTGACCGGCAGAGGCCGGGAGGCCAGCTGGATCGTGTATTTATTTTCCGCGCTATTTGTGCTACGATATCTTTATTTGATCCGTTAAATCCGATTAACGAGAGGTCGCCATGAAGAAAATGTCCTGGATCATCGCCGTGATGTGCCTAGCGTTCGCCGCAGGCACCGGCCGCTGCGCCGCGGCGCCTGCGGCGCAGCAAGAAACGCCCCGGAAAAAGCTCGACGTCCTGACCTACCATATTCCCGAGAACCTCGCGACGGTCAAGGACCGCCACGTCGGCTCGTCGGGAAAGACGGTCATCTACATCCAGGACGCGCACTGCAACTTCGAAGCGCAGAGCAACAACGCGAAGATCCTCGAGGACCTTGTCAAGAACCAGAACTTCGCGCTCGTCGCGGTCGAGGGATCGACCGGGCTGATCGACACGGCGCCTTTCTCGCAGTTCCCCGATAAAGACATCAAGAACGAGGTCGCCACCTATTTCATGAAAAAAGGCAGGATCACCGGCCCCGAGTTCCTGTCGATCACCTCGGACCTCCCGTTCACGATCTGGGGGATCGAGGACGAGACAGCGTACAAGGAAAACTACGACGCGTTCGTAAAGACGGTCAACACGCGCGAACAGATCAAGGGGACGCTCGCGCTGCTCGGCCGCGACCTTGATACGCTGAAAAAGAACATCTTCTCCCCCGCGCTGAAAGAGATCGACTCGCGCATGCGCGACTATCGCGACAACAAGATACAGTTTATAGACTGGGCGCAGTACCTGACGGCGCGCGCCAAGGCCCTCCGGATCGGCCTCGATAAATACCCGAATTTCAACCAGCAGAACCGCGTCGTCGAGTTCGAGGCGAAGATCGATTTCAACAAGGTCGACGCGGAGCGCGGCGCGCTCGTCGACATAATCACAAAAAAGCTCGGCAAGGACAAGCTTTCCGAGCTCGTCGCGAAAAGCCTCGCCTTCCGACTCGGCAAGATACCTGCCGACGAATATTACGGGGCCCTCAAAGGGCTGGCCGCCGCCGCAAAGATCGATTTCGCGCAGTACAAGAACCTCGCCATGTATACCGAATACCTGGGCCTGCTGAAGAACATCAAGACCTCCGAGCTGATCACGGAATGCGACCGTCTCGCCGACGACGTCAAGAGCAGGTCGTTCGCGACCGACGAAGAGCGCGCGGTCGACCGGACAGGCAAGGACCTCTCGACGCTCGAGACCCTGTTCGAGCTGACGCTCTCGCCCGCCGACTACCAGCACTTCGAGGACAACCGTTTCAGGACAACCGCCGCGGCCATCGCCAAGGAGATCGGCCGTTTCGCGCAGCGCTACGGACTGTCGGTCCCGCCGGCGCAGGACCTGAACACGGTCGACTCGAACATCGGCGTCGCGGAATATTTCTACTCGATGGCGAAGAAACGCGACGCTCTCCTCGTCAGGAACACCGAGAACAAGATGGCGGAAGACAAGGCGGAACAGGCGGTGCTGGTCACCGGCGGCTTCCACACCGAAGGGATCGCGTCGATCCTGCGCGACAAGGGGTTCTCGTATATCGTCATCACCCCGCGAATCACGAACCCGAACGCGGAAAACCCCTATCTCGACGTCATGCTCAACAAGAAGACACCGTTCGAAGAACTCCTGATGAGCTCGGAATCGTCGAACAAGTAGGCCGCCCCGGGAACGCACATGACCGAGCCCCACGCACCCTCGGCGGCCAATGCCCTCAGGAACGCATTCTGGGTCGCCTTCGACCACCTCGGAGCGGTCATCCGGCTGAATGCGCTGTTCCTCCTCTGCTGCATCCCGCTCGTCACCATCCCCGCCGCGGCCGCCGGCCTCATGCACAGCACGCGGATGCTGATCGAGACCGGCGATTCCGGTGCCGCCGATTTTTTCAACGGGATCAGGCGATTCGGCGTCAGGTACACGGTATTCTACGGCGGGTTGATCCTGATCCTCGGCGCTGCGGCGTCAAGCGCCGCTTTCTATCTGTACGAACCGACCTTCTTGCGCATGACGCTCTTCGGATGGGACCTTGCAGGCATGATCCTACTGATCTTATGCGCCCTCTACTCGCCGACGGTCCTGCTGTTGAAAAAGAGGCCGGCCGGCTGCCTCAAAATGCCGTTCGTCTTTACATTCGCCAACACATCTTTCACGATCTCTGCGTTCTTCATGGGTGTCTGCACCGAAGCAGTCTTCATCCTGAGCGGCATCTCGATTGTCTTATGGATGTTCCCGTTCATGGCGCTCTACTACCACTTCGTCTACATCGAAGCCGCCTCGCGCTTCGACGGACAACCGCCGCGCTACACGGAGGACCGCTCGGTCGCCAAAGAATTCCTGATCCCGCCGCATAACAATTATTAATTACCGGTTACCGGAAGAACTCCTTCACGCGTCTGGCGGGGAGTGTCTCTGTCAGACGCAACAAGATTGCATTTATTGTATTGCGGGAAATAAGATGTCCCCGTTTCGGGGAGTATTTCGAGGAATACACGTCCGGAATGCTGCTTTGCGAGGAATTTCATGGCGGAGGAGGAACTTGAACCCCCGCCCCGTCGGCGCTGTCGCGCCTCTCCATAGGGGGCTCGCCCTGTGGCGCTCGCTCACGCTCGCTGTCACCCCAAAAGCGTAAGGGGATCATCCCCTTACCAACCCCTCTGTGTCTGGGCGTGCGGGTGTTTTTCCTGCGGGAGAAACTGCTCTTGTGGAAAATCTATGGCGGAGGAGGGACTTGAACCCCCGACACAGGGATTATGATTCCCCCGCTCTACCGACTGAGCTACTCCGCCAGGGTAAAACGAAAAGCAGATCGGGCGATCTGCTCTAGTGCTATATTGGTTGCGGGGGCCGGATTTGAACCAGCGACCTCCGGGTTATGAGCCCGACGAGCTACCAGACTGCTCCACCCCGCGGTATTTCAAATTGAAGGTCCATTATAGATGAGGGCTTCGAAATGTCAAAGCATTTATTCAGCAATTCTTCGTCAGTGAGATTATTTGTCAAAACGCTGGAAAGGATGTACGCTAGTCACTGTGAAGAACGCTTGCACCCTTGCACGTCCTGTCCTTGACGCGATCAGTGAGTTCAGCATGATAACTCCCGGTGAGCGCGTGCTCGTCGCACTCTCAGGCGGCCCCGATTCCATGGCGCTCCTTTCACTCCTAAAAGACATGCAAAAGGAGCTCGGCATCAGTCTCTCGGCAGCGCACCTCAACCACCGGCTCCGAGGAAAGGCAAGCGACCGAGACGAGACGTTTGTCCGCCGTACAGCCCGAAAGCTGAAGATCCCCTGCGAAACATCCTCGAGCGACGTCGAGCGGATCGCACGGGAACAAAAAAAGACGATCGAAGAGGCGGCGCGCGACGAGCGCTATGCGTTCCTGCTTTCCGCTGCCCGAAAAACGAAGGCGTCAAAGATCGCCGTCGCCCACACCGCCGACGACCAGGTCGAGACGATCCTATTCCGCATGATCAGGGGCGCGACCGGCGGCATGGCGGGGATCCCGCCGACCCGCGCCCTTGATACGGGCATCACGGTCATCCGCCCCCTGATCAACGTGTGGAAAAAAGAGATCCTGCATTATCTCAAGGAAAATAAGATCGCCTACCGCATCGACCGCAGCAACGGCGACACCGCCTTTATACGCAATAAGATCAGGCACCGCCTCCTTCCCTATCTGCTCAAGGGCTTCAACCCGAACATCAAGGAAGTCCTCATGAACAACGCGCGCAACCTCTCAGAGATAGGCGACCTTGCGCGATGGGAGACTCAGAAGGTTTTCAAGGGGCTCGTCAGGCGGCATGGGAATGGCAGGCTCGAGCTCGACCGCAACCAATTCGAGATCCTTCACCCCGCGGTGCGCAAAGAGGTAGTCCGCGAGTGCCTGCGGATGCTGAAGGGGAACCTTTCCGTCATTTACTTCAACAACATCGCCAACGTCCTGAGCGTCGCCCTCGTCAAACAGAGCGGCAAGCTTATCGCTCTCCCCGGCGGGATCAACGTACGAAGAGAATTCGACAAGATCGTCTTCGCGCTGGAGCCAAAGCAACCCCTCGCCCGGCATCAGCACAGCCTCGCCGTGCCCGGCACTACCCTCATGGAAGACCTCTCGATCCGGGTAGACACGGAGGTTTTTCCCCGGAACGAGCTCGACGAAACCGCCGTCAGGAAGCAGCGGGCGGCAATACCGTTCCCGTCAGAAATGCCTGCAGGCCCCGAATATTTCGACCTCGACACGCTCAAGCTCCCCCTTGCGATCCGCACCCGCCGCGCCGGCGACCGCTATCGGCCGATCGGCATGGCCGGCACCAAAAAGGTCAAAGAGATACTCATCGAAGGAAAAATCCCCGTGTCCCGCCGGGACCGTGTCCCACTCATCGTTGATGCGGACGGAAAGATCGTCTGGCTCATCGGCTACCGCATCGGCGAAAAATACAAGATCAAAAGCAGCACGAAACGCTGTCTCCGCATGCAATTATCCTTGAACAACTCTTCACTGCGGCACATTACCCATTGACGTTGCGTACAACTATGTTAGATTAGTCGCTACAGAGGGAGGATACACATGAAGAACATTTCATGTCTTGTTTTGGCAGTTGTTTTCCTCGGTTTCGTTACAAGCGTGTCCGCAATAACCATCTCCGATGATTTTTCATCTCCCAACTACAACCCCACCGGATCAACCCTTGGCGGAAAAGATGGGGGCAGTAACTGGGAAGGAAGCACGTGGCAAATAACCACCTCCGGCACCGCGGTAGCTTCGTACACAACCGATGGCTCATCGTACACCGGCATGCCGCAGCCCAATGCTCTCTGGCACTCCGATGCTCCTTATACGGGTGGTAATAAAGCTTATGTAAAAAGAGAGTGGAGCACACCCCTCGATATCACCAACCCGGCAAACACCGCCATCACTTTTGATATTCGGCTTGTTTCGCTTTCCGGGCCTCTTCAGGACAACGACTTGTACCCCTACGGCGCCATTTCTTTAGGCAGCGGCAACGACGTGATCTCAATCGGATTCCTCCAAAACTCGCAAGACACCGGCAAACTCAAACTGGTATCGCTTGAGAATTCGGGCACAAATCATCACAATCTGCTCGACGGCTCCCCCGGTCTCGCCGGTGGACCAGCAGCGCTGACCGATCGAACATATCACATCAGCATTGATCAAGTCGCATTGGGTACTTACCAAGTCAATGTTAACGATACAGGCGATGGAGGATCAACAAACAAGACAACTACGGTAAATGCCTGGACCAGCGCACCTATCCTTACTTATTTCGGCGCTTCCGGGGAAAGCGACGGGCCCGGCGGCGGGACTGCGAACACCAATTTTATCATCGATAACATCAGTATTACGGGTACCCAGGCCGTCCCCGAACCTTCCACCGTCGCCTTCTTCGGCATCGGATTGGTCGGGCTGGCGGGGATCGGGATGAAAAAGCTTAAGGCCCAAAAGGTGTAATTTTCGTTCAGCAGCTGTTTCAAAGACGCCCTCCCGAGAACCCGGAGGGCGTCTTCATTTTTTCTTTCGTTCTATCTGCACCCTCTGCTATAATGTCCCCCTCTTATGGCAAACAAGCGCAAAAACACACCGATGTCGAAGTTCCCGCGGCCGGCGCTCAACCCGCTGGTCCTGTGGATCGTCGTGATCGTCGCGACCCTCGCCCTGCTCCAGATCAAGGGGATGCAGGACAAGGAGGCGAAGCGGCTCACCTATACGCAGTTCAAGACCGCCGTCACTGCTGGCCAGGTGAAATCGTTCACCATGGTCGAAGGGAGCGTCACCGCCGACGGCGAGCTGATCGACGGCAGCCGGTTCCAGGTGAACACCTATCCGGGCGACACGGCGCTGCCCGAGCTTCTCGACAAGAACAAAGTCGACGTCGTGATCAAGCGGGCGAACACGCTGTTCACCAACATTTTATTCTCGATCCTGCCGCCCCTCCTGCTCGTCTTTTTCCTCTGGTTCTTCATCTACCGCCAGATGCGCGGGATAGGCCGCGGCGCGATGAGCTTCGGCAAAAGCAGGGCGCGGCTTATGAACAAGGACAAGGACCGCGTCACCTTCAAGGACGTCGCCGGCATCGACGAGGCGAAAGAAGAGGTCGAGGAGATCATCGAGTTCCTGAAAGACCCGAAGAGGTTCCAGAAACTCGGCGGCAGGATCCCGAAAGGGGTCATCCTGATAGGCCCGCCGGGGACCGGCAAGACGCTCCTGGCGAAATCGATCGCCGGCGAAGCAGATGTCCCCTTCTTCTCGATCAGCGGTTCCGATTTCGTCGAGATGTTCGTCGGCGTCGGCGCATCCCGCGTGCGCGACCTTTTCGAGCAGGGAAAGAAAAACGCCCCGTGCATCATCTTCATGGACGAGATCGACGCGGTCGGCCGCCACCGCGGCGCCGGGA
>ERZ795055.1669-NODE-1669-length-17645-cov-7.962024_pt1 | contig 17645 bp, 22 predicted proteins | sample MGYA00375139_ERZ795055 | MGnify/ENA primary metagenome ERZ795055 (study PRJEB30184, sample SAMN05720283) | anaerobic digester metagenome | isolation source: active sludge of municipal wastewater-treating anaerobic digesters | place: USA | collected 2015-01-23 ... | reverse complement strand
TGCCAGCTTTGACTGGTCCCCGAGGAGGCTTGTCAGGCTCTTGGTGTCCATCTTCTGCGAAACAAACATCTTGCCAACATAGCCCACGACAATGGGAGTCGCTATTGCCATGATCTGGCTGACAACGGCGGGAGGCAGTCCCGTTTTCTGGGAGATAGCAGTCTGGATCCCGCTCATCTGGCTCCCAAAGAGCGTGCTTATCATGGCTGATCCCCCGGCAGCTGCCGGGTTGCTCAGCATACCGCCCAGGTTGTCCAGGGGATTACTGCCCGCCCCCTGGGTCAGCATCTTGGTCAGGATATCCGCTCCACCCGGTGCTGACGCAGTGTTTGCCATGGAGCCCATGATCATGGGAAGGCCCATACTCAGTGCAGACGAAACTGCTTTGTTGTCCCCGCCAACCGATTTGGCCAGCATGGAGAGGTTGTCACCGGTCGCTACCTGTTTCATAAGATCTGCCATTATATCCATAATGCATAACAATTTGCGAGATTGTTCTTAAAGGTATGGTATGGGGTGGCTCTGGACCATATCCTTATGTTCTGGCCCGGCAGGAGAGAGGAATGAGATTGATCAGTCCTATCATTCGACAGGTCAAGATCATCTCCGGTTCCGGGGAGTGTACTCGTGATCATTCACTGGTATGTAATTAATGCAGGGAACATAGAGGAACAACCAACGCTCACGGGATGGCCTGCAGTGGATTTGTCCCGGATGGGAGAGAGCTGGTTCGATATCGAAGATGCCGGCCCTGCAGAATTGCGACAATTCCTGCTCATGCTGAACCTTCACCCGGTAATGCTGGGCCGGTGTCTGGACAAGGCAAACAGCACGGGGATCATCTCATATGATCAGGCCATGTTACTGGAGTTCCCGGCTGCATTAAATCTGGAGAATACAGAGCAGGCGTACCTCACCATTCTGTTGAAGGAAAGGGTGCTTGTGACCATCCGGCACTCTTCGATACCCGTTCTCAACGAGTTGGTATTCAACCTTAATGCGGAGAAAAATCCCGATATACGTCATCTAATGCAGATCGTATACCTGATCCTCGATGAACTCACCGATCAAAGTGTACAGGCAGAAACAGGAGTCCGCGATCGGATTCTGTATCTCGCGAAAACCATGGCTGATAGCCCGGCAGCGGTAAATCATGGCGATCTCAATCAGGTGAGATGGCAGGTTGATAAACTGATCTCCCTGGTTGAAGACCAGTTGTATTGTATAAGCGGTCTCAATGCTTCCGATAACGAGGCTTTGCAGGAGCCCCACCGGAAAGCTTATATCCAGGATCTGGTATCAGAGATCGAGATCGCACAACGGGGCGTCTATCGCCTCGAAGCACGGGTGAATGGTCTTTCCGATACGTACCAGCTGGAACAAAGCTCACATGTAGAGAAACGTCTGCGCATCCCAACGATTGTCTCGGCAATTACACTGCCTTTCAGCCTTATTGCCGGCCTGCTGGGAATGAATGTCGGGGGGCTTCCCGGCATGCAGGACCCGATGGGGTTTATCATCGTAATCGTCCTGATGGCCGCTATAGGTGCTGTTGAGCTGTGGTACTTCCGGTGGAAAGGATGGTTCGAATAAATTCACGGGATCATTGCCGCCGGCGAGGGGCTCTACCAGGGCAGCCTGCATGAAAGGGATCGGGAACGTGGAGACGCATGGTCCTGCGGCAACGGTAGTGGAAGTCGGGATTTGAAGCCCTGCTTTCACAGCGACCGGACCCATTGCCCATCCTTTTTTTCTTTTCATATTCCATAGTTTTATCGTCTGACAACGGGGTTTTTTACGGGGCTCATGGTATGTATGAGGGGCCGGGGATTTGACCAGACGGTGTTATACCTGCTTGCCGGTTCTTCGGGGCAATCATTTATTATTGAACATGTCTATGGATACATACCAGAACTGAAGAAAATTCAAGGATAATCCCCGGTTTCCCTGTTCACGGTATAATCATTAACATTACGAATACGGGATGGACAGAATGGTGCGATGGCCTCGTGATTTTGGACTGCAAGTCCGCATGCTTGGAACCTTATTCGTACTCGGGGTGATCTATTTCATCTTCATCGCGGTATTGGCATATATCGGGGTTGAAACCCTTCTCCTCCTCGCTGTGATGCTCCTTGTCCTCCTGATCCAGTATTTTTTTTCAGACCGCATGGTCCTCTGGTCAATGGGGGCCCGCGAGGTTTCAGAGCAGGAGGAGCCGCATCTCACCGAAACGCTGACACGCCTCTGCGCGATTGCAAATCTTCCACGCCCAAGGCTCGCGCTTGTCGATTCAGCGGTCCCCAATGCATTTGCAACCGGGCGCAATCCCAAAAATTCTGTTATCGCGGTGACCAGCAGTCTTGTCAGTACCCTCAGCCAGGACGAACTCGAGGCCGTTCTCGCCCACGAACTCAGCCATGTGAAGAACCGCGATGTCATGGTGATCACGTTCGCCGGCTTTTTATCCACGGCAGCGTACTTCCTCTTCAGGAACTGGCTGACGTACGGGAGTGGTCTTGGCTCCGGATCGGGCGGGCGGAGATCCGATAAAGCCGCCCTCCTCATCATCATCCCGCTGCTTGCCGCCGTGGTCTGGCTGATCAGTTTTCTCTTGATCAAAGCCCTCTCGCGCTACCGGGAATTTGCCGCCGACAGGGGATCTGCCATACTGACCGGCAATCCCTCCCATCTCGCCTCGGCACTGGTTAAGATAAGCGGCGAGATGTCGGGTGTCCCAACAAAAGATCTCAGAAGCGTGGAGGGAATGAATGCCTTTTTCATCATTCCGGCCATCTCAGGTACAAGCATCCTGAATCTCCTCTCCACGCACCCGACGGTGGAGCAGCGGCTGGCAGCCCTGGAGCGGATCCAGCGGGAGATGAAGGGCTGATGGCATGGAAGGATGCCCTGGATTCCCTGTTCGGGAAGACCACTCTTCCCCGGGCAACGATTGACAACCTCTTTTCGATAGCCACGGCTTCTGTCACGATGCAGGGCGCAATGAACCTGAACCCCTCCAAAACCGCAGGACTCTGTTTCAAACCCATCGAGTCCTCCACCTATGATACTGCCAGGACAGAGATTGAAGAACTGCTCGAGCTCAGCTCCCGGGAGACAAAAACAGGCTACCGGATCATCACGGACGCATACCGCTTCACCTGGGTGCTCTTGGAAGATCCCGATTTTGACGATCTCGTCACGGGCATTCACCTCGTCAGCCAGACCCTCATTGAGCGGGGATTCGGCTCCTATCTCCTGTGTGCAGTCTTCCGGTTTGAGCATGAAAAACCCGTGTACTGGATCTACAATTTCAAGCAGGGGCGGTACTACCCGTTTGTCCCCCTCCCTGACCAAAAACGTGACAATGCCGCTGAATTCCGTATAAAATCCCTGCTGGAAAAGGAACTCCCGATCCAAAAAGAGACCGGGTTGTGGTACCCTCTCTGGGGAATACCGGTATAAGACTGACAGTATCTGCCCGGTGTTTCAGGGCCCGACGACGGTGTATACAGGTTCTTAGTCCTTGAATATGCCGGTTCCCCGGAACACATCATGCGCTTCCTTAAATGTCATATCAGGAGGGGGCACGATGATATCGGATGCAATGAGTTCCTTATCGTCAATCAATTCCCCTTTGCTCTTGATGGTGCTGATCAGTTTTGATAAGTTTTTCCTGTACGCCTTTTCATCCCCTTTCTGCACGTTCTCAACTATGGTGTTGTCTATTTTGTTCAGGATATCGAAGAGGCTGCCTTTGACATTATACTGACCTTCCCCCATGATGCGTATGATCATCTCTTTACCTCCGCCATGAGTTTTGCAAGTTCGGAATCAACACTGCCCTTCTGGCCGATCCGGGCCAGTTCCCGGTCAATATCATCCCCGCTGCGGGTGATATCCACAAGGGTCCCCTGCTCAATCAGCTCGTCCAGAGCCGCGGAGCGGGCTTTCATCTCATCTGTCTTGTTCTCGGCCCGCTCAACCGATGTTCCAATATCCGCCATCTCTTCACTGATGCCGGAGAGCGATTCGCTGATTTTTACCTGGGCTTCTGCAGCAGAATATTGTGCCTTTATGGTCTCTTTCCTGGTGCGGAAGACCTCGATCTTCGTGGAGAGCCGCTGTTCAGCGGCTACCAGTTTGGCCTGCTCTGCCTCGAGACCCGTGATCTCCGAATCCAGCCCCTCGACCTGCGAGAAGATGGCGCTCTTCCGTTCCAGGGCAACCCGGGCAAGGTCTTCCCGGTTTGCTTTTGCTGCTTCCTGTGCCTGACCGTCCAGTTTCTGGATGCTCTGGAGCAGTTTTTCCCGCTGGAGCTGCAGCCGCTTCTTTGCCGTAGCAACCTCTGCAACGCCGCGCTTTACGTTCTGGAGCAGATCAAGCTGCTTCTCATACGAATAATCGAGTGTCTCCCGCGGATCTTCCGCTGCTCCGAGTAGTTTGCTCATCTTTGCCTTGATTATCGTTCCCATCCGGTTCAAAAGACCCATGCCATTTTCCTCCTGAACTTCCTTCAGGTACCTGATTCATTTTTAGTAACTGGCGAGAGGCACGATATACTTTTTGCCTGCTGATACTGACCATGAACCTCCGGTTCTTTGCATACCATGGCCGTGCATACTTCTCTTCGCAGCCCGGTTCCCGCATGCCGGAACCGGTGAATTGTTCAATGAATGGCACTTTAAAAAAAACCTCTTTTTTCTCCCGATGATCGACACACCTGTGCCATCGCTGCCCCCATCGGGGCGTCTGCGTCCCTTCATCTCACGGTCGTCCCCGCGGGGGTTGGGGGGTGTCCCCCTGCCGAAAGGAGAACGGGAAGCCTTGCCAGCCCTCCCTCCAGGCTCAAAGAGAATACGTGATACCGGTATTACACCTGGAGAACACCGTATGTAAGCGCAGGCACGGAATTACCGGGCGTAACAGCCCTTGAAATTACCCAGTTGGCTGTGGATGCTCTTTGGAGCCCAATGAATAAAAATCCCGTTCAATATTCTTCCTGCCAGTACCTCTCATTACCTTTCCGCTCTCACCGGGCCGCCACCAGAACATTACTTATGAAATGAGCGGGAACGTTATCGTATGACTCAGTCTCCGTGCTATAACCGGAAGGTTATCTCCGGGCTCATCGCCTGCCTGCTCCTTGCAGGCATTCCCGCGGCCATGGCAGCAGACGTGACAAATACAACGGCCTCCGTTGGCGGCATGATCACCGCTATCACCTACCCGTCCGGGGCCGCAGTCTCTCTCAACGGGGAATACCGGGGAGTTACCCCTTTACAAATCCAGAACCTTTCTCCTGGGATATACCAGGTCGATATCACCATGGCGGGTTACAGAAACGAAACGGTCCGGCGCAAACTCAATGAGGGCAGCATGCTTGAGATAGGGATAAACCTTGAGCTGCTCTCATCGCTCCCTGCACCCACCGGAAGCGGATCGATTGCTGTTGACTCAAGTCCGGGCGGTGCCGTGGTGCTGCTTGATGGAAACCCTGCCGGGACAACCCCCGTGAGCCACGCAGCATTGATCCTGAATACTGTCCCGATTGGCAACCATACCGTTACGGTGGAACTCGCGGGATACCCTGCCTATACCAGCACCGTGACGGTCATCAAGAACCAGGTTGTGAGGGTGAATGCCGATTTCATCACGCCGAGCCCGACCATAACGGCAACGACTGTCGCCACCACGGACCGTCAGAAACCGGCGCCTCTCTCTCCCCTCATGGTGGTTCTGGCAGCCGGGCTTACCGGCATGGCAGCGGTATTCCGCAGGTCCTGAATTTTTTTATGATGGTATACGAAAAAAAGTACAGGGCTCTTCCATGACCAGATCTACCATGCCAAAACCATTTCCCGACAGGACTCTCTGGGTTCTCCTCACGCTCTGCCTTCTCTGTGCCTCCTTTGTATCAGCTGCCGGTCCTGCACCAGGAACACCGACCGGAACCGTCCCACCCGTCCTGCTGGCGTGTGCCCAGGCAACGAATCCCGTAGCCGTATTCACCTGCAATTTCCCGGCAGATCCGCCGGCAATAATCCCTGCCGGCCCTCCCTATATCATCAACTGCACCGATAATTCCTGGGCAGGGTTCAACCAATCAATTGCGTCATGGAGATGGGAATTCGGTGATGGAGGGACAGCCACCGATAAAAACCCCCTGCACGCCTATTCCGAGGCAAGTCTGTACGATATCAGGTTAACCGTGACCACGTGGTGTGGCAGTCAGTATTCCAACACAACCACGCACAGAATATCCATATTCTGCAGTGTCCCGGAACCGGCATTTACCACAAATGTGACAGAAGGGTATGCACCGCTGGCGGTCCAGGTAACCGATGCTGCGAAAAATGCGCCTGAAGGCATAACCCGGTGGACTTACTGGTTTGATGATGACCGCTTCAGCCACAGCAGGAACCCGGTCTTTACGTATACCGTCCCGGGCACCTACACGATCAACCAGTCTGTCTGGAAGGATTGTGTACCGCTCAGCAGCCGGTCCTATCCCCCCGCCACGCGCCAGATCATTGTCAGTGCTCACCCCTCCGTCACGCACGAGGTCAATGGAACAGCCACGGAGCCGGCACCAGCCCCGTCGCTCGATTCCGTGACCCTGCTGACAACCGAACCCATGCCCTCTGCTACAAGACCGGAACATCCGGGCAATACTCCCGTCTCTGGTAGTGCAGAAGATGCAGTGCAACATACTCCCGCGGTCACCGGGCCTGCCGGTATCGCCATCCTGCCGGTCATTGTCCTTACGCTCATCATTCTTGCGGTCATCGGTTTTGGAATATACCTGTTCAGGACACATCGCCGGGAATGACCGGGCAAGCCTTTTTTCCCCGGGGTGTTCAGAAGAACGTTCCCCCGGTTTCCCGGGTGCATTCCGGCGCTTCAGGGAAATTTCCCCCCTGGGAGACACGACAGGCACCGGAGGCCGGCAGGTTCCTGATCCCCCAACCACCCATGTGCGGCGGGACCTCTCCGGCCAGGAGTCCCTGTGCACTTTCACACCCCGCCAGCCGTACCTTCATTGCCTCTGCCCTTTCATGGATGTGCGGTGAAACATATGCGAAGGATGGAACTGGACCCCCTCATTCTCCGGTGGAAGAAGACCACCCGTGCCCTGAAGATTCACGAGCAGCACTGCGGGAAGTATTTCACGGATATCCTTGAACGGCGCACGGATGCGGAACTGGCGCTCTTCAGGGACCCGGTGGAGGCAGCAGCGTTCTTCTGCCTGGTGGACGTGGTGATGCGATCCCTTGACAAAAATTCGCCTGGTCTTTCATCGTCGTTGCCGGTGACCCGCCAGCAGTCAATTATTGCGGATATGCCGGGAGCGTAGATGCTGCAGCAAAGACCGCGACGCTGCCATGGATCGCCGTTTCAGCAGGAACCAAATGACCCGGAAGACGGGATCGAGCATCCCCGGTAAAAACCTGAAGTGCTGCCCGTCCCAAAAAACGCAGAGATGCGCTGCGACCGGCAGCAGGGAGAAACCAGCCGACAGGACATGCAGGGACGCCGGGGGTAATCCCCCGGGACATCTGTGCCCGTGCTACGGATCTGTTCTGCGCAAGGAATCCGTAACCTGCTGCTGTTGACGGTCACAGAAGGGAGCGTTGCGGCAGGTGGCAGCGGGAGGCTAAATTGTCCAGGCAGAGCAATCCCAGTTTTTTTATAGATGGAGTGCCAGAATTCCGTGAGAACCATGTACGTGATCATCGGGCGGGACTCCTGTGTCAGTTGTGGGGCATGCTGGAACATCTGCCCGGAGGTCTTCTGCCAGAACCCGTGCGATGAATATTCAGAGCTGGTGGAAGCGTACCGTTTCTGCGGCAGCCGTGCCGAGGGCGAGGTGCCGGATGAGTTATCATCCTGTGCCCGGGAAGCGGCGTCCCTGTGCCCGTTGGAGATCATTACGATCAGGGAAGAACCATAGGGGTCAATGGAATGCATGATCCCTCTCAATAACATGCTTTGATCGTAAAAGTGTTCCACGCTTCAGTTTTTCTCTCCATACAGAGCGGGGCAGGAGGGTATGCCGGGGCCGGGGAATGTATCCGCCCCGGGAATGCCCGGACCGGGACGCCAGCGGGCAATGCAAACGAAGATCGAACAGGGTATGTTCTATTGAAATATAAAAAAAGATCTACAGTGACCATAGGATAAACGCTCCCGGGGGCTTTCGCTCACGCACTGTCCCGTATTGCGATAATCACGAAAGAAGGTTTTTTGGGGTCTCCTGATGTACCTGAATATTCCAGCTCTTGGAGAAATTCTCGTCTTATGGTGTCAGGGACCCTCTGTGGTACGTATGAGGGTGATCCCTTCCCCCCGTATGGGAAGCAGCATGCGGGGGCAAGCCCCCTTCTCCCCGTACACGGCCATGCTCCACGGGACGAGCCCCGAAGAACATCTATGGCTCCATCGCGCATCAAGAGAATTTTTCATACAAGGATCTCTCCAAGAGCACATATCCCCTGTCGCCCGGCGCCCCCGCTCCCGGTGGGGGAGGGATGGCGCACGCGGGTTGGTCATGGGGAGAAGAAGAGATTTTTGTACAGAGCCCCAAAAAAACCCTTAGTTTCCGTTCTTCCCGTACACTTCCCGGGGATCGAATACTTTTTTACCGATAACAGCGCCATCAAGCGTGCGGTAGAAACAGGAAGTATAGCCGGTGTGGCATGCAGCGCCGGTCTGTTCCACTTCATACATGAGACAGTCCTCGTCGCAGTCGGCAAGGATCCGCACAACCTTCTGGAAATGACCGCTTTCCTCGCCCTTCTTCCAGAGTTTCTTCCTGCTCCTGCTGTAATAATGGGCAAAGCCGGTCATCCGGGTGAGCCGGACTGCTTCCCCGTTCGCATACGCCATCATGAGCACGTCCCGGGTCCGTGCGTCTTGCACGATCACGGGTATAAGTCCGTTTACAAAGTTCAGATCAAGCATACTTTAAACCCCGATAACCCGGGTCATAGCCGCAAACAGGAAATCCCCAAAGACGATGGCCGAGATAAACCCGGCCAGGATCGGGATGATGAACGGGACCGCGTAGGAGATCCACACGGTACCGGCCTTCCGGTATATCGCGAGTTCCCGGGCATATTTCTCCGGCTGCTCCCGGAGGTCTTTTGTGTACACCCTGTCCCCTCCTGCATACATCCGCGTGATAGCATCCCAGAATCCGATAAATTTCCTGCTGAGCGTGCCATTCCTTTCCTCAAAGTCTTCCATCACAAACCCCCACTCCTTCTGGATCGCATCTCCCCTGACCGGGAACCCGAAGAACAGGTACATCAGGGGTGCCCGGTTCCCGCGGGCAAGGTTGACGATGAAGATCCCGAGGGGGGCGAGGAGGTTCAGCAGCAGGGCATTGATCAGGACAGAGAAGGCCAGGAAACCCAGCGGGGGGTTACCAAGAAGGGGGGTGAACGGGAAAACGGGGACACAGAAGGCGATAAAGATGAGCGCCCATGCATCGGCACCACCGAACAGGTGCATCCTCCCGAAGATATAAAATACCCCGCAGAACACGGAAGAGAGGAGCAGGAGCAGGGCTGGTTCGCCCCATCCGCCGTTCTCGAAGAGCAGGAGAACGGTGGTAATCCCATAAACCAGGATGATCAGGACGAAATACCACCGGCCGATGGTCTCCGGGACACTGACCTCTCTTCTCTTCCTTTTCGGTTTCTCGGTCTCGTCGAACCTTCCGGTATATTCCATATATGAAACAAACAGAAAGATACCGGCAAACATCGCGTACCAAGGGACAAGCTGCATGATGATGGACCGGGCGAGGATAAACCACGACAGGACCGGAAGGGCCAGGACAAGGGCAAGGTAATACCAGATCGCGTCCTTCCGGTAATATAACGTGAGGCCGTATGAATCGGTCCTGCCGCGGTTGTCGAGGTAGTCCGCGTAAAGAAAACTGGCAATAAGAGAAAGGTACCCTGCGACAAAGCTCGCATCACCGGTTGTCTGCCAGAGCAGCAGGCAGGTACAGCAGACCCCCGCCGCGAGCATCGGGAGCCAGTATATGAAGGGTACCCGGCGGTCCCTGATGTCGAGATACGAGGCGCAGACCAGGGTAATTGCAACCGCGATCGCTGATATCATCATCGGGTAGAATGGTTCCATACTTCCAGTACACATTTTTTTCCCTGAGCACTTATGCATGGCGATGACGCTGCTTTGACGAGCTGGTAAAAAAACCGTACGATTCACCTGCCGGGACTCTGTCACAAGGACCGGATGGCAAAGGAACCGGCAGATCCTGCCGGGGGCTTCTCATAACCAGGATGGAATGAACCACTCATTATGATAAAACGGTTTCTCCGGCCGGGCGCACACGCGATAATTTCGCAAATATATATATCCGAGGTAGCCAATATTCCAGCAGACACCGTGTGGAACCATGGCCGGTTCCCGATCAGACGATCAGCTTATACGCTTGAGGTGATACATCCATGAAAATTCAGGAACATATAGAGACGCTCCTTGCAGGCTCAACCCGTCTTGGCACCTTCACTCTGCCGAACCTGATGAAAATTGTCCAGTCCAGGAGCATCGACGGGATTGCAGTCTCGGTGACCAGTGACCGGAAATTCTATCTTGCTCTCCTTGGAGGTGAACCCGAGGGTGCAATTCTCATCGATGAAAAAGGGACGCTGTATGGCGACAAGGCAGTCATGCTCCTGTCTGGTGATGAGACGTTCGATCTCTATCCGGTAAAGCAGGACTCCGTGGAGGGGGTGGTTGCCGGGTGCCGGATTCTGGAGAAGGGCCACATAAGGAAGAGCGGCATGGATACGATCCCGGAGATCGGGAAGAAGAGCGATGGACTTGGCGTGCTCACCATCGCAGTCCTGCGGGGCGGTGAACCCCAGAACGGGGTGCGGGTCTCTATCAGGAAGGATAGGCAGATGTTCTGCAATGATATCACAACAGAGAACGGGAAGGTGAGCTTCAGGCTTATCCACGGGAAATATGACTGTGTTGTACAGGACCGGACCATGATGATCCATACGTTCCACATACAATTTGACGCGGGTCATCCGCGGATAACCCTTGAAATATAAGGGCATGAAATTTCATTCTCTCTCACTTTTACGGGCAAAATATTCCCCTTTTTGAAAACCGGATAAATGACGAAATCCTTTAATCAGAGAATGACAGATCAAACATTCATGAAAATAGGACGTGAGGACTTCGAGGCACTCATCAAGGGCGAAAAGACGATAACCCCCTATATAGAGCTTGACCCGCTTGCCGGTGCCTTTTCTGTTTTTGGTGTCAAAACTGCCAGCAACCCGAACTATCTCATAAAAGCAATTTACGAGATGTATGAAGCGAACCTCAACAAGAAACTTGCGGTCAAGGCAGTGCGCAAGCTCTTCCGTTCGGTCGGCCAGGGTTCAGTCGGGCTGAATAACCTGTTAAAGAAGTTCGGCATGGAGCTGAAACCCGAAGAGTTCCTGATGCTGGTCTTCAAGCTCCAGCACCAGCAGGGCTGGGGGGCTCCGTTCGAACTGGTTGAAGCCTCGGAAAAACGGATCATTCTCCGGACTAGGCATACCTTTGAGTCCCAGGTACTCAAGGACTGGAACATGGCAGTCTGCGGTATCCACCAGGGCTGGATCGAAGGGGTTCTCACGTCCGTGACCGGCAAGTCCTGGTACTGCCTCGAGAAGACCTGCTCTGCAAAGGGTGACGAATACTGCACATTCCAGGCAGACCAGGTCTCTCCAAGCTGGAAGTTCAAGGCGGAAGCCGTTGTCAAGGGCGACTCGGCCATCACCGAATTCATTGAGCACAAGCCCCTCGAAGGCAAGATCTCCCTCATGGATGAACCGGTTGTCATGATGCCACGGTTCATCTTCACGTCCATGACCCAGTCTCTCAAGAAGACGATGGGAGAGGCACCGGCAAGCGGTGTCAACTACCGGGCGTACATGGACATGGGCAGGGAAAACGTCGAGCACTACAAGAAGATGAGCATCACGTATGACCTGTCCAGGACCAAACTTGACAAGGATCTCATCGAGCTGCACAAGCGTTTCGCAGCATTCGGGGCGCCTTCAGTTTCCGAAGGCAAGATTGCGTATGGAAGTCATGTCGTGAACGATAACTTCGAGGTTGTCGATTCCATTGAAAAGGATATGAAAGTAAAGGCTACCGTCTTCCAGAAAATTGGAGATAAGGCCATCCGCGTCTCCACCAACGTTATCAATGCTGAAGGCAAGCGGGCTGTCGGGACCGAGATTTCCAGCGTTGTCTACGATACCGTGATCAGGAAAGGGCAGACCTATTACGGCACTGCAGATGTGGTTGGTAAAAAGATGGTCGTGGCATATGAGCCGGTCAGGAATGCCGCCGGTGAGATGATCGGTATCCTTTTTGTCGGGACTCCTGAAGACGAGGTCATGACCCAGTTCAAGGACGAGATCAAGAAGAGGACCAATCCCAAGACCCTCTCCGACATGGCGTTTGCCTTCTATGCCCAGATGGGCTGGTTCAATTTCGTCAGCGAGGAATGGGACGAGAAGACAAAGACAAAGACGATCACCCTCTCCCATACCGTTGAGTCCGAGTCTTTCGGGAATATCGGTAAAAACGTTTGTTTCTGCACGGCCGGCCTGCTCGCCGGGATCATCGAGGGGGCCTTCGGGATCAAGGTCCAGGCAAAAGAGATCAAGTGCAAGTCCAAGGGCGATGAGAACTGTGTTTTCACCATCACCAACAAAAAGGAGTAAAAAATAACGCTCTACTTCCTTTTTGGTTTATTCCCGTCACTTATCTCTTTTTAACCCCCACCACGAATTACCATTCAGAGAGGCTCTGAATCGCTTCTTTACCGAAATCCCAAAGAAACAACGAGCCCGACCTAAAGTACATTCAGGCAGACGGCCTTTTTGACAGAGCGGGTAGTATACTTATGGAGATCCTTTAAGGAGAACGAATCTTTGGCTAATTTATAGTCAAGAAAATCGAATACATGACACATTGTAAAATCAAACTGGATAGAACAGGGTTGGATTTGTAAAAGGGAATTATTAATCGGTTAAATCAGTAACGGTTTATATCAAACTTTAGGTTCCAGACTATAAACAAGTCTTCGATAAGCGATCTGATGTTCTGGAAAACGTCCTGGTGGGCCACGCAGGCAAAAAGCTTCCCGACTATCTTCTTATCACAATGCGGGGGCTGTCACAGCTGCGGGAGCAGAGCCTCATTTTTCATAATTGAAGATCGCTGCAGTTGTGGATGTTCAAAGAACAGGCTTAACCAGAAACCGATCTTCTTTTATTGTATTTTCAGCCATGTACTGCCGTAGGGCTTTATGGATCTTTTCATCGAGCTCAGCAAACGGGGACTTTGAATGCCCGCCTTTCTGGAGGTAAAATGCCGCACCGTTATCGAGAGCTTCGATCATGACATCCTCCCGTCCGCTTCCGGTGAAGAGAATGAATGGGATATTACAGTTATTTCCTCTCAGAATCTTTAAAAAACCAATACCATCAATGCCTGGCATCTGATAATCTGATATAATTACATCAAAACGGGTGTTTTTAAGAAGTGTCAGTGCATTTTCCACGGAGCCGGAAATGGATACGGATATATCAGAGTGTCGTTCAAGGTAAAGTTTGCAGACGGTCAAAAGGGTGGGATCATCATCGACGTACAAGACTGACAACATATAAGGCTTTCCGGTTTTTGCTTCCGGGATTAAACCTCTGTGGCCATTGAAATACATAGTATCTGCCAGTAATCTTAGAACATCGAGAAGTGGTGTCAAGGGAGTAGGTTTAATGATTGGGGAGTATGCGATCTTTCTTGGGTGTGGTGTGGATGTGATGCACGGTCAAGAGATCGCTACTCCGATACAATATCAGGATGGATATTGTATATTGCTATCCGTCTGACGATTTTGATGTCATTAAATTTTTTAACGGCATTGTAACCCTCCTCATGTTCATGAGATTTACTGATCGTAAAAATCCTGGGATAATGAAATCAGAGAAAACCATTTCCTAAGAAGAGGCAGAACTGATGACCCGTAAACATTCCTGCAAAGCCTGATCCATTTCCTGGGAAAGCATTTTGTGCCAGCCTGAATTATCGGGTTCCGATCTCCTTTAATATATCAGTAAAAAGATAAAAAAATATTTCAGGAGGTTTTTTCTCGCTGTGTAACAATCACTTTGTAATATTCTGCAGAATCATGAACGAGCTTCTGAATGTTATCTCGGCATCGGATAAGCGTCGCAACCTCCTCATCCTGCTGAACAGTGGACCCCATGAATGGGACGATATCAAAAGGATACTCAAGGTTACCTCAACAGGGATGCTCCCCCAAATAAAAATACTTGAAGAGGAGCACCTGATAGAGAAAAACGGTCGAAGTATTTCATTAACGCCGATTGGCAAAGTGCTGACTACTCATCTGGAGCCTCTGATAAAGACGATGGAAATCTTTGATAGGAATCCGAAATTCTGGGGAGACCATAACATCAGCGTTCTGCCGTACGAAATTCTCTATGATATCCGGAATCTCGGTGATTACAGGATCATTGAAAATTCTGATGAAGAGATATTTGATATCAACGGATTTCTGAACAATATCTCAAAAGCAAAAACAATCAAAGGCATATCCCACACCATTCATCCACGATATCCTGATTTTTTCCTGAATTTTGCAAAAAAAGGTATCCCGGCATCCTTGATATTAACACCCGGGGTATTTAAAATTATGAAGGATAAGTTTCGTGATCAGCTCGAAGAAGGTCTTAAGTATAAATCATCAGCGGTATTTGTCTCCAGACAGGATATCAAATTCTCCTATATCGTTACTGATTCCTATTTTTCAATCTCATTATTTTACAATAATGGTGTATTTGATTCAAAGCATGATATTATCAGTTATGATCTTTCAGCTCTTGCATGGGGAGACCGTATCTTTTCATATTTCCAGGAACAATCAGAAAAAATCGAGACTCTGGATTAACCCATCACACACGCCCTCAGAGCCAGCGCAAGTGCATATTCCCAGCTCAGGACTATCTCCCGCATCTTCCTGAGAATAAGTGTTGGACTTTTTTCAAATGAGGGAGAATAGATGGCAAGAAAACCGGTAGAGAGCACCAGACTGAATGTCAGGATAATCCACTCGTTTTGGATTTCCCCTAAATACATTGCACACACGGTCATGCAATACAGGATTAAAAGGATGATAATCAGGATCTTTTTCGTCACCTCTTCACCGAGCATTGCAGGTAATGTCCGGATACCTGCAGCGATATCCCCTCTGACATCCTTGATGTCGTTCACGCACGATGTCGCAAACAGTTTCAGCACAAAGAAGAGGAAAATGACCGTTATCGTGACAAGGCTGTCGCACCAGCGACTGACAACGAGTGCAACCGAACCCCCCCAGGTTATTCCGATGATAATATTTTTTAACCCGGCACCCCCTTTGAGCTTGAATGCATACCTCCCGAACCTTATGCCACGGGTATAGATATAGCCGACAACAAACGGGAAAAACGGTGCAATGTATATGCCATCGAGGATAAAGAGATAGGCCCCCATGAGAAACGTTATGATGCACGCAAAAATTCCAATTTTTACATTTGCGCCACGGAGCTCACTCTTGTTAATTGCATCCTCCTTGCAATCCAGTGCACGATCAAGGGTATAGGTTGCATAAATGATAAGGGCACATGCACAGTACTCTGGTATCCGGACAGCGAGGCCCGCGAGGAGGAAAGCGATATGAAGCCGGAGACCGCCTCCGATAGCAACTGCTGTAGATGAATTCAGGAGTTGTATGGTCGGTTTATTGATTAACATCATAATGGGAAAACTTTTCATCAAGCGAGTTATTACAATCCCTTGAAAATTTTTAAGACCGTTGTAACTGTCGGATTAAGGAACCATACCATGCGGGAATCTCCTTACCGACTCCATCAAGACCCTTAACGGTAAATTATCAACTCCATACACACTGGGGAAAACAGGATAAGAGCCGGCAGGAGGAGCAATTTTCTGAGCTGAAGAATCCTCTGGATTCGCCTCCTGCGGTTTTTATGAACATTTCTCTCTTCATCCCAGCTCCACTCGGGGAGCACAGGTCACAATAACCACGAAGTCCTTCTGAGGAAAAGGGTCGGATTTACTTCTCCAGGTAAGAGAGGGGTGAAATGACTCCCGGACTCAACGGATTCCGGGCAGGTGCAAAGGGCAGCAATCATCGGTTTTCAACAGGAGAATTCCTCCCATATGAAAATAACCTGAAAACCGATTTAATAGCTAAGAAAAGATAAAAATTGAATAATTTACTCGGTCTTCACAGCCTTGACTGCGTCGACCTTGATGTAACGTCTCTTCAGGTTATGCTTGCTGCCGATAACGGCATACGTGCGTTCCCTGGCCTGATTCTCGTTAGGCGCTGCAATTACCTTGGTGTACGGCATCCAGTCCTCGCCCATCATGAATGTGCCTTTCACTTCAAAATTCTGCTCTGTCATTTGTACTCACTCCAGAAAACCAAATACATCTTCAATTCTGCCCAGTTCAAACCCGCTCGTGGCGTTACCGGCGAGGTAACCTCTCTCATTTACGAGGAGCCCGGTGCCAACAAGTCCGCCACCCATATTGATCGAGCCTGTGCCAACCGGCACCTGTGCAACCTCCTCAAGCAAGGCAATCTGCCGTTCGGTAGCACGTGGGTGGACGATGACTCCCTTGTTGGTGGCAACACCGGCCATACCCACAGTCTTTACACCCCCGAGGTTAATGGAGATTACCTTAACGCCAAGGAACTGGCCAATCGCCTTTGAAAGGTCGGCGGGCATGTCCTCATGAACTGCTGCAAAGGTGTCATTTGCCATGATCACGTTGCCGGCTGCGTTCATCGACTCATTTAAGAGCAGCACCTCGCGGTGCTCTGCCAGCAGCCCGACTTCTTCTTCGGTCGCAAGTCCCGAGACAACAACACCCCGGCTGTTACCGGCTGCAAGAGACCCGATAATCGTGCTTCCCTGTATGGTAGTTTCCACGAGCGTGACGTCGAGCGCATCGCGGACCGCGGTCTTGAACTCTTCCGTTGATTCCGGGGGAATGATTGCGATATCGCCCAGCACCCGGGCAAAGACCCCGATGTTCGGGTCCCCAGCAAACGTGATCGTGCGTTCCATCTACGATTCCGGTGCAAGCTCTGCCTGAACCTGCCCGTCCTCCAGTTTCATGGCGCGGACCCGGATCCGGGAAGGCGGCTTTGAGCTGCCCCGGCTCCAGACCATCTCGTTGATGCCCTTGTCAAGCTTGACATCCTCGCTCTTCATGTGCTTGGCGAGATATTTCCTGATATCCTTGATCGCGCCGTTGCTCCGTTTCCAGCGGGGCATCCGCCGTGCATCCCGCAGGGGGATTATGTATATGTGTTCCTGCATCGTCTCTGCCATGGCTTACACCTTCAGCGTGCTCTTGCGCCAGTTGCGCCTTCTCGGGTGAGCAACTACACCGCGTTTTGTCCTGACCATTACCCACTGGGGCACTCGCCGGTTCTGGTCGCATGCTTTTGCCAGCCGGATCTTCCTGCCTTTGCTTAATTTGCTCATGTTGTCACC
>ERZ795055.1668-NODE-1668-length-17648-cov-5.717672_pt1 | contig 17648 bp, 16 predicted proteins | sample MGYA00375139_ERZ795055 | MGnify/ENA primary metagenome ERZ795055 (study PRJEB30184, sample SAMN05720283) | anaerobic digester metagenome | isolation source: active sludge of municipal wastewater-treating anaerobic digesters | place: USA | collected 2015-01-23 ... | reverse complement strand
TGCCCGGATGCTTCGTCGAGTAACGCTTACGAAATTATACCGCCGGGCCGTTAGGTGCAAGCGGGGCCAGACTTCCAGATAGATGAAACAAACATGACTCAGCCTTGTTTTGATTATTAAGAGATTTATTCTTAATTTGTAAGAAAAATAGAAAATCTACCATATTGACATCTATAAGTTTAAATATCAAAAGATTACAACATCTTCTGGACCTTTATAGTCTCACGAAGGAGGATTTCCTATTACTTTTAAATAAAGATCGAAAACGTCCTCTTACACAGAAAGACATTTTTAAATCAGAGATTAAAATTGATATTCTTAAGAAAATAGACAAGATTTTTAACAAGGGACTTAACTATTACATTAATCCCGATGACCTAACTAAGTCTAAAGACGAAAGTATCTTTTTTAGAAAACAACAATTTAATGCTGACCCAAATTTTGCGTCAAAGAAGATTATCAACCAGTTTGAAGAAGAAAAGATATCAATCACCTCTATTTCGAAACTTTCTGATGTAAATCTAGACAGATTACTTCAAATTTATTCCATAAAAGACAATCCACAGCATGTTGCCAAAGAGGTAAGTAATTCTTTATATCCTAAATTCAACAGAGACTTAAAAGAGTTCTTAAAAGCAATTATTTCTAAGCTTGCAGATCAAAATATTCTGGTTTTTGAATTCGTTGAAACCTGGAATAAGAAAGAAAAAGCAAATGTTGAAGGAATTTACTTATCTCCTAATGTTATTGTCCTTAAAAGGCTCCAGAAAGCTTTCAGAAGGGAAATCTTTACCTTATCCCATGAGTTAGGACATTATCTTATCGACGAAGAAGAAGTTGATGAAAAGATATCTGAATATGCAGTTGATTATTTTTCATTAAACCAGATTGAGCGCTGGTGCAACGATTTTGCCTTCTTTTTCTTAGCCCAAGATTACAGTGAAATAATTGGAAAGCTTGATATTGCTTCCGAAAAGAATGACTACCATAATGATATTCTTGAAACTATAACTGAGAGAACCAATCTTAGTTTAATCGCACTTTATACTAGACTTCTCATAAACAATAAAATATCACAAAAGAATTATAAGGTAATAAAGGAAGACCTTTACAAAAAATTTCTGGCAAAAGAGGACGAAGAGAAACAGAAAAAGGAGCTTGAAAAAGCTACTGGTAAAGAAACTAAAGGATCTACCCCAAAACCTATTCAATCTCCCTTATTAGTTAAGACAATGCAATTTGCATTTTTAGAAGGAATAATTAATGAGGTTGAATTTTGCAGGAGATTAAAGCTAAAGCCAAATAAACTAGAACTATTCTTACAGTGAGAATTATTATAGATACTAGCTCGTTATTGGCTTTGGTTAGATACTATCGACCATTTGATAAAGACAATTCACTGAAAGAGTTCTTTAAGGATAACGTTGATAAGGGTAATATTGTGATTCTTGATAAAGTTGCTGAAGAATCAAAATATCTATCAAAAGGCGTAATATTTAAAGACCTAGATTTCCTAAAAGACAAAAACAGGTATTTTAAAACTGACGAATTGCTTCCAACAAAGAAGTTTTTCAACATTCTAGATAATCAGCTCTGCCAAATCCCATTAAAGAATAAGTTAAACCAGACGGAGTTCGAGCAAATAAGAAATGAATATCTTGATTCGGCTGATGCCAAACTTGTATTGTTCTGCTATAATGAATCAACTCCTTTAGGAATGGATAATCCACTTTTAGTAACAGAAGAATCTGGTTCCGAAAACGATAACAAGATGTTTAAAAAGCTACCGAATATTTGTTCAATTTTAAATATTGAACAATGTACTCTCCCAACCTTAATTAAAGATCATTTTAAATTAAAGCTTAGTCAGTATCTTGACTAATATATCAATGCCTGAATACCAACAAATTAAAATAACGCCAGCACCTAACACGGACGGTCGGCGGGTTACGCCTACTAAAACATACCGCCGGGCCGTTAGCCCTAAGCGTCAAGATACCACACTTGATTGTATCATGAGAAAAATTCTATTAATTCAATTATTTATAATCTATAGTTTAACTGTACTAAGTGGCCAAAGTGCTTGTGATTTTATCAATATAGTTCAGGAGTATCAAAAAAATATAAAACTGAAATTACGATCAGGACAAACAGTCATCGACAGCTCAACCTTCGATATTCAAACTTATATGAATCTATATAATAGACTCAAAATTGATTCAGGTAAAGTTTGCGACATTTATTATAAACCAGGAATCCTTGAAGGAGAACCAATAATTTATGTCATCCCAAACTCATTAAATATCTCCCTTCATATAAAAGAAAAGAAACAGAAAATAATTAGAGAAAGACCCTTGCTCCTAGAAAAAATTCAAGATACTACAGGATTATATGAATCACTTTGCTATGATTTTTTTAATAATCCAAAAATACGAGCGCAAAACAATATTACTCCAGAAAACACAGAATCAGGATTAGTTCAGTTACTCTTTTTTTATGAAATGGGTGAGCAATTTGCCCTTATTGGTCATTCTAATTACGATCAGAAAAAAATTCTTTGTAATGAAGATGATTTACTAAAAACCATAAAAATATACACAGACAATCCAATGTTTAAGGTGACCAAAAAAAAATTGAATTTTATAAAAAAATTAAATATTACCCCTGTTATAATCTCTGATGATCTGACATGTAAAATAACATGGTACGAACTATGGACGCATTCTGGACTTTTTCGTAGATCATATGAAATAGAGCGTAAACCTCCTTACAGGATAAAGTTTTTAAAATCGGAAGAAATATTTATTATCGATTTAAACTTTAGTTACTAAAAATAATATTGCCTGGCGCAAACTAATGGTATATGTCATGGCTGGCATTTGCATCACTCCTATTTTGTAAACTTAATATAAATCGCAGCTTATCCCAGGAAATCTCCTTAAACCACCACGCCACATATCATCAAAAGTTATGTGCCATTGAGCGGCTCCGTCACAAAAGAAAATTCCTTTTAAATCCTGCTCAAAACAGCACTTTCACTAAATTCGAATACTCATTTCAAAACCATGACAACAAACATCAAATTGAAAAAACTTGGACTTTTTCAATCATTATCAATATTTGCTGGTGCTGCACTATTAATGTTTGTGCAAACAAAATATGTAATTCCGTACTTAAGCAAAATAACCGGACTGGAAACGATCCTGTTTTGGTTCATTGTTGCAGGACTAGGTATCTTCACTCCTCTTATCATTCTGGGATTAATTATTCTTCGCAACGAAGGATATCAAATTAACCGGGAGACAATAACTTCGAGATTAAGATTCCGAAAACTGACCAGATCTGACCTCATCTGGACTCTGGCCGGATTCCTGACCGTTGCCATATTAAGCGGACTGATAATGAAGCTGCTTGAGGTTATAATCGGACAGTTTGATCATTCGCCAAAGTTTATGACTTTCGAACCACTGGCTAAGGGCAGATACTGGCTGCTTCTTATCTGGTTTCCTTATTGGATCCTTAACATACTTGGAGAGGAATTCATCTGGCGTGGTGTAATGCTGCCAAGACAAGAATTAGCAATGGGTAAGCTGACCTGGATATTCCATGGACTTGGCTGGGGACTTTTTCATGTTGCATTCGGCTGGAAACTGTTGATTACTTTAATCCCTCTGATTTTTATTCAGCCCTATATAGTTCAAAAAACAAAAAATTCCTGGACCGGTGTAATCCTCCATGGAGGACTAAATGGACCAAGCTTCATTGCAATCTGCTTCGGGATTATTTAAAATGCAACAGCAAATAACAACGACGGCAGGGTTCAGTAAGCCGTTCGGTTTCGCGTCATTCAAGAAAATAGTATGCGATAAACGATAAGCTATGAAGACCACAGAAGAAACTATAGCAGCAGCAATGGATATTACAGAGAAGGAACTTTTACCATTTCTACCATACATCCTTCAAGATTTTTGGGAAATAGGGGCTGACCCTGATACAATTATTAGTTTAATTGAAAAACACTTTAATAGTTTTAAAACACTAAATGTACTTGATTTGGGTTGTGGAAAAGGTCCGGTCTCAGTCAAAATAGCGAAAAAGCTGGGTTGTAAATGTTATGGCATAGACGCTATCCCTGATTTTATTGATTATGCCATTTTGAAGGCGAAAGAATACAATGTGAGTGGATTATGCAAATTTGAGGTCGGTGATATCCGGGATAAGGTTAAGAGCCTTAAGGATTTTGACATTATCGTACTCGGAGCTATCGGTCAGGTTTTTGGTGATTATTATGTAACACTGGCTACACTAGATAATTGTTTAAGCGAAAATGGCATTATAATCATTGATGATGGGTACATTGAAGATGAAAGCAGCTTCAGCCATCCTCAGATGGTAAGCAGGCAAAAATTACAGGATCATATAAATAGAGCAGAAATGGTCATAATAGATGAAGTTATAGCTCGAGAAGATGATAAAGTAATTGATAATTATGATATTGAATATAACTATTTGGTAAAACGGTGTCAGGAATTAATAGTTAAGCACCCTGAAAAAGCAGATTTGTTTTCAAATTACATAAACATACAGAAAGAAGAATACGACAACCTGAAGTTTAGAGTTATTGGTGCAACAATGGTTTTAAAACGAAAAAGTGCAAAGTGACAAAATAATATGCACGAACGCACAACGAGCGGCCCGGCCACTACCCCGGGAAATTCCGGATCATAAACAGGATGGTTGCGTCTGGTAACAAATAGTGCCCATACCCGCCGGCTGGTTATGCTTAAGTATCTCTGCTGACAACCGGACATTTCAGATAAAAATTTTATGGAATAATAGTTACTATTGCATCCTTATAATAAACTCTGACCATGAAAAAGATAATTCTTTCCGGCCTTTCAATTCTGATTTCGGCTTTGACTTTTGCTGATATTACAAAAGAGGTTTCAACTGAGATAAAAAATGTCACAATCTACCAACAGGGGGCTCTTATAACACGAGAGGGAAATATTCTGTTATCCAAAGGTAAAAGTACTTTGATATTTCAGGGTCTCCCGGCAAAAATTACTCCATCAAGCATCCAGATCAGTGCGACCAACAACGTTTTAATTGTATCTGTTACACATAATACAGACTATCTTAATAAATCAATAATTGATAAGGAACTGATTAATCTGCATAAAAAGCAACGCTCTTTAAATGATAGTATCAAAGTCTTAAATAACCTGAAGACAGTCTATTCGCAGGAGAAGACGATGATCCTGGCGAATTCTTCCATTGCTGGTGACAATGGGGTTAATATCGATGATTTACAGAAGGCAGCTGCATTCTTCCGTAAAAGACTGACGGAGATTGAGATAGCTGCTCACGACATAGATAATAACATGTATGACCTTAAAAATGAATTGTATAATGTTTCAAAACAACTATTGGAGCTGAATTCGAAAATTGATTTGCCGACAAGTGTTGTAAAAGTTGTTGTGACTTCGGAAACAGATACAAAATCCATCCTTAAGCTGGATTATTTTATCCCTGATGCAAGCTGGACTCCTGCATATGACATCAGAATTACCGAAACCGATCAACCACTTGATTTTGTTTACAAAGCAAAAGTTACGCAGAATACTGATGAAGACTGGGACAATGTAAAACTAACACTGTCAACAGGAAATCCTGCATTGAGCAACACCAAACCAGAATTATTGGCTTATTACCTGACATTTGACAATTATTACAGGACGTCATCTCCCGGCTCAATAACCGATAATGCACCATTCAAAGGGGTTGTAAAGGGAAGGATCACCGATGCTGAAACCGGAGAACCTCTTATAGGAACAAATGTTGTTGTGAAGGGTACTGCAACAGGGGTAGTCGCTGATGTTAACGGCAACTACTCAGTTGAGATTCCGCAAGGATACAATATGCTGAACTTTTCTTATATCGGTTATAAATCTCAGGATGTACCCATAAATTCAGGAACTATTAATGTAACTATGAGTCAGGACGAGGTAGCACTTGAAGAAGTAGTAGTTGTTGGTTACGGGGTAAATAACGATTACCCGGGTGCACTTGCCGGCAGAGCTTCCGGGGTCACTATCTCAAAAAAGAAAGAACAAGTCCCGATGGCAATAGAAAAGAGACAACTTACTACTGAATTTCAAATTGACATTCCTTATACAATACCTTCAGATAATCAATCATATGATGTAAATATGGTTGATTATGAGATCAATGCAAATTATGAATACTATTCTGTTCCAAAACTATCCAATAATGCTTTCTTAATTGCCAAAATACCTGACTGGATTAATTATAATCTTCTAAGCGGTACCAGCTATATATTCTTTAAAGGCATTTATCAGGGAGAATCCTACATTGATCCGGACACTTCAAGTGATACACTTTCTATATCCGTCGGTCGCGATAAAGATCTGTTAATAACAAGGGAGATACAAAAAGACTTCGCAAGCAAAAGTATTACCGGCTCAACTAAGAAAGAACAGAAAGCCTGGACAATTACAGTAAAAAATAACAAATCTGTTCCCGTGAATATTTCAATAGAAGATCAATACCCGGTATCCAAAACAGATGAGATCAAAGTAGATTTGATTGAATTTTCCGGAGCTATGCGTGATGAGTCGACCGGAAAACTGACCTGGGAAGTTCAATTAAAGCCTGCTGAAAAAAAATCCCTGGACCTGAGATATTCAGTAAGGTATCCGACAAACAGATCAGTAATAATTGAATAAAAAACAACACCGGCTCTGAAAAGGACGGCGCTTTTGAAGGCTTGTCAGGGATTTTGTCAGCTCCGGCACCAGGACAGGCTCAGTGCACCTGGCTCAACAAAAACTCAAATAATAACAATTGCTGACACGGCTGGTGCTATGAAATATTCCCGGATGTTTTCCAAATTATTCCTAATTATTGAAAAATTTTGAATCTTTATCATCCGGGTTTTTATATTTTCCACATCTGCTTTGTGTTATTTAACCACTGTTCACGGAGGACACGGGTAATGCACAGATTGTCATAAATAATAAAATCCGTGATTTTATCTGTGCTCCCGATAGCCAGCGGGACTGTGGAATCCGTGGTGAATCAATCTGCATAATATCCCTCCCACACTAATTGTCAGAAGTCAGGATTTTGGTTCCTGCAAAATGCCTCACATAAAAACTTAATTCCCGCGCCATTTCAAGACTTTTCGGGAGATTGTGTGATGTAATACAATAGCCGGACAACCTGACCACATTCCGCCGGAGTAAATTGACCATATATGAGTAGGTGTGATTTATTCTGGACCATACTGAGCTATCTATTCGGCAGAGAGTTGTCAGGGTCACTGACTATTGCAAACTTAAATCCCTGAAAATCATATTGTTTCAGGTAAAATATTTGTCGTATAATAATAACTGAGATATCGTTTTACAATAAAAATTCGTGGATTTTTTAGCTGTCACTAATCAGCTATCAGCTCATCAGATTTGACCTGCAAGACTTCCCTGACCGCACGACCGCATGACTGCACGACTGCATGACTTTTCTCACTTCTTGTTGACCCACCTGGGCTCGAACCAGGACTCTGCGGAACCAAAATCCGACGTGTTGCCAATTACACCATGGGTCAGTTTACCTGAACGGTGCTGCAAAAATATGAAATTTTTGAAATATAGGGAACAGCCGGAACTACATTGCATTAATTGCAAACTGATCATCAGGAGTCCTTTCCATGACTTCCGATTCTATAACATAAAAAGGACAGTCAACAAGTGATTTCATGATGAAGCCCAGCTCGCACATATCATCATCTCCGGCGTCGTAGTACCAGCAAATGCTGACTTTATCACTGATTTCATCCATCAGCGACACTTCCTTTATGATGTTGTAAATCCACTTGGTGGAACTTGTATTGATATACTCAAATCCCAGCTCAATGCTGGTTCTCTGACTTTTTCCCTGGACATAATTCCTTATCCAGTCAAAAACCGGCCGGTAAAACTCACCGGGATTCTCAGGTATTGAACGGCCTACAATAAAAAAACGTCCGGGCTCCAGTATGACCCTCGGTGTCCTCCTCGTGGGTTCTACGGTGTATTTCTTTATGCTTTTTATATTTTTCATCCACTTTACAAACGGTGAGACCGGGAAATTATTCTGTAATGAATGGATGAGATTTCCGGAAAAGACTTCCTTAACAACTTGTCGAAGATACCCGGAAAAAGCTAACCCTGGTTGAAAAGCGTTGGTTCCGGCTCTTCCCAGAGCGAGGGATGTTCATCATCAAAGCGCTTCAGAATAGCCTTCATGAGGGTTTCCCTCAAAAATTCCGATTTGTTGCTTATACGGTAACGGCTGCAATATATCCCCAGAGCCCGGGCTTCCCTGTTATTAAGCATCACCGAAACCCTGTTGCTCCTCCTTAACCGCTCCTCCTTGGATGAAACTCGCTTCAAGACCTGAAAAATGAATTTGAACGCTAATTTAAAAAATCCATAAGCCATTAATTTTAAGGGCGTGATTAGTTTTTAACAAAAAATAAGAAGCCAGTCTTTAAGTGACTGGCTTCCCGTATTATAGAATATTAAAAACTTTTGTTCAAAACTCCGGAACCGCTTTATTACTATGCTTTCCCGGCGCTTCCGAGCACACTGACCACTTTGTGCTTGTACAGCTCCTTCAGTTTTTCGCGGGCAGGCCCGAGATAGTTGCGCGGATCGAATTCACCCGGCTTTTCAACAAATACTTTCCTGATGGCAGCTGTCATGGCAAGCCTGCCGTCGCTGTCGATATTGATCTTGCACACAGCTGATGCAGCAGCTCTTCTAAGCTGATCTTCGGATACTCCTGCCGTGTTTTCCATCTTGCCTCCATACTGGTTGATCTCAGCAACAATATCCTGGGGAACTGAAGAGGCGCCGTGAAGCACTATCGGGAAACCGGGAATTCTTTTTTCACACTCTTCAAGAATGTCAAAACGAAGGGGAGGAGGAAGTTCTCCGGGTTTAACCTTGAACTTGAACGCTCCGTGAGAGGTTCCTATCGAGATAGCCAGCGAGTCGACACCAGTTTTCTTTACAAAATCCTCAACTTCCTCGGGCCTGGTATATGAAGAATGTTCTGCCGATACCTCATCTTCTATTCCTGCAAGCACTCCGAGCTCTCCCTCAACTGTAACATCAAACTGATGTGCATACTCCACCACCTGTTTTGTGAGCCTTACGTTTTCTTCATAGGGAAAATGAGATCCGTCGATCATGACCGACGAAAATCCCGACTCGATACAAGATTTGCAGGTTTCGAACGAATCGCCATGGTCGAGATGAAGGACTATAGGAATCGCATACCCAAGTTCCTTTGCATATTCCACCGCACCCTTGGCAAGATACTGCAGAAGTGTCTGATTTGCATATTTGCGCGCACCTTTCGAAACCTGAAGAATGACAGGAGATTTCGTCTCCACACAGGCGCTGATGATAGCCTGCATCTGCTCGAGGTTATTGAAATTGAATGCGGGAATTGCATATCCCCCCGCTACTGCCTTCCTGAAAAGCTCTTTCGAGTTAACCAGGCCTAATTCTTTATAATGAATCATAATATTAAGTATTTAAATGAGCGGTGAAAGATAGACAATTTGAAAATCGCAGCCAAAATATAAATCAAAAAATGACATATGGTCCTGCCATTTGCTTCGTATCCTCCTAATTTCTTATCTTCGTAACCTTATTTTATAGTCGGAACAGCTGTGAGGATTTTTTTTACGAATAATGCAGCATATGAGAGAAAAAACAATCATTATTCAGCAGACCGATCGTAAAGATTTAAACAAACATAAAATAATGAAAAGATTTTTCATCCTGACAATTGCATTCCTGGTTGCATCAACCGGGCAGATTTCTGCCCAGAAGGAATGGTCGCTCGAGGATTGCATCCGGCATGCCATTGACCATAATATCCAGATAAAACAGCAAACCATCCAGACAAAAGTTCAGAAAAACACTTTCGAACAGTCCAAACTGAGCCTTCTTCCTTCAATTTCAGGTCAGGCATCCCACGATTACTCTTTCGGAAGAGCCCTCGACCAGACTACATATGAATTCTATAACCAGACTCTCCAGTCAGAATACTTTTATCTCGGAGGAAGAACAAATCTTTTCACAGGCCTTCAGAACCTGAATACGATTCAGAAAAACAAGTATGAACTGCTTGCAGGGGAGCAGGACCTTCAGAAGATCCGCGACAATGTATCGCTCAGCGTTGCCCTGGCTTACCTCCAGATACTCCTTAACAAGGAACTCGTAACGGCTACGGAGAACCAGCTCAGCACAACACGCGAACAAATTGCCAAGACCAGGAAAATGGTCGATGCCGGTAGCGTGGCAATGGGAAACCTTCTGCAGATTGAAGCCCAGGCAGCCCAGGAAGAGGTCACCCTGGTAAATATGCAAAACCAGCTTGAAATATCTTACCTGAATCTTACCCAGCTGCTGGAACTTGAAACACCTTCAGGATTCGAGATAGTCGTCCCTGATATCAATGTCGAAGAAACAGCAGCCATCGAAGGCAATATCGACGAGATATTCGGTCTGGCTGTTCAGTCGAGACCCGAGATCAAAAGTTCAGAACTTAAACTCACTGCAAGCGAATATGCCCTCAGGGTGGCAAAGGGAGCCAGAAGCCCAAGCATCTCCATGAGTCATAATTTCGGGACCAGGTATTCGCATATCGCCAACCTTCAGGGTCAGCAATCGTTCGAAGACCAGCTTAAGAACAACAAAAACTACGGCCTCGGTTTTTCAATGAATATTCCGATACTGAACGGATGGCAGGTCAGCAAGAACATTGCAAACTCGAAACTGGCCGTTGAAAACAGCCAGTACACGCTCGACGGAGCCAGAAAGGAGCTCTACAAGGATATCCAGCAGGCTTATGCCGACGCGGTGGCTGCCCTCAAAAAATACAATGCCAGCTCCAAGGCTGTTAAGTCGTCTGAGGAATCATTCAGGTACACTGAACAGAAATTCAACGTCGGAATGATCACTCCCGTCGACTACAACGCCTCAAAATCACAGCTCCTGAACGCCCAGTCTGATATGTCGCAGTCCAAGTATGAATATATCTTTAAAACCAAAGTTCTCGATTTTTACAAGGGATTGCCCCTTACTCTGAACCAATAATTATAAATCAAGGCATAAAATGAAAAACAACAAAATTCTGAAGATACTTGTCCCACTGACAATTGCCCTAATAGTATTTGCATTGATCGGGAAAAAAGCCGGATGGTTCGGAAAAGCTGTTACAGTTAAGGTGGCAGTCGAAAATGCAGAAAAGCGTACAATTATTGAAACGATAACAGCCAACGGAAAGATCCAGCCCGAGATGGAGGTCCTTATCACCCCTGATGTCTCGGGTGAAATTGTGGAACTTACTGTCAGGGAAGGCGATGTTGTTGAAAAGGGTCAGCTGCTTCTGAGAATAAAACCCGATGTTTATATTTCCCAGCGCGACCGGTCGCTTGCCGCCATCAGCCAGGCCCGCGCACGGCTTGCCCAGGCTGAGGCTCAGTTCCTCCAGTCAGAACTTTCATACAAAAGAACCAAACAGCTTTATGACGAACAGACTATCTCCAAGTCGGAATTCGAACAGGCCGAAGCTTCTTACGCAGTTGCTAAAGCAGAGGTCGATGCAGCAAGGTTCTCAGTAACAAGCTCAGAAGCTTCTCTAAAGGAAGCAAATGAAAACCTCATCAAAACTTCTATCTATGCCCCAATGCCTGGTACGGTTTCCATGTTGCTGGTAGAACTCGGAGAAAGAGTAGCAGGAACAGGGATGATGGCAGGTACGGAAATGCTCAGGATTGCAGATCTTTCAAGGATGGAAGCTCAGGTCGAAGTAAACGAGAACGACATTCCCAGGGTAAAACTGGGCGATACTGCAACAATAGAGATCGATGCTTATACCGACCATAAATTCAGGGGTGTCGTAACCGAAATAGCAAGTTCGGCAAAGACAACAGGCGTTTCAGCCGATCAGGTGACAAACTTTGACGTTAAAATCCTGGTACTTCCCGAATCGTATGAGGCTCTTACAAACACCCACAATCAGAATCCTTTGAGACCCGGAATGTCGGCAACAGTCGATATACAGACAGAGGTTAAGGAAGGGATCGTTACCGTACCCATCCAGTCTGTAACCACAAGGACCGACACCACCCTGGTTGTTCAGAACCTCTCGGATGAAGAAATACGAACACTGGTTTTCACTACTGACGGCGAAAGGGCCCTGGCAAAGGATGTGATTACAGGAATTCAGGACAACAGCTATATTGAAATCATATCAGGAATAGCAGAAGGCGACCGCGTCATCTCCGCTCCTTTCTCCGCCATAAGCAAGAAGCTGTCGGACAGCACTCTGGTCGAAATAGTAAAGAAGGACGACCTCTTTTCTCTCGAATAAACCTTTGTAGCTGGAAGCATTCCGGAATATGATACTATGCCTTGAGACTTCAACTTCAGTATGCTCGGTCGCTCTTTGCGACAGCACAGGTCCGGCGGATCTGAAAGAGAGCTCCGGCGAGAAATCCCATGCCTCACTGCTTACTGTCTTCATTGCTGAACTTCTCGAAAAAGCAGGATTGAAAGCCAACGAACTGGAAGCCGTGGCTGTCAGCAAAGGACCCGGTTCCTACACCGGGCTACGGATTGGCGTTTCAACAGCTAAAGGAATAGCATATGCAGCGTCAGTGCCCCTGATAGGAGTAGAAACCACTCTTTCGATGTTCCACGGCATTGACGATACTTTAAAGAAAAACCACGGTCCCGATAACAGTTCTCTTTTCGTTCCAATGCTCGATGCACGCCGGATGGAAGTTTATTACTCCATTCTCGATGCTGAAGGTAATACTGTAAAAGAAACAGCCGCTGAAATAATAGATGAAAATTCCTTCACGGAGATACCCCCTCAGATTAAATTGATCTTCTTCGGCGACGGTGCTGGTAAATGCCGCGATATTATCAGGCGAGAAAATGTAGTATTTGCCGATGAATTCAGAATTTCAGCTGCACATATGTACCAACCTGCATTTAAATCACTTAGACAACAAAATTTTGAAGATATTGCTTATTTTGAACCGTTTTATCTCAAAGATTTCATAACTTCGCGTCCTAAAAAAAATATCCTTGGCAGGTAATTTGATTGATAGAGTCAAAGTACATTAAAAAAGCAGTATGAGGCATATTAAAGCTCTTTTGCTGGCTATCCTGGTATCGGCGCTGTGCGCCGGACAGGAAAAGGCTTACCTGCCGGGTGAAAAGATAAATTTTGATATCCACTACGGGATCATCCAGGGAGGTGTTGTTTCTCTCGAACTCCGTACAGATACTTTCAGAGGCAGGGAGGTATGGCATTCAACCCTCCTGGGACGGACAACCGGTATGGCCGACGCCGTATTCAGGGTAAAGGATATTTATGAAAGCTTTATGGAACCCGCTACAGGTTTGCCGGTGTTCTCAATAAGAAACATAAGGGAAGGCCGTTATACCAGGTATAACGAAGTGATCTTTGATCATTACAGCAGGTCCGATTCGTCGGTGCTGACAAGCGATCTCACAGGGATCCATGTGACTGAAAAAGGAATACACGACATTCTCTCCTGCTTCTACGCCATGCGCGATTACCATCTTCCCAAACACCAGACAATGAAAAAGGGGGATGTTATCACGATAAACACCTGGTTCACCGACGAATACTTCCCTGTTATAATGAGATATATGGGAACCGAGGAGATCAGGACAAAGGTTGGCAGGATCAAATGTCTGAAATTCAACCCGGTGACAGAGGTAGGCAGGCTGTTTAAAACCCAGGATGACGTAACCTTCTGGTTCACGGCCGATAAAAACCACCTCCCCGTGAGAATCAGGTTCAACATCTTTGTGGGAGCTTTTATAGCTGAGATAGTAAATTACGAGGGATTGAAATATCCACTGGAAATAAGGGGAAAAGATACTAACCAATAACAGAAATATTGTTTTTATATGGCTACTACTGCAGATTTCAGAAACGGACTGGTAATTGAGTACAACGGGGAACTTCACACCATAGTGCAGTTCCAGCATGTCAAGCCCGGAAAAGGACCGGCGTTCGTAAGAACCAAACTAAGGAACATCAAGACAGGAAGAGTTCTTGACAATACATTCTCATCGGGCACAAAGGTAAATGTGGCAAGAGTGGAAAGACGTCCATACCAATATCTCTACCGTGATGAGATCGGTTACTATTTCATGCATCTCGAAACATTCGAGCAGATACACGTCCAGGAGGAACTGATCGACGCTCATGAATTCCTTAAGGAAGGTGAAAATGTGGAGGTAGTCTACCATGCCGATACCGATACCGTTCTGTCGGTAGAGGTCCCGCAGTTTGTGGTAGTGGAAGTGACCTACACTGAACCCGGGCTCAGAGGCGATACCGCAACCAACACCTTCAAGCAGGCAACTATCGAGACCGGAAGCACCATTATGGTACCGCTGTTTATCAATACAGGCGACAGGATCAGGATTGACACTTCAAGCAGGACTTACATAGAAAGGGCCAAATCATAAATCATGAGGGAAAAAAAGGCTTTGGTTGACAGGCTCCAGATCTCCAGATTCAAGCTGGATGCACTTCTCGATATAACCCTTTCTATAAACGAAAATCTGCCGACCGAAGACCTTTTATCAAAATATGACTCCATTCTCAGAAATAACCTGGGGATAGGAAAAATCATAATCTTCAAACATTCAGTTGGCTGGGAATGCATATTCAACGCCGGATTCCCAACGGAGTTCGAAATCGGAATCGATGTGGAAACGCAGCTCCTGAAATTCACCGAAACAGAGATCAGGAATGAGAACCTCGGCATCGAGGGCGTCGAAATCCTTATCCCGGTTTACAATAATAACTCACCGCTCGCCTTTATCCTCATAGGCGATATCGAGGAAGACCGTGAAGGGATGAGCCCTGTTATCAGCCATCTCAATTTCATTCAGACCATTTCGAGGATAATCATAGTCGCTATCGAAAACATAAGGCTCTTCAGGGAAAGCCTGCGACAGGAAGCGATCAGGAAAGAGCTCGAACTTGCCGCAAAAATGCAGCAAAAGCTGATCCCCGACAACAAATCAATGCCTTTAAACGACAATTTCAGGGTCACCGGTTTTTATTTCCCGCATTACGAAGTCGGAGGCGATTATTACGACTGCCTCAGACTCTCTCCTGACAGGACCGGTTTCTGCATTGCCGATGTGTCGGGAAAGGGAATTGCAGCCGCAATACTGATGTCGAATTTTCAGGCCGGCCTCAGAGCCCTTTTCACCCATGATATTGAACTTGTGACACTCATCCGCAAGCTGAATGACCTTATCTGGACCAATGCCGCAGGAGATAAGTTCATCACCTTTTTCGTGGCCCGTTACGACCACACCACCGGAAATCTGGAATACCTCAACGCAGGTCATAATCCTCCTGTTCTTTTCAATAACGAAACTCAACAGGTACTGCATCTCCATTCACAGTGCGTCGGTATTGGGATGATAGATGAGATACCTCCGGTCAGTCATGCTGTATTAAATATTGCAGAAAATTCTAAGATAGTTTGCTATACCGACGGACTTTCAGACCTGACAGGAGACGACGGGAAAGAAATTCTCACCTCCGAAATAGTGAAGCACATAACAAACAGTGAACCTGTCGAAGACAACATCAGGAATATGCTTCTGAAACTCGGTATACCGGATAACAACCCGGATTTGTTCGATGATGTTTCGATAATTGCCGCCGACTTTATCAGGTAGCCGCAGCCCCTTGGTCAGCTTACCCTCAGCAGGTAATAATTCTTCTTACCCTTCTGAACAAGCAGGTATTTATTGTTGAGAAGCATATCGGCACCGATGACCATATCGGGATTATCGATCCTTACTTTGTTGATGCTCATCCCTCCTCCCTGCACAAGCCTTCTCAGTTCACCCTTTGATGCAAACACCGCCGAGTGTTCGGCGCATAAATCTGCCGCACTCACTCCCCTGCCGATCACTTCCATGCTGATGTCAAACACCGGCACTCCCTCGAAGACCGACAGGAAGGTGCTTTCATTCATTCTTTTCAGCGATTCGGTGGTTCCTTTTCCAAAGAGTATCTGTGAAGCCTCAACGGCAGCTTCATAATCATCGCGCGAATGTACCATCACGGTCATCTCCTCAGCCAGGCGCTTCTGCAGGATCCTCTCATGGGGCGCATCACTGTGGGCCTCCGTAAGCTCCTCAATTGTGACCCTGTCGAGGAGGGTGAATATTTTAATGTACTTTGCGGCATCCTCATCCGATACGTTGAGCCAGAACTGGTAAAAATGGTAAGGTGAGGTCTTTTCCGGGTCGAGCCAGACATTTCCTGACTCTGTCTTGCCGAATTTGGTGCCGTCCGATTTGGTGATAAGCGGACAGGTCATTGCAAAAGCCTCGCCTCCGGTCTTTCTCCTTATCAGTTCGGTGCCCGTGACTATGTTTCCCCACTGATCCGATCCTCCCATCTGCAGCCTGCAGCCCAGTTCATTGTAGAGATGAAGAAAATCGGTGCCCTGGACCAGCTGATATGAAAACTCCGTGAATGACATCCCCTCCTTTGCATCAGCCCCGAGTCTTTTTTTGACCGAATCCTTGGCCATCATGTAATTTACAGTGATATGCTTGCCTATCTCCCGGATAAAACCAAGGAATGAATAATCCTTCATCCAGTCGTAGTTGTTCACCATAATGGCGCGGTTCTTACGCTCAGGTGAAAAATCAAGAAATCGTGCGAGCTGTGTCCTTATGCATTCCTGGTTTCTCCGGAGAGTCTCCTCATCCAGGAAATTCCTCTCTTCCGACTTTCCCGACGGATCCCCGATCATACCTGTCGCACCACCGACAAGAGCTACCGGAACATGTCCCGACCGCTGAAAGTGAACAAGCAGCATAACCTGAACCATATGTCCGATATGCAGTGAGTCGGCTGTCGGATCAAATCCTATATATCCTAAGGTGACCTCTTTTTCAAGCAATTCCTCGGTTCCCGGCATGATGTCATGGATCATGCCTCTCCATTTCAGTTCTTCAACAAAGTTCATAAGTTGTGCTTTTATCCGGACTGCAAATATAGCAAAGACGGTCAAATCGCTGTCTCTGCCGGATCCTTTTTGGGTTCAGGCTTCTTCTTCAGCCTGTCGAAGCTCTTGTCGAAACTGCCTTCCCCGATGACGGGGAACAAAGCCGGTGCAATATCAGCAATCGGACTGTACAGTCTTGATTCCTCGATAGTTTTCCTGGGCAGAAACCTGTGCTTTGCATCTATTGCATTCATTACAGTGAATATGACGCTCAGGATCAAGGCTGTTTTGAAGAGGCCGAAGAAGAGGCCTAGCAATGAATTCAGAACTCCAAGCGAGATCTTCTCTATAAACTTATCGACAATAATTCCAACAAAATGAATAAGTATCACGATGATCACAAATGTAACCAGAAATGCTATGACCCCCACATACTGGCCCGTCATGTCAAAGTAGTCGTATAGTTTTTCGGCAGTGAATGATGAGAACCTGATGGCTCCCCATATTCCAAGGATAAGTGCAAGCAGAG
>ERZ795055.1665-NODE-1665-length-17667-cov-5.503066_pt1 | contig 17667 bp, 13 predicted proteins | sample MGYA00375139_ERZ795055 | MGnify/ENA primary metagenome ERZ795055 (study PRJEB30184, sample SAMN05720283) | anaerobic digester metagenome | isolation source: active sludge of municipal wastewater-treating anaerobic digesters | place: USA | collected 2015-01-23 ... | reverse complement strand
CTTTGGCCGCCTTGTGCGCGGCGTAGGCCGCGGGGTACGCCTCCAGCACCCACTGTTTGAACGGCCTGCCCGCGCCGCCGCGCTCGTAGAGGGCCAGCAGCTCGCCGATGGGCGCGTCGTTGAACATGGGGCCGAACTGTTTGCGCGCCGTGGGGACGTCCGCGCCCTTGAGCAGAAGGTAGACCGCCGCCGCCACGCCGGTGCGGTGGGTGCCGCCCTGGCAGTGGGCGAGGAAGGGCTTGCGCCCCGTCTCCAGCACGCTGATGTACCGCGCCAGCGACTCGGGGTCGGGCAGGCTGTTCTTGGACCAGCCGAAGCTCTCGTGGGCGATGCCCGCCTCGGCGCAGGCCTTGGCCTCCTCGTCATACCACGACGAGCCGGGGTTCTGCCCGCGCATGTTGAGCAGGGTCTGGATGTTGTGCTTTTTGGCGTAGCGTTTAATGGCCGCGCCGCTCATCTGCCGCGACCCGTAGAAGGCGCCCTTCTCCACGGTGCGCCAGTTGTGTCCGGGAAAATAGGCGTACAGGGGGATGGCCAGCACCGCCAGGCTCACGCCCACGATGCCGCCCACAATCTTCAACACGGTGTTCATGCTTCGGTTCCTTCCCGCGCGGGGGCATGCCCCGCGCCAAAGGGCGATTGTACCGCTGTTCGGCGGCGTTCGGCAAACCCGGCTTTGAGCGCGGCGGGCGCATTCTGCTAAACTCCGGCCGCGCGCAAGGCGCGCCCCCCCGGCCCCATTCCCCTCAGGCTTCGGGGGCGGATATAACCCCAAGGAGTCCCCGGCATGGCGGCAGACGGCGGTAATGGAGCCCTTTTCGAGGAACTGAGCTGGCGCGGGTTTGTGCACGCGGTGACGCACCCGGAGCTGGAGGCGGCGCTGGCGAAGGAGAAGATCACGCTGTACTGCGGCTTTGACCCGACGGCGGACAGCCTGCACATCGGCAGCCTGCTTCCGATCATGGGGCTGGCGCATTTCCAGCGGGCGGGGCACCGCCCCATCGCGCTGGTGGGCGGCGGCACGGGCCTCATCGGCGACCCGAGCTTCAAGGCGCAGGAGCGCGCCATGCTCACGCGGGAGCAGGTGGACCTGAACGCGGCGGGCATCAGGCGCCAGCTGGAGCATTTCCTGTCCTTCGAGGGGGACAACGCGGCCACGATGGTGAACAACGCGGACTGGCTGTGCGCCCTGCCGCTCATTGATTTCCTGCGGGACGTGGGCAAGCACTTCTCGGTGAATGTGATGCTCAGCCGGGACAGCGTGAAGAACCGCCTGGCGGACCGGGACCACGGCATCTCGTTCACGGAGTTCTCGTACAGCCTGCTGCAGGCCTACGATTTCATGCACCTGTACAGCACGCGGGAGTGTCGCCTCCAGATCGGCGGCAGCGACCAGTGGGGCAACATCGTGGCGGGCATGGACCTCAGCCGCCGCCTTTGCGGCGCCGAGACCTACGGCATGACCTTCCCGCTGGTGACCAAGGCCGACGGCACGAAGTTCGGCAAGTCCGAGGGCGGCAACGTCTGGCTCGACCCGGAGCGCACCTCCCCCTACGCCTTCTACCAGTTCTGGATCAACCAGGCGGACGCCGACACGGGCGCCTACCTGCGCTATTTCACCTTCCTGTCGCGGGAGGAGATCGGGGAGCTGGACCGCCTCACGCGCGAGGAGCCCCACAGGCGCGCCGCCCAGCGCCGCCTGGCCGAGGAGGTCACCCGCCTGGTCCACGGCGAGGAGGCCCTGCGGGGCGCCCAGCGCGCGGCGGAGGCCATGTTCGGCGGCGACCTCTCCGGGCTGGACGAGCGCACCCTGCTGGAGATCTTCCACGACGTGCCGAGCACCGCGCTGCCGAAGGACCTGCTGGGCGCGGGCCGGACGCTGCTGGACGTGCTGGCCGAGGCGGGCGTCTTCCCGAGCAAGGGCGAGGGGCGGCGCATGATCCGCAACGGCGGCCTCTACCTCAACAGCCGCCGCGTGGACGCGGAGGACGCGAAACTGGACGCGGACTGCCTGCTCACGCCGGCGCTGGCCGTCGTCCGCACGGGCAAGAAGAACTACCACCTCATCCGCTTCGAGTAGGGCGGACGCGGCGGCACCCCCCCAAGACCCTTACCGCGGCGAAGCACCGGCAGGCGGTGTCTTTTCCAGCCAGGGGGGGCGGGACAGCGATTCCAGACGCACCAGATCGTAGATCGTCGCAATGAACTGGCCGGCATCCCCCGCGCGGTGCGGATTGCTGAAGCTCCAGACCACCTGCCTGTCCGGCGTGATTTCAAAGGCGCGGCCCGCATCGGACTCCGCCACAAGGGTGTTCCCGTTGGAAAGCCGGTAGCACGCGCCGCAGGTCCTGGTGAAGAACTCCCCTTTCGGGGCATCGTCAGCGGTGAAGGACCAGACGGTGTCTCCGGTCCCGGGATCCACTTCAAAGACGGCCGACTTTTCGGGACGCCAGGCGTTCAGCAGGAGAAGGATGTTCCCGTTGTCGAGCACGGTGGGGTGGTGCAGGGGCTGGAACCTGGGGGCCAGCGCCCACACCACGCGGCCCGTCTCCAAGTCCAGCACCATCGCCCGCCCGATTTCGAGACAGGCCACCAGAACGTTGCCCGGCCGGACTCCCGGCACACGCGCGGCCAGCCGGTCGTCCACCCATTCGACGGTGTTCGTGTGGAGGACGTCCCCCTGTTCCCTGGCGGGTCGGTGGCTGGCCGCGTACGCAAAGGATCCGAATACCTCCTCGCGGAGATGGGGGAAGGGGCCGTTCAGGATGGCTTCCAGCACGGACACCCGGACCAGCTCCTCGCCGTTCGGGGAAAGAAGGCAGACAAAATCCTCCAAAATGGGCGCCTTGTCGCCGAACAGGGGGTGCATGCGCGCCTTCCGGGTGAGGGTGAGCACGCGTCCGTCGCCGAGAATCTCCAGATCATGGTGCGCCCGGTTGGGCCGCGCCCAGAGCAGCCGGGAGTTCTTGTCCAGCCGAAACATGCCCAGCCCCTCAACGACCGCGATCAGGTCGCCGTTGGGAGCGAGGGCGGCCCGGCGCCACATCCAGCCGTACGCATGGTCCGCCGGCAGGCCGGCGTCGGGCCAGAGCCTCTCATAGGGATAGGCCCATGTGTGCAGGACATTTCCCGCCATGTCCGTGAGAAACGCCACGCTGTCATGTCCGGACACATAGAGGTTTAGCCCGGCACGGGCCCGCGCGGGGTCGTGCACAGTCACCCCGGATTCCTGGGGAACCGGATTCACCCCCCCAAGGTACCCGATGGCCTCCAGTTCGGCGATGGCCTGCGCGTGCTCCTCCGCCAGGGGGGCCGGGGCGGGTTCCGGAGAGGCGGCCGTCTTCTGGAGGGGGAACGCGCGGGGCGTGTCCGCGGGGCGGGTTCCGCCGCATGCTGCCAGGAACCCGGCCGCCAGGAGAACCACGCCCGCCGCAACCCGGCATGGGCATGCCAAGGCGGAACGGGACTGGACCGCACGGGGCGGGGCGCCCGGGCAAACGGGATTCGGACGTTCTTGCATGGTGCCAATTCCAATCCAAGGGGCCGCATGGACCGCTTCACGAGGACAGCGCCCCGGGAAGGCAATCCGGACACCACCCGGTCTTTCGGAAAAGCGGCTCCTCTCCGCCGGACACCGGCGCGCTCCGTTGAGACAGCCCGGCGCCCTCACGTTCTCCTGAGGCGCCTCACCGGGCGGAGACGCCGGGCGGCGGTGTCTTTTCCAGCCAGGGGACGCCGGGAGATTCCAGGCGCATCAAATCAAAGATGGTCGCGATAAACTGGCGGGCATCGCCCGCGCGGTGCGGATTGCTGAAACTCCAGACCACCTGCTTGTCGGGGGTGATTTCAAAGGCCCGACCGGCGTTGGACTCCGCCACCAGCGTGTTTCCGTTGGAGAGCCGGTAGCAGGCCCCGCAGAATTCCGTGTAGAAATCCCCTCCCGGGGCGTCGTCGGCAGTGAAGGACCAGACGGTCTCACCCGTTCCGGGATCCACCTCGAAGACGGCCGACTTGCCGGGCCGCCAAGTGTTTTGCAGAAGAAGGATGTTTCCGTTGTCCAGCACCGTGGGGTGGTGCAGGGGCTGGAATCTGGGCGCCAGCACCCACACCACGCTGCCCGTCTCCAGGTCCAACACCAGCGTGCGCCCGATTTTTAGGCAGGCGACCAAAACATTGCCCGGCCGGACTCCGGGCACGCGCCCGGCCAGCCGGCTGTCCACCCATTCAACGGTGTTCGTGTGCAGGATGTCGCCGCGCTCCTGAATCGGAAGGTTGCGGGCGGTGGACCTGAAGTACTCGAGCGTCTCCTCGCGGAGGAAGGGGAAACCGTCCTTGAGAAGGGCCTCCAGCACGGATACCCGGGCCAGTTCTTCGCCGTCCGGGGAAATCAGGGAGACAAAATCCTCCAGAATCGGGTCCTTGTCGCTGAACAGGGGGTGCATGCGCGCTTTTCGGGTAAGGGTGAGCACCCGTCCGTCCCCAAGAATTTCCAGATCATGGTGCGCCCGGTTCGGTCTTGCCCAGAGCAGCCGGGAATCCTTGTCCAGCCGCAGCATGCCCAGCCCCTCATGGATGGCGACAAGGTCCCCATTCGGAAGCAGGGCGACCCGGCGCCACATGAAGGCCCGCGCGGGGTCTTTGGGCAGGTTGGCGTCGGGCCAAAGCCCCGCATAGGGGTGCGACCAGGTGTGCAGCACATTGCCCGCCATGTCCATGAGATAGGCCACGCTGTCATGTCCGGACACGAACAGGTTCAGCCCCGGCCCGGCCCGGCCCGTGTCGTTCACCGTCACCCCGGATTCGTTGGGAACCGGATTAACGCCCCCAAGGTACCCAATGGACTCCAGTTCGGCCATCGCCTCCCTGTTTTCCGCCGTCCCGGCGGAGGCGGGAGTCTTCGCAAGATTCCATCCCCCCTCCATCGGACGGGTGTCGTCGGGAGACATCAACGCGCTTCGGTCCGACATGGTGAGCTCAAAAGGGTCCGCCACGGGCTCCGAAGCCACCGGCGCGGGGGGCGTGGACGGGGGAGGGGCGGGTGCGGGGGAGGGGCCGCCGCATGCGGCAATCCATCCGGCGGCGGCAAGGGTCGCACCCGTGCCCACCCGGCGGAAACACCCCGCGAAAGCGCCGAATCGGCGCGCGGGGGGGCTCAAACGCAAATGACTTTCGTTAGGGCGTCTTGCCATAAAACCTAACTCGATGGGGCACGCTACTTCATGGTAACAAATCCCCCCGGGGAAGACAATCCATGCCCTTACCGGGCCGAACGGGCGTCGTCATTTTTCGGCGGGCGGCGGCGGGACGGGCGCCTTCCGAAGCTCCGCGGGGGGCATGCCGCGGGCGAGGAGGGGCGGCATGGCGTGGGGCTCCGTCAGGGTGAAGAGGAGGGACCCGTCGGCGCTGAACAGGGTCCGGTGGGGGCCGTCGCGGCGGTTCGTCAGGTTCTGCGCGGCGGGCTGAAGGGTCAGAATCTCCCGCCCGTCTTCGGCGCCCCACAGTTTGAAGAAGCCGTCGCGGCCGGCGGTGGCCAGACGCGCGCCGTCGGGGCTGAAGGCCGCGCTGCGGATCTCCTCGGTGTGCGCGGCGGCCCGGTGGGCCCGCGTCCCCTCGGGGAAGCGCCACACCACCAACTCGCCGTCCTTGCCGCCCGTGGCCACGAGGTCCTCGCGGGGATTGAAGGTGACGCAGGACACGATGGCGTTGTGTCCGCCCAGCCAGACGGGCTCGGCCTCGGGGCGCGCCGTGTCCCACACGAAGGCGCCGCAGTTCCATCCCTCGTCGGCGCGCAGCTGCGCGCCGAGGGCGAGCAATTTGCCGGAGGGGGAAAAGGCCAGGCCGGCGGTGTATTCGGTCTTGACGGACAGGACGGCCCCGGTTTTCCAGGTGGCGGTCTCCAGGATCGAAATCTGAAGCCCCCCCTCCTCTTGGGCGGCGGACGCCACCAGGGCGCACACGGCGAGGCGGCCGCCGTCGGCGGCGCAGGCGGCCTCCACCGCGCCCGCCTGCTCCCACACCAGCGCCCCGCCGGACAGGGCGTACACGGCGGCGCGGTTGCCCTGGCGCAGGGCGACGAGGCTGTCATCTGCGCCGCAGAAGGTCATCCAGTCCACGGCCGACGACAGGGGGATCTCCGCCTCGGGCGCGGCCGCGTCCAGGCGCCATACCACGAGGCGCAGGTCGGGGCCGGGCGCGCCGCCGCCGGGCCGCTTGCGCAGCACCGAGGCCACCCGCCCCGCGCCCCGGTCGAAGGCCAGGGCCTCGGCCTCGCATCCCGGGGTTTCCAGCGTGGCGCGGCGGCGCAGGGTCGCCCCGTCCCACACGGCCACCGCGTCCGGCAGCGCCCCCGCCACCAGCCCGGTGCCGGGATGGAAGGCCGCCGTGCGCGGGGCGGAGTAGAGCAGCTCCTCGGTCAGATCCCACAGGAGCGCGCCGCCGTCGAAGGAGCCGGTGGCCAGGGTCTTCCCGTCGGGGCTGAAGGCCGCCGCCAGCAGGGACCGGTCATGGCCTTTGAAGGTGTGCAGTCGCTGGGCGGTTGCCGCGTCCCACAGGTGGGCGGCGCGGTCGAAGCCCGCCGTGACCAGCCGCCGCCCGTCGGGGGCCCAGGCCACGGCGCGGATGCTGTCCAGATGCGCCTTGGACACCCGCGTCTCGGCGGCGGCCGCCGTGTTCCAGAGGATCAGGTCGCCCACGGCGTCGCCCGCCGCGAGCCAGGCCCCGTCGGGGCTGAAGGCGACGCAGTCGGGGAGGGAGAAGGCGCCGGACAGGGTGGCCAGGGGCCGCCATCCGTCCACGGCGCGGACCTCGCAGGCCGTGTCGGAGGCGAGGCAGACCATCGCGCCGTCGGGGCTGAAGGCCGAGGCCCGCGCCGACGCCACGTCGCCCAGGCTGAAAGTCCCGGCGAGTTCGCCGCCGGGCATCCGCAGCGCCTCGACGACGCGCGGCCCCCCGCCCGCGGCGGAGCAGAGCAGCAGGTCGCCCCGGGGCGACAACTGCATGTGGAACCCCATCTGGGAGGGGGCCGGGCGCTCGAAGACGGTCTTTCCCGTGTCCACGTTCCAGACGCGCAGCACCTTGTCCGTGTTGAGCGCGGCCACCGTGGTCCCGTCGGCGGAGAGGCTGACGTAATACCGGCTGCGGGCCGCCCCGGACTCGTTGAACTCAAAGACCTTTTCGCTCTTCGCCCAGTCCCACACGAAAACCGATTTCTGCGAGGCGACGGCGAAGCGGTTCCCCGCCGCGTCCGCGGACCCCGACACGCCGAAGCCCGCCTTGTCGAGCGGCGCGCCGAGGGCCGCGCCGGCGGCGGCGTCGTTCAGCGTGAGGGTGCCGTTGGGCCGCAGGGTGGCGAGGCGCGCGCCGTCGGCGGACCACGCCAGGAAGATGCCGCCCGTGTTCAGCGCGAGGCGCGCCCCCGCGGCCTGGCGCATGAGGAAGCCCCACTCCCAGTCGCGGAACGCCGCCGGGGCGCTCTCGAGCAGGCCGCGCCCCTGGCCCACGCGCGTCTCGTCGAAGGCGCGCCGCGCCAGCGCGATGCTGGCGAAGTACAGCTCGCGCTCCGCCCGGGACCGCTCGGTGTCGGCGGCGCTCCGGGCGGCCTCCGCCTCGTCGCGCGCCCGCTGCGCCCGGGACCGCTCCTCCTCGGCCGCGCGCTGCTGGGCCAGCGCGAAGTCGCGCTCGGACCGCACCCGGACATAGGAGTAGACGCCCAGGGAAAGCAGCAGCACGGCGGCGGCCGCCGCGGTGGCGAGCACGGTGCGGTAGCGGCGGACGAAGCGCCGCGCCAGCTCGTGGAAGGCGTAGGTGTACGCGCTGACCAGCCCGCCCGAAAGGTACTGCTCGATCTCTTCCGCCAGCTCGCGGGCCGTGGCGTAGCGCTCCTCCGGGGCGCGGGCCATGGCCCGCGCGCACACCGCGGCCAGCTCCCTCGGCGCGTTCTTCTCCAGCTGCCCCACGGGTTTCGGGGGGAAGGCCGCCACCCGCTCCAGGAACCCGCGCAGCGACAGCCCGTGGTACGGCGGACGGCCCGTGAGGATCGCGTACAGCACCGCCCCCAGCCCGTACACGTCCGACCGCTCGTCTATGGCCTCCAGCGCGCCCGCGGCCTGCTCCGGCGACATGTACATCGGCGAGCCGATGGTCTGGCCGTAGGCCGTCTGCATGGTCTCGCCCGTCTCCACCTCCCGCATCGTCCGGGCCGCCGCGCGGAGGTCCCCCGCGTTCAGGTCGCCCGCGTCCTTCGCCTTCGCGATGCCCCAGTCGATCACCACCGTCTCGCCGAACTCGCCCACCAGCACGTTCAGCGGCTTGAGGTCCCGGTGGATCACCCCCCGGCTGTGCGCGTAGGCCACCGCGTGGCACAGGTCCAGGAAATGCGGCAGCAGCCGCAGGCGGTCCTCCAGCCGGGGCCGCGCCTCGATCTCCGCCTCCAGCGACTTCCCCCGCACGAAGCGCATGGTGTAGTACAGCGACCCGTCGTCCCGGTAGCCCATCTCGTACACCGGGATGATGGACGGGTGCTCGAGCTGGCCCGTGATCCGCGCCTCCTGCACGAAGCGCGCCGCCATGCCCGGCGCCGTCGGCCCGCCGGAAACCCCCGCCATCTGGCCGCTCAGCTCGGGAAGCAGCTGTTTGAACGCCACGTCGCGGCCCAGATGCGTGTCGTGGACCAGCACGATGCGGCCCATGCCGCCCTTCGCGAAGGTGCGCAGCTCCTTGTAGCGCCCGGGGTGCTCCTCCACCGCCGGCACAACCCGCGGCGGGCCGCCCGAACCGTCGGAAACCCGCGTGGGGGCGGCGGGCCGCCCGGCGGGGACGGCAAAGGTGCCCGCGCCCGCCACGGTTTCAAAGACCGACGCCCCGTCGGACACCGTGGAGGAGGAGGACGACGCGGCGGCCCCCCCGGAGGCCCCCTCCGCGGCGGGCGGGTCCGCCACCGTGTCGGGGAGGGGGTGGGCTCTTGCGGTCACCTGGGCGGGCACGGCGCGCCAGAGGGACGAGATCGCCGCGGCCACCTTGCCGCCGTGCGCCTCGAGGGCCTGCGCCGCCTTCTCGACCAGTTCCCCGCGTTCTTCCTCGGAAATCAGGCCCCGCTCCCGCAGGCACTCCCCCAGATCCCTCCCCTGCTGCTGGCTCTCATAGGTGAAACGCGCCATCTCCTGCGCGGAAATCTTGCCCTCATGGACGGCAATCAGCCCGAGCAGCAGGTTTTGGTTCCGGTTTGCCGCCAATCGATAGCTCCCACCTTGTGCAGATCACCTTGGCACAGATTGTCGCCGCACCCGCCCCGCAATGTCAAGAACGGCACCGCGCCGGGTCCGGGGAGGCGGGGGCAGGAGGGCGCGCCGGCCCCCGGTTGCGCGGAAGTTCCGCCGTTTGCTATACTTCCGGCGCTTTTTGATTCCACAGGAGCGGACCTCCGGCGCGCGCCGGAGGGGAAATCGGGTGTCCGGTGCGTTGCCGGATGCATCCCAGCCGCTCCGAGGCGCAACCCGATTGGAGGCGTATCATGCCTGTCGTCACCCCCCGAGAACTGCTGGAAGCGGGCGTCCACTTCGGTCACCAGACCCGCCGCTGGCACCCCAAGATGGCCCCGTTCATCTACGGCCAGCGCAACGGCATCTACATCATCAACCTGCAGCACACGCTGCGCCAGCTGTACCAGGCCTACGGCCTCGTGCGCGACGTCGTGGCCCAGGGCGGCCATGTGCTCATGGTCGGCACGAAGCGCCAGGCCCAGGAGCCGGTGAAGCGCGAGGCGGAGCGCTGCGGCATGTTCTACGTGAACAGCCGCTGGCTCGGCGGCACGCTGACGAACTACCGCACCGTGCGCCAGAGCATCTCGCGCCTGATCTCGCTGCAGGACCTGGACACGGACGCCGAGGCGGAGCGCAAGCACACGAAGAAGGAGCTGGTGCTCCTGCGCAAGGACCGCGTGAAGCTGGAGCGCAACCTGCTCGGCATCCAGAACATGCCCGGCCTGCCCAGCGTCATGTTCGTCATTGACGCCAAGCACGAGGACATCGCCGTGAAGGAGGCCCGCCGCCTGGGCATCCCCTGCATCGGCATCGTGGACACGAACTGCGACCCCGAGGTCGTGGACGTGCCGATCCCCGGCAACGACGACGCCATCCGCGCCGTCGGCCTGTATTGCCGGATCATCGCCGACGCGGCGATCGAGGGCCGGATGCGCGCCGAGAAGGTGCGCGCCGAGCGCGAGGCCGACCGCATGATCGCGGGCGAGGGCTCCGACGAGGAGGACGACAACGCGCCGGTGACGGGCGACAAGGTGGACGAGAACTACGACCGGGTCTATGACGAGGAGCCGGCGGGCGAGGGCGACGGCGCGGCCCCGGCGGCCGAGTAAAACCGCAGACAACCACAGGTTTGAAGGAAACCAGCATGAATATCAGCGCATCACAGGTGAAAGAGCTCCGGGACGCCACGGGCGCCGGGATGATGGACTGCAAGCGGGCCCTGGGCGAGGCCAACGGCGACTTCGACGCGGCGGTGAAGTGGCTGCGGGAGAAGGGCATGGCGAAGGCCGCCAAGCGGGCGGACAAGGTCGCCTCCGAGGGCACCGTGGCCTCCTACATCCACATGGGCGGCAAGATCGGCGTCATGGTGGAGATCAACTGCGAGACCGACTTCGTGGCCCGCGGCGACGATTTCCGCAGCCTCGTGAACGACATCTGCCTGCAGATCTGCGCGGCCAACCCGCGCTGGGTCGCGGTTGACGAGGTCCCCAAGTCCGAGTATGATGCCGAGATGGAGCTGTACGTCAAGCAGGCCATGCAGACGGGCAAGCCCGAGAACATCTGCCGGAAGATCGCCGAAGGCAAGATGAGCAAGTGGCACGGCGAGGTCTGCCTGCTGGAGCAGCCGTTCGTGAAGGACGACAAGAAGACGATCAAGGACCTGATCGCGGAGCTCACGGGCAAGTGCGGCGAGAAGATCAACGTCCGCCGCTTCGTCCGCTTCGAGCTGGGCGAGGGCCTCGAGAAGCGCCAGAACGACCTGGCCGCCGAGGTCGCCGCCGAGATGGAGAAGTTCGACAGCAAGGGGTAAGCCGTTGGCCGAGCCGGTCTACAAGCGCGTCCTGCTCAAAATGAGCGGGGAGGCCCTGCAGGGGTCCGCCCCCGGCGGGGTGGACTTCGGCGTCGTCGGCGGCTACGCCGACGAGCTGGCCGCCGCCGCCGCCGAGGGCGTCCAGATCGGCCTCGTCGTGGGCGGCGGAAACATCTTCCGCGGCGCGTCGGGGCTGGCGGGCGCGCCCGACCGGCCCACGGGCGACTACATGGGCATGCTCGCCACGGTGATCAACGCGCTGGCGCTCCAGGCGGCCATCGAGGCGCGCGGCGTGCCCACGCGGGTCCTCAGCGCCATCGAGATGCCGCCGGTCGCCGAGCGCTACATCCGCCGCCGGGCCACCCGCCACCTCGACAAGGGGCGCGTGGTCATCTTCGCGGCGGGCACCGGCAACCCCTTCTTCACCACGGACACGGCCGCCGCCCTGCGCGCCAGCGAGACCGGGGCCGAGGTCCTGCTGAAGGCCACCAAGGTGGACGGCGTCTACGACGCCGACCCCAAGAAGCACCCCGGCGCGAAACGGTTCGACCAGCTCTCCTACACGGAGGCGCTGGCCCGCGACCTGCGCGTCATGGACGCCACGGCGATTTCCCTCTGCCGCGAGAACGGGATGCCCGTCATCGTCTTCGACATGACGCGCCCGGGCAACATCGGCAGGGTCTTGCACGGTGAACCCATTGGCACCCTGGTAAAGGGAGGATGAGCGACATGCCGCACAAAGTGACCATGGAAGACGCCCGCAGGAAGATGGACAGCAGCGTGGAGGCCTACAAGGCCGAGCTCGCGGGGCTGCGCACCGGCCGCGCGAACGCGGGCATGCTGGACACCGTCGAGGTCGAGGTTTACGGCTCCAAGATGAAGATCAACCAGCTTGGAAACGTGACGGTCCCCGACCCCCACATCATCGCCGTGGACCTCTGGGACAAGTCCCAGATCAACACGGTGGAGAAGGCGCTGCGCGCCTCGCAGCTCAACATCAACCCGTCGAACGACGGGCGGCTGATCCGGATCCCCGTGCCCCCCCTCACGGAGGACCGGCGCCGCGACCTGGTGAAGTTCGCCGCCAAGCTCGCCGAGGAGGCCCGCGTGGCCGTGCGCAACATCCGCCGCCACGCCGTCGAGGCCATCAAGCAGCACCAGAAGGACGGCGAGATCCCCGAGGACGACGCCCGCCGCCTCACCGACGAGATCCAGAAGCTGACCGACAGGCACATCGAGGCCATTGACGCCGTCTTCAAGACCAAAGAAGCCGACATCATGGAGGTGTGACCGGTGGGAACGCGCACCGAGAAGGCTTGACGCAACCAGCACCGCCGCGGGCGGGACGCGGACGCCGCGCCCCCTCCGCGGCGGTTTTTCATGAAAGGGCCCCAGGAGAAGCGATGCAGCAGGGCACGGAAAAACGCCCCCCCCTCGACCCCCGGCTGGACCCCGGCCGGATGCCGCGCCACATCGCCGTCATCATGGACGGCAACGGGCGCTGGGCCGAGCGCCGGGGCCTGTCCCGCGCCGAGGGCCACGAGGCGGGCGCCCGCGGCGTGCGCGCCGCCATCGAGGCCTGCCGCGGGCTCGGCGTGCGCGCCCTCACGCTCTACGCCTTCTCCACGGAGAACTGGCGCCGCTCCAAGCTGGAGGTGGACGCCCTCTTCCGCCTCATGAGCAAGTACATCCGGAAAGAGCTCGACGCCATCCACCGCAACAACATCCGGGTGCGCTTTCTCGGCGAGATGGACCGCCTCCCCGCCCGCGCGCAGGCCGACCTGCGCCACTGCCTGGAGACCACGGCGGGCAACACGGCCATGGACTGCTGCGTCGCCCTGAACTACGGCGGCCGCACCGAGATCGCCCGCGCCGCCCGCGCCCTCTGCGCCGACGCGCTGGCCGGGCGTGTCCGCCCGGAGGACGTGGACGAGGACGCCGTGGCCGCGCGGCTTTACGCGCCCGACCTCGCCGAGGTGGACCTGCTCATCCGCACCAGCGGCGAGATGCGCATCAGCAATTTCCTGCTCTGGCAGATCTCCTACGCCGAGATCGTGGTCACGCCGACCCTCTGGCCGGACTTCGACCAGCAGGCCCTGTGCGACGCGGTCTTCGAGTACCAGTCGCGCAGCCGGCGCTTCGGGGGGCGGCCATGAACCCCAACTGCGACAACTCCGGGGGCACCCTGGTGCGGCTGGCGACGGCGCTGGTCCTCGCGCCGACGGCGCTCCTGCTCATCTGGATCCCGTTCCTCCAGGTCCCGCTCATCCTCTTCGTGGCGGCCCTGGTGGTCCAGGGGCTCCGCGAGTACTGCGACATGCTGGAGGCCATGGGCCTGCCCACCCTGCGCCGCACGGTGCTGGCGGCGGGCGGCGGCCTCATCCTCTGGAACGGCGGCATGGTCCTCACCGACTGGAACGGCTGGACGGCGCACCCCGTGGTCACGGGCATCTCCGCCGCCGTCATGCTGGTCATGGTGGCGCACCTGCTGAGTCCGGTCCACAGCCTCCAGGCGCTGGCCGCCGACGTCCTCGGCGTGGCCTACATCGCGGGCCTCGGCTCCTACCTCGTCATCATCCACGGCTGGGCGGGCATGGGCCCCGCGCTGGTCACCCTGCTGCTCGTGGCCGTGGCCTGGTCCGACACGGGCGCCTACTTCGTCGGGCGGGCCTTCGGCCGCCACAAGATGGCGCCGCGCACCAGCCCCAAGAAGAGCTGGGAGGGCGCGGCGGGCGGCGTGCTCGGCGCGGTCGCCGCGGCGGCGGTCCTCCTCGGGCTCATCCGCCTCTTCGGCTGGGAGCAGGCCTACCCCCTGGCGTGCTGGCCTGTCTACCTGCCCCTGGCGGCGGCGCTCTCCGTCGTCGGCCAGTTCGGCGACCTCATCGAGTCCATGATCAAGCGCGAGGCCGGCATCAAGGATTCCAGCGGCATCTTTCCGGGCCACGGCGGCGTGCTCGACCGCTGCGACGGCATCCTCTTCGCCGCCCCGGCCCTCTATTACCTGTTCTACGGGCTCCGCGCCCTGCTGTGACCGGCGGACCCGCAAGGCAACGAAGGAAACAAGGAAACACGGCCCATGTATGAACTGGAGGCCCAGCAGACCGCCGACCACCAGACCCGGCTCGCCGGACTGCGCAAGAGCCTGAACGTGGACAGCCTGAAGGCGGACATCGCCGAGGTGGAGGCCTCCATGGCCGTCCCCGGATTCTGGGACGACATGGAGTCCGCCCAGAAGACCGTGCAGCGGCTCAAGGCGCTGAAGTCCGTCGTGGGCGCGCCCGACGAGCTCGCCCGCGAGATCGAGGACGCCGCCACCCTCGTCGAGATGGGCGCCGAGATGGAGGACGCCTCCCTCGCCGGCGAGATCGCCGCGATGCTCGACCGCATCGAGGCCAAGCTCCACCGGCTGGAGCTGAACAGCCTCTTCCAGGACCCCCGCGACACCAAGACCGCCATGGTCAACATCCACCCCGGCGCCGGCGGCACCGAGTCCTGCGACTGGGCCGAGATGCTCTACCGCATGTTTACCCGCTTCTGCGAGCTGCGCGAGTTCGACGCCGAGGTGCTCGACTACCAGCCCGGCGAGGAGGCGGGCCTCAAGAGCGCGTCCCTGCGCGTGACGGGCCCCTACGCCTTCGGCACCCTCAAGTCTGAGGACGGCGTCCACCGCCTCGTGCGCATCTCGCCCTTCGACTCGGCGGCCCGGCGGCACACCTCCTTCGCCGCCATCGAGGTGCTGGCCGAGGTGGACGCGAACATCGAGATCGAGATCCGGGAGGAGGACATCAAGCTGGACGTCTTCCGCTCCAGCGGCGCGGGCGGCCAGAAGGTCAACAAGACCAGCTCCGCCGTCCGCCTGACCCACCTGCCCACGGGCATCGTGGTCTCCTGCCAGATCGAGCGGTCGCAGCACCGCAACCGCGACACGGCCATGCAGATGCTGCGCGCGAAACTCTACGACATCGAGCTGAAGCGCAAGGAGGCCGAGCTGAGCGCCATGCGCGAGGGCCAGCAGGACGTCGCCTGGGGCAGCCAGATCCGCAGCTACGTCCTCCACCCCTACCAGATGATCAAGGACCACCGGACCAGCTACGAGACCGGAAACGTGGACCGCGTCCTCGACGGAGAGCTGGACGGCTTCGTCGAGGCCTACCTCAAGTGGAACCTCGAGCGCCGCAGCGGCGCGCGCAACGACGACTGACGCGCCGCCCCCGGGCGCGGGAGACACCCCCATGACCGACGAGACCACCCCCGCACAGGAAGACCCCCGCGAAGGACACGGCGCCGAGGAGGAGCTCCGCAGGCACCGCATCGCCAAGCTGGAGCGCGTCCGCGCGCGCGGCGACGAGCCCTTCAAGTACCGCTGCGACCGCAGCCACCGCATCGGGGAGGCCCGTGCCGCCTTCGAGGCCGCGGAGGCCGCCGCCGGACCCGACGCCGACCCGCAGGCAGAGCTGCCGGGCGCCGCGCTGGCCGGCCGCGTCACCGCGCGCCGCGTCCAGGGCAAGAGCGCCTTCCTCGACCTGCGCGACGACACGGGCCGCATCCAGCTCTTCTTCGGCGAGAAGCAGGTGGGGGAGGAGATGTACGCCACCCTGGACGACCTCGACATCGGCGACTTCCTCCACGTCGAGGGCACCGTCAAGCGCACGCGGCGCGGCGAGATCACCCTGTTCGCCACGGGGTACAGCCTGCTGACCAAGTCGCTGCGCCCCGGCGCCGAGAAGTGGCACGGCCTCTCCGACGTGGAGACGCGCTACCGCCGCCGCTACCTCGACATGGTGGCCAACCCCGAGGTGCTCGACACCTTCAAGCGCCGCGTGCAGGTGGTCTCCGTCATGCGCGAGTGGCTCGCCGCCCGCGGCTACCTCGAGGTCGAGACCCCCATGCTCCACCCGATCCCCGGCGGCGCCACGGCCCGCCCCTTCATCACGCACCACAACACCTACGACCGCGACTTCTACCTGCGCGTCGCGCCGGAGCTCTACCTCAAGCGCCTCATCGTCGGCGGCTTCGACAGGGTCTTCGAGATCAACCGCTGCTTCCGCAACGAGGGCGTGGACACGCGCCACAACCCCGAGTTCACCACCATGGAGCTCTACGAGGCCTACCAGGACTACCTCGGCCTCATGGACGAGACCGAGGAGATGCTCTGCCACGTCATCGAGACCGTGGTCGGCGGGAAGTCCTTCCCCTACCAGGGCCACACCATCAGCACCGAGCGCCCCTGGAAGCGGCTCCCCCTGCACGAGGCCATCCGCCAGTACGCCGGCGTGGACCTCGAGGCCACCCGCGACCGCGCCGAGGCCGCCCGCCTCGCCAGGAGCGCCGGCGTGGACGTGGACCCCACCATGGGCTACGGAAAGATCGTGGACGCCGTCATGTCGGAGCGGGTGCAGCCCCACCTCATCCAGCCGACCTTCCTCTACGACTACCCCATCGAGATTTCGCCGCTCGCCAAGAAGAAGCGCGGCAACCCCGCCCTCACGGAGCGGTTCCAGCCCTTCATCGCCTGCCTCGAGGTCGGCAACGCCTTCTCCGAGCTGAACGACCCCATTGACCAGCGCGAGCGCTTCGAGGCCCAGGCCGCCCTGCGCGACGCGGGGGACGACGAGGCCCAGTACCTCGACGAGGACTTCATCGCGGCGCTGGAGGTGGGGATGCCCCCCACGGCGGGCCTCGGCATCGGCATGGACCGCCTCGCCATGCTCGTCACCGACAGCGCCTCCATCCGCGAGGTCATCCTCTTCCCGCAGCTCCGGACGCTGTAGGGGCCCGCAGCGCGCCGGATCAGACCTTGCCGCCGTCGGCAACGGCGCGCAGGGCTTTGGCGTTCAGCACTGTCACCGTGCGCCCCTCGACCAGGATCACGCCGCGCTGCTGCATCCGCGCGAGGGTGCGGCTGAGGGTCTCCGGCACGGTCCCGATCTGGGCCGCCAGCGTCGCCTTGGACACGCGCAGGGGCACGCCCTCGCCCTCGGCGCCCGCCTCCCCGGCCAGTTCCAGCAGCCGCAAAGCCAGCCGCGCCGACACCTCCTTCAGCGACAGGTCGTCTATGAGGTCCACAAAGCGCCGCAGACGCAGGGACAGCACCCCCAGCATGGTCAGGAGCAGCTCCGGCCGCCGCCGCGCCGCGTCCAGGAAATCGGTCCGGGCCAGGTAGAGCGTGCGCGCGGCGGTCATGGCCTGCGCGGTCGCCGGGTAGACGCCGCCGTGGAACACCGCCACCTCGCCGGCGGGCTCGCCCCGGCCGAAAAGGTGCAGCACCTGCTCACGGCCCTCCGCCCCCGTGCGGAACACCTTCACCAGCCCGTCCGCCACCACATGAAACCCCTCGGCGGGGGCCTTCGCGTGGAAGAGGATCTCCCCCTGGTCATACTGCCGGGTCTCGGCGAAGGCCGCCACCGACGCCAGGTCGGCGGGGTCGAGGTCCGCAAACAGCGGGCAGTGGGCCAGGCGCTGCGCCCGCTCCGCGGGCGGCGAGGCCAGTCGTTTCATGGCGTGTCCCTCCGGGCGGCGCCGCGGCCGCGCGTCATTCCAGGAACCAGGCGGCGGGGATGGACCGCATCAACCAGGCCCTCTACCTGGACATGCAGTTGC